>Ga0163154_10004288_pt1 | contig 18840 bp, 13 predicted proteins | sample OliLakLV19MP9P1_FD_148649 | JGI IMG/M metagenome (GOLD analysis project Ga0163154, IMG submission 148649) | Freshwater microbial mat bacterial communities from Lake Vanda, McMurdo Dry Valleys, Antarctica - Oligotrophic Lake LV.19.MP9.P1 | ecosystem: Environmental > Aquatic > Freshwater > Lake >...
TATTAAGGAGACTCTACAGGCAAGGGCAAAAGGACAGTATCAAACCAATAATCCACAAACCGCCGAATGGACTGCTCAAACATCGTATAATCTAACTGCTTGAGAAGGTAGCTGCTGGCTCCCTCCTCGTAACACGCCTGAATATCCCTTGGGTTAGACGACGTTGTCACGATCACAATGGGTATATGCTTAAACTCTGCCTCTGATTTGAGATGCCGTAGCAAAGTAAATCCATCTATTCCTGGCATATTCAAGTCCAGCAGCATCAGAGCAGGCAGGCTCCCCTGTTCCTTTGCCGCCTTGAGATAATCAAGACATTCTTGTGCGTTGGCACAACGCTCCATAGGATGAGTCACGATGAGTTTGCGGAATATCCGCTGCAACGTCATATAATCTTCGTCGCTGTCTTCGACAACCAAAAGGGTTGCCGCAGGATCGTTTCTCATTTTTGCCCTTCAGGCAGTGTAAAATAAAACGTCGTTCCCTCTCCCGGAGTAGACTCTGCCCAGAGACTGCCTCTATGCCGTTCGACAATTTTGCGGGCGATAGTCAAACCGGCTCCTGTACCTCCGCCAAACTCAGTGCGTCCGTGCAGCCGCTTGAAGATACGGAAGATGTCCTCAATTTGGTCAGAATTTATCCCGATACCATTATCTCGAACAAAGAATGTTGTCATTGCTCCATCAGCACGCTGCTCCCAGCCGATTTCGACCCACTTTTCTGCCTTGTCGTTGTACTTCAGCGCATTGTTGATCAGATTGTGGAACACCTCGCCTATCTGAACACGCGCACAGCGAACTTTTGGAAGCGGACGCGGAATGCGAACTACTGCCCTTGTCTCCTCGATACGCAAATGGAGCGACTCCAACACGTCATGCACTTGCTTGTCAAGATCAGTCTCTTCGAATGTAAACTCAATGCTTCCCACCCGAGAATAATGCAGCAGCGAATCGATCAATGCCTCCATGCGTTTGGTCAGTTTGAGAACCGTCTCCAGTTGCTCGCGACCTTCTTCGGGAAGCAGTCCGCCATAATCCTCTTGCAGAAAGTACGAGAAGTTGTAAATCCCTCGAAGCGGCTCCTTCAAATCGTGCGAAGCGATATAGGCGAAAGCATCCAGTTCGATGTTGCTTTTGGCAAGATGCTCATTCGCCAGAGCCAAATATTCCGCCAACCGCGCCATTACCTCAAGCACTGTCACTCGTAGACGCCGCACTGCATCAATTTCTACCGCCTTCCATTCGAGAGATGTCTCACGGACAGTTTCCTCCCACAATGCAAACGACTTACGCGGTGTCAGCCTGTCGCCCATCGGGCCTGTTTCATAAGGTTTGGCAGGGTCACCTCCCCAATTCACAGTCTGAATCACTTCGGGGCGGAACCAGAGGAGATACCCCGTTGGCTGACGTGTTATTCGGCACGCCAGCATACCGCTTGCCACCGCTTTGAATGTCTGCGCCTTGGGATATTCCGCAGGAAGTTTCGATGTTGCGTAGACCTCTTCGGGATGTTCTATTGACAGCCATTCTGCCAATGCCCGCACCTGAGCTTCATCAGGCGTCTTTCCAAACAAACGATACTCCCCTTCGAGGAGCAACGCACACCCTCCGCAGTCAAGGAAACCCATCACATTCGGTTCGCCATCGGCAAGGGCAGGCATCAGAGTGCTTTGCTGTGCCATATTCCGCGCCAAGCAGTAATTCATTTCGTCAATACGCCGCCGATAATCGGCTTCATCGCTCGCTTCCTTCTCAACAATCTGAAGCGAAATCACCCGTCCCAAAAACTCACAGGCAGTCCGCACATCATAGGCAACACGGCGCGGTGAGTAGTGATGGCACGCCACCAGCCCCCACAGTTCTCCGCCTTTGACGATAGCCAGAGTCAGCGAAGCGCACGCGCCCCTATTGATCAAATACTCTGTATACATTTGCGAGACGCCCCGCAGAAACGTGTAACTCATGTCCAGCGGGCGATCCGTCAGCGGGTTCCTTGCCGGTATCAAAGGAGAAGGAACATACCGCGCATCCGGCATTAGGCGAATCATATTCAGCACAAACAAAGCGCGAGCCTGTTTGGGAATATCCGAGGCAGGATAGTGTAGGTCGAGAAACGATTCACGCTTATTTTGTTCCGGCGCGAGGTCTTCGGCGATGACGTGACCGCTGTAATCCTCTGCAAATTTATAGACCATTACTCGGTCAAACCCGCTGATCCGGCGTACCTCCTCGCACACCACCTGTGCGAACTCTCGCATACTTTTGGTTCCCTCGAAGCGGGCAAGAGTCTTCTTGATCAGCGAATAGTAATCCGGTGAGGCATCTTCGGGCAGAACCGGTTCCAACTCCACGAGCAGCACCTCCCGATAAACGTGTGCCGTCACATGAAACCGTTCCCGTCCTGCAACAGGCGCACTGAAAAGATACAAGGAGTTGGCATCCAAGCGTCCCTCCGCCACATTCTTTCGGAGTTCCTCAATCTGCTCCGCCCCGAAGAGACGCTCTGCTCCCTGTCCCAGCAAGTCCGCTGCCGCCACACCGAGATAAGTCTGCGTGTTCTCGCTCGCCTGAGTTATTGTGAGGTCTGCCGGGTTCAGTGCAAGCAACGCACCATGCGGCTGCACATGGCTGATGATATGAATGGGTTCCCGGTCACAATTCGTGAGGTTGACCTGCTCTCCCGGCTTCAAATAATACAGCGTCTCATCTATGATCGGCTTATCCCCGTTCTGCGGGCTGTCCATTGCTTATTCTCCCTTCCAAAATATGGTTACTCGCAAACCACGCCTCGAACGCCGCGAATGTTTGAGCCGCACTCTCCAAAATTGCCTCGTCCTCTCCGCTAATCTCCGTATACTCTATCAGCATCGTTCCGAAACTGCGCCACATCACCCCGGTTTTGCTTCCATAGCTGTCGAAAAAGGCGGCTCCATTCGCTGCGTCTATGTTGAGTGTCTCATGCAGATGTTTTGAGATGATTTTACCGCCAAGCGTCGCGCCTTCCATCACATACAGACAGCCCAACGCTTGCGGCAGTGTCTCTACTCTCGGCAAATGAATACACAGGGGAAGTGTCGCAAACCGCTCAGCACAAATGCCCAATGTCTCCAGATCGCGTTCAAGCAAACAAACTTTGCGCCGTGCCTCGAAATCAAATTCGGGTATTTCCCGTTTAAGCACCTCTGCGAGCCGGGGTTCAAGGGGACAATAGAAGCCATAGAAATCAAGAAGCATCTCTTGATAGTCAGATAATGTGGATGCTCTTTCCAAGACGTTAATCTGCGCTTCAAGACGTTCATGTGCATGACGTGTCTGTTCGCGTAAACGAGTCAGAATCATTGTTCTCTACCTCTTGTGTCATCTCCAAAGGGAATGTTACTGTGACACCTTCGCCGTTGCCGATTTTTTCATATCCCAGTAGACGTGTCAAACCGTCAGATGTCAAACCGTTGGATGTTGCGGATTTTTGCTTGAAAGTTTTGCAGCCCAAAGACTTCCATCTTGGGAGAGTAGGGGGCGATTATAGATACAGGCACATTGGCTCGGATGTGAGCCAATAGGACACCATACATGGCAAGATTATACCCAACATATCATAAATTTCTTAATCGCGGGTTCACTACGTAACAGTTCAGGGTTGTGGGAGTAAACTACAAAAATCGCTATTTTTGATCATGCTTCGAGATTGAGGCAGGAAGCCTAAAGGCTAATTTGAACGAAAATTCCCACAACCCTGAACTGTTACATTTTCAGAAACCGCTTGACAACCCCTGATAGAGTCTGTCAATATGGATTTGGATTTACGACATTCTTAACCCTTGCCGCAATTTCCACTCTTTCTACTGTTCTTCCCGTCCGTTGTTTTCCGCACTGTCCGTGTGCTTCGTTGCATTCCGCTCTTGAGCGTTTTCCGCGCCAAAATATCGGCGTAGAAAGTGACGTGTCCTGATGAACCGTATTGTGCTTTTTTGCATCAGTCCCTTACTGCTTGCTGGCTGTACGCCCAAGCCTTCGATTACGCCTGTTTCTGCTCCCGTCGTCGCTATTCTCGTTCATGCCGTCTCGGTGTCTCCTGCCGTTCTTGCGGTGCAGTCTCATTTGCTCTACAGACAAGCCGAAACCGCCCTTGCCAAGAAAGACAAAGTCCGCGCTGTCTCGCTTCTCAAGCAACTCTCGAAGACTCCGACGCTTGAACCGGAAAGCCGCGCCTTTTGTCTCCAGCAAATCTCCCTGCTCACTCAGTCCAAAGCCGCTGTTGTCGGCAAGCCTGTTCCTGCTGTTGTCAAGCCGCAAAAGCTTCTCTTTCTGATACTTACTGCACTGTTGGGTCTATCGCCCGTTCAAGCACAACCATCAGTGGAAAAGGAAGTGTTCACTGCTCCCTTCGCCCTCGACGGGATCACATCGGGTTGCCCGCTTGTTCGTGTGTCCCTCAACGGTTCACGTCCTTTGCTCTTTCTGCTGGATACAGGCGATAGTTCTCCCATCTCGCTGCTACCTTGGACGGCAAAACAGTTGAACATCTCGTTGCCAACAGATGGGTCGTCATTGCGCCTCAATAAACGACTGATCAATGCGTGTGAAATTCAAGGGAAGAACAGTACATCTTTTTCTCTTTCCGTTCCGTACATCAACTTTCTGCCAACTTCGCCCATTGAGGGTTTTGGAACCGAACCCGTTGCAGGACACATCGGGCTTCCCGCTTTGTTGGGAACACGCATGACTTTGGACTTCGCCACGAAAGAGTTGACCCTGAGGACAAAGGCACAGTTGTTTACACCCAAATCCGACACCACTGTCTTCCCCCTCAAAGCAATAGATGACCCCCTCCGCATCGAAGGAGTTGAGGTCAAACTGGGAATGCGCCGCGTCTCAATTGCCACTACCGTTGGCGTCGAAGCGGTCAGGCATCCGGTCAACTTGATTGTGGATACAGGCAGCGATTTGACTCACATTCCACGCACAGTTCTGACCAGTTTGGAACCCTATCGCATTGGTGAAGCGTTCAATAAGATTACATCTTTTAACCATGCATTACAAAAAGTTGTCAACCAGCAAAAGATGATCTTGCTCTCCACTTTGTCTTTGGGAAGTCTATCAGTTCCTCTTGCCGCTCCTGTCGAAGGCATTACTTCGGCGTATCCAGAGGTGTTGGGTGTAGACATCCTTTCCCGGTATCGCGCCACCTTTGATTTTATAGACCGCAAACTCTACTTAGAACCTGACCCTGCCCAAGTAGTGAGTCCGCCTATTCTTGGAAAAGCTGAACTCGATTTGGGTCAAGCAGACGGTACTGAACGGCTTTACGGTGTCTTCGAGGTGATGGCAGGTTCGCAACTGACCAAAGAGAATATCCAGCAAAGCGATTTAGTGCATTCCATTGATGGGGTTCCTACGAAAAATCTGTTGCCGATGACTTTGATGGCTTTTCTTCATGGCTATGCAGGAACAAAAGCGATTTTGGAAATGGAGCGGATTGATGACAATGGCACATCTAAGCACTTCACTGTCTCTTATACCCGGCGTCCGTTCTTCACCTTCCGCAGTTTAGTGTTGCCCAAGCAAGGATTGTTCACGCAGTTCACTCCCGATGCTCTGGAAGTCACCTCTGTCGAACCCAACTCCCCGGCAAGTGCGGCAGGGATCGGAGCGGGAGACCTCATCGTGTCTATCAATGGCAAACCCACCCGCAAACTCAATCCGGTGGCAGTGGAGAAAGAGACCTATGTCCCCGAAGGCACTGAGACCGCGTTCGTCATTCTCAAGAAGGGCGAGAAAGAGCCACGCACCCTCACGCTGAAATCGCAGAAATGAGCAACAACAATCTGACGCTTGGCATCAAGTGGACACATTCCTACGACATCTACCTGCTCACCGATGGCAACGGCAATGTCGCGACCCACTTTGGCGATGACAGCAGTTACTGGTTCACCAAGCAGATGAACGGCGCGTTCGTGGCTCCCAACGGGATTTACGACACCCTCGTCAAGAATGGCAACAACGTGACCACGATTACCGACCCATCGAGCCGTGTTCTCACGATTGGCTACACCAGTGGCAAGATTACGAGCATCACCGACCCGCTCAGCCGTGTGTGGAACATCGAGTACGATTTCAACGGCAAACTCAGGAGCAAATCGAACAGTTTGGGGGTTTCTACTTTCGGCGCATCGGGCGCAACGGGCTTGTTGAGGGTGGCTTGAAGGCGGGACTATAGCGTTTGCTCTTGGGAGCGATGTGGACTTCGGTGCTGAGAATCTCCGTTGTTTGGGCTGCGGAGAACTCTATGGAATCAGACACGGGAACAACCTTTCACGCCCTATAAATGGGAGAAGGAACTCGGAGTGCTTTGTCTCACTTTATATTGACACATAGGGGATCCGCCTCTGTCTGTGCGGCGTTCCATGCTTCCCAGACAGAGCGATTGAGCGTGGTACGCACCATGCCGGGACTCAGGGTATTGACCCGTACCCCATAGGGCGCGAGGTCTTTGGCGGCGCACTGGGCGAAGTTGATCACCGCAGACTTTGCAGCACTGTAGGGCGGGTCGGTCTGAGAGCCTATCTGACCCGCCACCGAAGGCAGAAACAACATTGTCCCCTGCCTTGCCTCGACCATATCCGGCGCAAAAGCATGAGCCGTATTGACGACACCGAGTAGATTGACCTGCAAAACCCGATTCCAGTCCGCAGGCTCCAAGTTCCAGAAGGGAAACCCGAACTTGCCGGAGCCAGTTCCTGCCGCAACTACAAGATGGCGACAAGCACCCAGCGTGGCACGGACGGTTTCGGCGGCGGACAGCATGGCGGCGTAATCGGTGACATCGGACTGCAATCCCAAAGTGGGGACGCCACAATGATCTGTCATCTGTGCTGCAAGTTCCTCCATTCCCGCGACCACGTCGAGCAAAGCCACAGAGGCTTTCTCCTGTGCAAAGGCGCGGGCGATAGCATGCCCGATTCCCCGTGCCGCGCCCACAATCACAACCACTTCATTTCTCATGTGCATTTCCATAATAAATATCACGCTCGGGCTGTCGCCTTGAAGCGACACAAAAGGTTTATGAAGGAGAAGCAGACATCAAAACAGGGCTTTGATCGCCTCGCCGCGTACCAGCGGATGAGGACGATCCTGCTGATCCCGGATTTCGGTATCGGGCGAAATACCCATCAGCGAGTAAATTGTTGCGCCGAGGTCGCCTGCCGTGACCGGGTTTTCAACAGGATATGCCCCTTCCCTGTCAGACCGCCCATAGACCTGCCCACCGCGAACGCCGCCGCCCGCCATCACCACCGACTGACACGCCCCCCAATGATCTCTGCCTCCCGCCGCGTTGATCTGAGGAGTGCGCCCGAATTCGCCCATCCAGACCACCAGAGTCGACTCCAGCATTCCGCGTTGAAAAAGGTCTTCCAAGAGTGCAGAAAACCCGCGATCACAGGGCGTCATCAGATGATCTTTGAGATGGGTATAGTGTTTATCGTGCGTGTCCCAAGAGGGGGCTGTCGTGCTGCCATCAGGATGCCAGTAAACCGTAACAAGCGGAACTCCTGCCTCCACGAGCCGACGCGCCATCAGGCAGCCCTGCCCGAACATATGCCGCCCATAACGGTCACGCACTTGCGGCGTTTCGTTATCGAGATTGAAGGCGCGTTGGGTGGCAGTTGAACTCAGCAGATCGAACGCCTTTTCCCGATAATGATCGAGGAGCTGCCCCCTGGCATCCCTCTCTGTCCCCTTGACCGCCTTTTCCATCTCTTCGAGCAATCGGCGGCGCGCCTGAAAGCGGTCAGTGGAGATGTTCTGCGGCAATGTCAGGCTCGGAACACGGAAGGGACGATTCTCATAGTCTGCGCTGTTCTGCTTGTACTTTTCGTAGTCTGCCTGTACCCACAGCGGATCATAGCGCGAACCTAAGAATCCGCCTCCCTGACTGGGCCAAACCGTCCCATCGGTGTTCATATTCTTCTGTGGCAATGCTACGAACGCGGGAATTTTCGAGAGGGCAGGACGCAATTTACTGAGGACTGATCCATAGTGGGGATGATCTGTCGGGGAAGCGTTGATTTCTCCCGCCGCCTGTTTGGGATAGGAGTTGCCGGACAGCATGATATGCGCTCCAACTGTGTGGATATTGCTCTCATGTGTGACCGAACGCAGGATCGCATACTTATCCGCTTGCTGCGCCAGCAGTGGAAAATACTCGGAGATTTCGATGCCGGAAACATTGGTTTTGATCGGCTTGAACTCGCCCCGCCGTCCGGCAGGTGCATCGGGTTTCAAGTCGAAGGTATCCATCTGTGACGGACCGCCGGTCATAAAAAGCAGAATACAGTGTTTTGCTTTGCCGAAAGGCAATCGCCCGGTGGGTCGCTGCTGCGCTTCCAGCAGCTGCGGCAGCATCAGCCCCGCAGAGCCGAGTCCGCCAATTTTGAGAAAGTCCCGCCGTGACAGTCCATCACAGCACATTTTCATACTCTCGTCCTGTTGCATTCCCCTCTCACTCTCTTGCGCCTCTAACGAATGAACGCAAACTCCTTCATATTGATCAAACTCCAAAGAATATCTTCGATTGTCGTTTTTCTGTCCGTGCTGCGTGCCAATCGCTTCTCCGTCAGAGCACTTTCTGCTGCACTTGGCGGGCGGGCTAAGGTGACTTGATAAAGTTCCTCGACGATCTCCTTTGCACTCTTGGCAGAAGCGGCAAGCATCGCCGCCCGCCCGGTCGGATGCGAAATCTTCGCATTCACCTGCTCTCCATTGATCAGCAGCAACGTCTGCGGAAGGTCGGGTTCGCTGATCCGCTCGCATTCGCAGACTGTGTTACGCAAGGGTCGCCCGAAAGTCTCCAGAAAACGGGACGAAAAGCCCGCATCGGGCAATTGAATCGCCCGTGTGCCATCGGGCTGCCCCGCAAACTTCTCAGGTGCGCCTGTGGCAAAACTGACGGCATCGAGCAGAACCTCCGCGCTCATTCGTTTGGGCAGCGCGTGAGAATAAAACATCTCATCCTGTCGGTTTTGTGGCAACGGCGTGTTGCTGAGTTGATAGACTTGCGAGAGGCAGATCGTTTTGATCAGGCGTTTGAGATCGAAGCCCTGAGCGATAAAATCCCTGCTCAATGCCTCCAACAATTCCGGGTTGGAAGGTGGATTCGTAACGCGCATATCGTCAATGGGGTGAACAATTCCGCGTCCCGTCAAATATCCCCAATAGCGATTGACGACGGTATCTGCAAACAGCCGATTTTCTTTCTGAGTCAGCCAATTTGCCAGAGCGGTTCTGCGATCTCCCTTGGGATCGGTTGAAGCGGGGAAACTTGCCAGCCGCGTCTTTGATGTGAGCGGGAGAGGCAGGGGCGTCATGACCGCACTCGTTTTGGGATGGGAGACTTCGCCTGCCGCATCAATGGTGATCGCTTGATCGGCACTGATGTTTTCCACCTTGGAACGCCCGATCCGAGCAAAAAAGGCGGCAAACTGATAGTAATCGCGCTGACTCCACTTCTCGAATGGGTGCTGATGGCATTTGGCACATTGGAGTCTAATACCAAGAAATAGCTGTGTGGTTGTCTCCGTCAGTTCCTGCGGCGTTCCGGCACTCCGAAAATAATTGACTGCTCCGTCTTTGTAGGAACTGCCCTGTGCCGTCAGCAGGGAACGCACCATCTCATTGTAAGGGCGATTTTGTTTGAGATTCTCTCGAATCCAAGCGTTGAGGGCAAGCATGGACTTCTCGCCCAGCAATGTCCGGTTTGCCCGCAGGAGATCACTCCACTTTACTGTCCAATAATCAACGTATTCAGGGCGTTCCAAAAGTTGATCAATCAGCCGTTCCCGCTTCTGCGGCGCGTTGTCTGCGCGGAACGCCTCAATCTCGGCAGGAGTGGGTGCAGTCCCGATCAGATCGAAGGAAATTCGCCGCAAAAACACCTGATCGCTCGCTGACTGTGACGGAATAAGTCCCATTGTCCGCCACTTTTTGGCAGCGATCTCATCAATGAAGTTTGCTGGCTTCCATGCAAAGGGCTGAGGAGCGGCGTAAGGCACGACGATATGCCCAACAGAGGCTAATCCCTGATAGCGCAGCATGATGGCAGTCGCCCCTTTGCCCTTTGCAGTCACCAATCCCTTGAGTGTCACGGCGGCAACGTCCTCGTTGATAGAGTTGATCCGCGTATGAACCGTCACATCTTTTTTTGTGCCATTGCTATAGAAAGCGACCACCTGTATCTGAACCTGCTCACCGACTATCAGGGTTTTTTGAGCGGGTGAAACCACAAGAGAAATAATTTTGGGGTCTTTGGGATTAGGACGGGCAACACTGTCCTTTATCCAGCGCAGAAGCGTTTGATAGTCGGCACTCTGTTGGGGCAGCCGCATTCCGCCCGCGTGTGCGACTGTTAGAGAAGGCTTGGCGAGGAAGAGACTTCTTGAGGGTTCGGCACGGTTGATGCGTCTGCCTCGCAGTTGCAGGACTGTACTCTCATAGTCGAAATCGGGATCATATCCGGCAAGCGAAAGCTTATAGCCGCCCTTCCCGAACTGCGAACCGTGACAGGAACCTTGATTGCAGCCCGCCCGCGTGAGGATCGGTTCGACCTGATTCAAGAAACTGATCGGCGCGTGTATTGTGTCGGCAGGTCTCTTTGCAGACGGCACAATCTGTTGCGCTGCGACGGGGTTCACAAGAGCGCAAAGAATGAAAAGCGTGCATTTTGTCAGGGTGTTCATTTTCACGGAAAATTCCTGAAGCGTGTTTGTATCTCGGACGCTGTTCACTAACAAGGCGTATTTTGACCGCCTGTGCAAGAGTGCTGTTACTTTATGCAGTAGTGTACCGCCTTGGGAACCCAATTTATTGCTTGTGCCAACAATAAAGAAGAATAAATAACCTTTCCCGCAGTAAAAATTCACTACCCGACACTTTTTATTTCGACGCACGTTTGACTACTATGTATCTGGAGCAAAGTCTGCGCCAATGTTGGAAACAGGCTTCTCTTGTTTGTTTTCCATGAGGTCAAACTGTTTTTGTCGGGAGAAAAATCAAGGTGTTGTCCTCAGCATGAGGACAAATCCAATTTTCAAAGCCGTAATCCACCAGACAAAAGTGGGTTGACAAAAAAGTGTCGGGTAGTGAAAGTAAAAATAGTAAAATAGTCTGCTTGGATGGCACGGGATCTGCATCCCTAATTGATGTTTGCAATTTTGGAATAAAAGGCATACTAACAACAGGTATGCCAGAAGGAAAAGGGACAATGCAGCGAAAAAATTGTTCGGCACTTGGTGTCCAGATGTTCTTGATCGGCGGGATGTTCCTCCTGCCGCTGGGGCAATCTGCACAGGCGACTATCATCGGCGGATCGGTTACCGGAGGCACTGCATTCACAGCAGGCGGAACCTTTGTCAATCTGACCGTACCGCTCAGTAATCCGTTTGGTCCTGCCAACAGCGTAGGCAATGACAACTTTCAGAGTCCCAACCTTTATGGTTTCAATGAAGATCAGAACATTCTGTTGGGCGCACCGCTGGTGACCAATGTGGGAATCAACCCGCTGCCTGCCGGAACAACGGTTGCCAGTCACTACATCTTTTTTGATCCCCGTCCCACTCAGAGTATCGTGGGAACCGTTAACTTCGACTCCAATGTTCTCGCAATTATTACCAGCACAAATACCCTGCTCGCCAGCGATTTTCTGGCAAACACCGGAGTCAACTACCTTAATCCCGGCTTGCGGGGACTTGAGGTAGGCGATTCCGTAACGATCAGTGGTCCGAATCAAATTCTGTTCGATACAACTGCGAGTTCGCCCGGTGATTATGTCCGTGTCCTGACTGCGTTCTCTCCAGCAGCCGTCCCGGAACCGGGTACGATTGCTTTGCTCGTTGCCGGGAGCCTGAGCGGAGCATCGATTATCTTGCGCCGCCGCAATGCCGCTCGTAAGTAATCGAATCTCGGCTTTAGGAAAAGAACAAGCGTCACTACCTCACCCCCCAACCCCCTCTCCTTGCCGTTCGTTCCTCACTATGAGAGGGGGAGCCTTGTCATTGCGGCTTGATTCTCCCCTCTCCTCCGAACGCAGTGAGGGAACAAGGAGAGGGACAAGGGGGTGAGGTAGTGACGCTCCTGTTATGCCAGAATAGACTGCACGATTTTCGCCTGATGTACATCGGTTAGGCGTTCATCACGGGTATCGTGCCGGAAGGTCAAACTCTGGAAATCCAGCCCTAAAAGCCGCAGCAGAGTCGCATGGAAATCGGCGACGGTCACAATGTTCTGTTCAGCATGATACCCGAAATCGTCCGTTGCCCCATGCGTTACGCCGCCCTTGATTCCGCCGCCCGCCACCCAAAGACTGAATCCGCGCTTGTGATGATCGCGCCCGTCTTTGCCCTCGGCAAACGGCGTCCGCCCGAATTCGCCCGTCCAGACAACGAGGGTTTCGTCAAGCAGTCCGCGCTGTTTCAGGTCGGTGAGAAGAGCGGAAACGGGGCTGTCTGTAGAGCGGCAAAGGCTGCGGAGTTGATTGGCATTATCCGCGTGCGTATCCCAAGGCTGCCCCGCCATCATCACCTGCACGAACCGCACGCCGCGTTCGACGAGACGCCGCGCCATCAGACACTGCCGCCCGTAAACAGCCGTCTCGCTTTTGTCCAAGCCATAAAGGGTTCGGGTCGCTGCGCTTTCAGTCTTGATATTGAGGGCATCGGTTGCGGCTAACTGCATTCGCGCCGCCAACTCGAAGTTCGCGATGCGGGCTTCCAGTTCCAGATTGTCCGAGCGGGTCTCAAAATGCTGACGGTTGAGTGTTTGGAGGAGTTGGAGGCGTGCATCGGCGGCTTCACGTGGGATTTTCGTTTCGAGGTTCAGAATGGGTGAGTTTTCTGTCGCCCGCACGGACATTCCCTGATAGATGGGCGGCATCCAACCGCTCGACCAGTTCCGGGTTCCGTCTACCGGCAGCCCGCTCGGACTCAGCAGAGCAACGTAGGCGGGCAGATTCTGGTTCTCCGTGCCGAGTCCATAGGTCACCCATGCCCCGACGGTGGGACGCCCCGCCACCGGCATTCCGGTATGCATATGGCAGCAGGCTTGCTCGTGATTCTCATGCTCCGAGATCATGGAACGCACCACAGCGATCTCGTCCGCGTGCTTGCTGAGTTCCGGGAGCAGTTCCGAGAGTTCCATCCCGGATTTTCCATGCTTGTGGAAGGCGAAGGGACTGCCCAGCCAGACCCCCGTTTTCTTCTCGTCCACATCGTTGACATAGCCCTTGCCCGGCTTCTCACCTTGCCGCTTGTTGAGTTCGGGTTTCGGGTCGAAGAGGTCTACCTGACTTGGTCCGCCGTTCTGAAAAAGATAGATCACGCGCTTTGCCTTGGGCGTGAGAGGCGGACGCTTCGGCAGGAGATTGTAGGCGGTGCGTTTTGCTGTGTCCGCCTGTGCCTGCTCCCCAAGAAGTGTGGCAAGAGCCATTGCTCCCGCCCCCGACCCCAAACGCGAGAAAAACTCACGGCGGGAAAGCAGACGCAGCAAACGGTCACGGGCAGCAAGGTTGAAATCGTTCATTGCGGTTCCTTGTCAATCAAAGTCAATAGACCTCTTGCATCAGAGTGTCCGGGTACAAGAACGTACCCGACTAAAAAACAGGCGTCCTACGGACGCAATCCCTCGTTTAGAGTCTACCGCTTCGCATTGGGATTGAGTGCGAAGCACGGCACGGCGGAACGCTGTAGGGGTAACGCTTGCGTTACTCCACAGAGGAATTTATTCCGCTGGTCTTAATATGGTGGAACGACCTCTGCACGATAGATTCATTCCGCTGGATTGAAATGACTTATGCAAGAGGTCTAATCAATATAGACAAACTCGTTCGCGCTCAAGAGAGCAAGGCAAAAGTCGGCGGTTGCCTGTTCCTCAGCGGCGGCTACAGGTTTGCCTGTTTTGAGATAGAGAGCCGTCTGGTCTCGCAGGAAGGCTTGAGACGCCGCCTGTTCCTGCGGCTTGGGGCGACGACTCAGGGCAAGCCGATATGCCCATTCGACTCTTGCCTGACTTATCTGATTCTCGGACGGCACAGGGCTGTTCGCGACAGGCTCGACAACGGTTTCTTTCAGAACCCGCAATGCGAAATGGCGAGACTGCGCCGCCAAAAAGCCACTGTTGAGCAAGGCAAGAGCCTGTGTCGCCGTTGTAGACGTGGTGCGTCTGGTGCAGTTTGTCTCCATAACCGGCGCATCGAAGATATTGAGCAGGGTGACGGGCTTCGAGCGGCGCACCAGTAGATAAACCGAACGCCTTCCGCCTTTGTCCTCGCCGATGGGAACGATCTCGCCCGTTTCCAGTGTGGTTTCGTTGACGGGTTCGCCGAACATCTGCAAGTCGAGATTTCCGGCGACGGCAAGCATGGAATCGCGAAGCACTTCGGCTTCTACACGCCGGGGACGTTGCCGCCAGAGTAAGCGATTGTCCGGGTCTATGTGGGCTGCCGGAGCGCGAAACGCCGAGGACTGACGATAAGCGGCACTGGTCACGATGAGGCGATGGATTGCCTTGAGTGTCCACGGTTTGGCACTTCCGCCGACGCCGCGCACCAATTCGGACGCAAGCCAATCGAGCAAATGTTGATTGACAGGAGGCGTGCCGGATCGCCCAAAGTTATCTAAAGAAGCGACAAGCCCTGTGCCGAAGTGATGCGCCCAGATTCGGTTGACAACAACCCTCGCCGTCAGCGGATTGTCGGGGCGCGTGATCCATTCCGCCAATGCGCGTCTGCGTCCTGTGGTTGCCGCACCTGCTTGCGGCGGCAAAATCGTGAAGGGACGACGAGGATCGTTCAGGATAGCCGGAACGCCCGGTTCGACGGGGTCGCCGGGACGTGTCCATTCGCCACGAATCAAAAGCCGTGTGGGCGGTGGGGTGGCGTCCTGATCGTACAATGCGCGTAATTCTATGAGGACAATGCGCTTTTTCTCCTCATTCGCTTTTGCTGTCAGCAGTTCCGCCCGACGTTGTTTGTATTCTGGGAAGGTGGCAGCCAGCGTATCAAGCGATGTTTCCACCAGGGCTTTATATTTCGTAATGAGAGTTTTCTGCTCCGCACTTCGCTTCGCCTCTTCCATACGGGCAGACTGATTCAGCATGGCACGCTCCGCTTCTGGAACTGTTGAGGCTTGAGTATCGAGAAAGCGCAGACGAAAGTCAGCCAATAACACTGCTTGCTTTGTCTCAATGCCTTGAATGTCTGCGGCAACCTGATCATTGACTTCTTTTGCCCGTTTCTGCTCTGCAAGCGCAGCGTTCACGATTTGTCGCCGGTTCGTAGGCAATAGGCTGCCCATTGGTCGAATCGCGCCTGTCAAAATCGCCTGCATCCGATAGTAATCTTTTTGCGAAAGCGGCTCATATTTGTGGTCATGGCAACGGGCGCAGTGCAAGGTCACTCCAAGTGTTGATGAAACGAGTATAGTCTGTGTGTCGTGGAGCATCCGATACTGATATTCAGTAAACTGGTGCGTGTTGAAATCATCACGAGTAGCATCTACCGCCGTGCGAAGAAAACCCGTCGCCGTGATCATCTCTTCGAGTTCCGGCGTCCAGCGTTTGGCATTGCGATAGTCCATGAGTTCATCGCCGGCAATCTGTTCGCGCACAAACCGGTCATAAGGCTTATCGGAGTTGAGGCTGCGGATGACATAGTCGCGGTATCGCCAGGCGTTCGGACGAATTTTATCCTCTTCCAGAACCCCCTCGCTGTCCGCATAGCCTGCCGTATCCAGCCAATGCCGCGCCCACCGTTCGCCATAACGGGAGTCGGAAAGCAGTCGTTCCACCACTTTTGCGTAGGCATTCGGGGTTTTGTCAGCAAGAAAGACATCGACCTCCTTCGGCGTGGGTGGCAAGCCGATCAGGTCGAAGGTGACACGGCGCAGCAAGGTGCGTCGATCCGTGGGGGCAGAGAAGGTCAATCTCTTGCGTTGCAAGGCAGTTAATAGAAAGCGGTCAACGGGGTTTACAGGAGAAACTGCTGCGTCTGTAACTTTCGGAACGGTGGGGCGGACAACAGAGCGGAAAGCCCAATGCCCTGCTTCAGCCGTACTTCCTTTCGCCCCCGCTTTTATCCACTGCGCGACACGGGCAAGTTCTGAAGCGGAAAGCGGCACTGCGGGAGAAGGCGGCATTTTGCCGGACGCAAGCATCTGGTAGAGTATGCTCTTTTCGACGGAACCGGGCATGACTGCCGCGCCGGAATGTCCTCCCTCAAGGATGCGTCCGAGTGTGCGGGCATCGAATCCGGCTTGTGGATGATCTCCTCCATGGCACCCCAGACAGCGTGCACGGAAGACTGGCAGGATGTCTTTCTCATAAGACAGTACGGAAGTCACCTGTTTTTGCGGCAAGGTTCCGGCAAGGCAGAAGGTTACCAGCGCAAAGCCCATGCTCATGGATGCGCCGAGAAATTGCCCGCCTTTGGAAAATCGGATGCTTTTGATCACTTCTTTCCTTGTTTTGCCTCTCCAGATGCAAGAAAGACTTTTCAGACGTCTGACAGCACCCGAATGAATAATGCGTCATTCATGACCAATACTCCTCCTTAATTTTTCAATTGGGGTGCAAGGGAACGCTCCAATAGTGCAGACATTGACAATCACTGTATTTATACCTTTAGTCCTTCCCTGATTTGACGTACAGTGAGTTAAGCCACCACTCGCCTCGTTTCGGGTTGTTGGTTTTGTTGCTCAAACGCTTCGGGGCTGAGATAGCCGAGCGTGGAATGCTTGCGTTTGCGAGTATACCAGATTTCTATCCAACCGAATATCGCCGTGTGAGCATCAGTTCGGGTGGCAAAGCGCGTCCGGTGGATGAGTGCCTTCTTTATCGTGGCAAAGAAACTCTCCGTCGGCGCATTGTCCCAGCAGTTGCCCTTCCTGCTCATGCTGCACACGATTTTCGCGTCAGTAAGAGACTCTCAACAAAAAAATCGTTCCGTTCTTGCATGGTGCGTCCGGCAGGACGCTCGTCCGAAGGACACCGAGGCGGGTACTTTCAGTACCCGACAAGGCGATGGAACAGTTTAATCCTTGAGAGTCCCTAAGTGACTGTAAAAGTATAACTTCCCGAATCCTGTCTTGTATTGACCTATGAAGCCGGGAAGTTATACTTTTACAGTCACTAAAGACCTCATGCACAATAAGGTAAACTTGGGTTATGATAACCGTTGCCAAACTGCGGCGCAAGCCGCACCAATTCCGCACCTTGACCGGGTTGACCGTCGCCGAGTTCGATACTCTGCTTGCAAAGTTTGCTCCCGCTTATGAAACTGCACGCCTCTCGCGCCGTTGTCATCCGGGACGCAAACGCGAACCCGGCGCAGGGCGTCCCTTTGCTTTGCCGGTGGACGCACGGTTATTGATGGCACTCATTTACTTTCGGCTCTACCTCAGTCAAAGTCTGCTGTCTCTGCTCTTTGACCTCGACCAGAGCAGTGTCAGTCGGGAACTCATGCGGCGGGTTCTGCCGGTTTTGGAAGGCATTCTGCCCGTTCCCTTGCGCGATACGCCGCTGTCGCATTGGGCAAAGTCTCCCGAACCTGACGGGCGGACATTTCCCGTTCCCGTAAGAAAAGGCAAGCAGATCACCACGCTCAAAGCGTTGCTCGAAGCCTATCCCGAGATTGAAGAGGTTCTTCTTGACGCCACCGAGCAGCCTGTTCCGCAGCCCGCGAACAAACGCCAACGCAAACTCGCCTTCAGTGGCAAGCAGCACGACCACACGGTCAAGACCCAGATTGTGGCAACCAAAACCCGCATTCTTCATGTCTGCGGGGGACTTCCCGGCAGTGTCCATGACATCACCGTTTTAGGCGGTTCCGGCGTGCTGCTCCAAATCCCCCAAACGGTCAAAGTCCGCCTTGACCGGGGATATCAAGGCTGTGACAAGGGCAAAGGCAAGCCGGACATCCAGTCTCCTGTTCGCAAAGTGCGGGGTCATGTCGTGACGGTTTTTGGCAAAGCGTACAATCATTTGTTGTCGGTGTTCCGCATTCCGGTGGAGCATCATTTTGCCCGATTGAAACAGTTTCGGGTGCTGTCAGACATCTATCGTGGTGACCAAAGTCGGCATGAGAATGTGTTCTGTGTAATTGCCGGACTGGTGAACTTTCGAGCGACAGGAGCGTTCACTTTGTGAGAGAGAGTAGGCATCAAGACCGAACTGTGCTTCCTCCAGCAAGGGAACGCTACCTATTAGATGATCCCAGGGCAAGCGCATCTAAATTTTTTGACCTTTGCATCTCATGGCGTGACGATTGACCGGAACATTCCTCTTTGGTCAGACTTATGCCGTCCTTCTTTCGACGGGCTTTTTTGAGATGAAAAAGCCCGTCAATAGAATCATTGAGATTTGTTGCCACTCGTTGAATTGAATTTAGATGCGCTTGCCCTGTAGATGATCCGACGAATAATCCCTTGACAGGCAGCCATCGGGTAGAATGAGACATGAACCTCAAAGCCCTGATGACCTTTCCCGAAGATAAAGTCCGTGCGCTCATCGGACTCCCACCCGCCGCGCTCGGCGAACTCTTTTGCGTCGCCTCTCCCGCAGTCCAGCAACGACGAGAATACGAACACGCCCACAAGCCGGGACGCAAACGCAAGGTCGGAGGGGGACGTAAACGCCTCCTCAAACCTTATCAAGAAATCCTCCTGACCTTAATCTCCCTGCGCCATAACGTCGCCTTCTGTGTCGTCGGACTGATGTTTGGGGTCAGTGCCGATGTCGCCGAGAACACCTTCCATGAGATTATCGGGGTTCTCAAGGAGGTCTGTCCCGCCAACCGATG
>Ga0163154_10004289_pt1 | contig 18831 bp, 12 predicted proteins | sample OliLakLV19MP9P1_FD_148649 | JGI IMG/M metagenome (GOLD analysis project Ga0163154, IMG submission 148649) | Freshwater microbial mat bacterial communities from Lake Vanda, McMurdo Dry Valleys, Antarctica - Oligotrophic Lake LV.19.MP9.P1 | ecosystem: Environmental > Aquatic > Freshwater > Lake >...
TCCCGTTCGGCCACCACGCCGTGCTCGGACCGTCGTAAGCCTCGTCCCGAAACGAAATGTCCCAGCGCTTCGTGCCGTTCTCGTGGAAGAACTCCCAGTGTCCGACCGGTAGATCGCTTTCGAAGTTTCCGATCGCGCGAACCTTCAGGTGATCGACGTCGAACCAGTACTTCCATGTGCCGGTCTGTTGACCGTTCGATTCGCGCGGGCCGTGCTCGAGGCGGCCTTGGTAGAGGAAGGCGGTGAAGGAACTGCAGCTGCTCGCGAGCAGGAGGACCGCGAATGGAGCAACGATCGTTCGGAGTCGGTTCATGGGGGCAGGGAACCGGAAGCGCGAAGGGAACGGGGGAGTCGAACTCGGCCAGGGTTCGGGCCGATCGACGACGCAAGCATAGCGGTACGCGGCCGGACTCCCGCCCTCAGTCCAAGATCGCTTTCGTGATGGTCGCTCGCTGCGACCTCTCTCGACCCGATCGTTCGCACGGCCCGAAGCCCGACGAGCACGCGGCGGCCGGACCTGGGTCCGACCGCCGCGCTGTTCGCGAGACCCGGCCGCGCGGTCTTCGCGCAGGCGGATCTCATCCCGCGATCACAATGCCCACGTCACGCTGACGGCGTTCGTCAAGTTGAACGTGCTCACCGTGCAGAACGCGGCTGCGTTGCGATACCAGACCTGGTAGACGCGGAAAGCACCGGCCGAGTTCAACCCGCGCACCGAGATGCTCTGGTCGGCGCCGACTGGATATTGGCTGACGCCAGCGACGTTCGTCTTCGTGCCGAGACGAATGACGGTGCCGCCCGCACAACGCAGACCGTCACCGAAGGCGGCGCCTGCTCCGGCGCCGAGGACCGACGTGCCCTGGAAGTAGAGCGCGCTCGAGCTCGGCATGCTGCTGCCGAGAAGGGTGAGCGTGTCCGTGCCGATGCTGGCCGAACCACTCGACGAAAGGTTGCCGCCGTTGGCGTTCACCGAGCTCGCGCAGCCGTTGCCGATCGCGCCGGTGTTCCCACACGGGCACGGGTTGCCGGCGCCGTCGCCGAAGCAGATCGGCGTCGCCGGCGGACCGCATTGCGTGCCGGCCGACTCGGTGATCGTGAACGTGCCGTAGAGGCTCGCCGCCGTCGAGTAGTTGCCCACTTGGATCGTGTAGGTCTGCCCGCACACCGCGTTGAAGGTCACGATCGTGTTGAGCGTCGAGGCCGAGCACAAAGCACCAGCGTCGTCGTTGCAAGCGATCGCGCTGGCCGTCGGGCAACCCGCGCCGTCGTAGATCGCGATGCGCGTGTCCGTGCCGCCCAAGACCTGACCGCAGGTCGAGACCTCGACCGAGGTGGTCTGCGACGGCGTCCAGGTCCACCACGTGTCCTTGTAGATCGCAGTGGAGCTGAAGAAGAGGCACAGCGACTCGGCTTGACCTTCCGTCCCCGTCGTCGCGGATCGATTGTCGAAGTTGTGGACGCCCGAACCACTGATGACGAGCGGTGTCGAGCAGTTGTCGTTCGTGGGCGGAGTCACATCGAGGAAGTTGAGGTTGCCGGTGCCACCCACGGCCGTGTTCGACGGATCCTGACCGAGCTGGATCAGGTACGTCGTGCCCGACGTCGCGCTGAACGCGGCTTGCGCCTGGGTGCCGCACGAATCGTCGTTGCAGGCGAGCGCCGTGCCCGCGATCGGGCAGCCCCCGACGGGGTAGATCGCGATCTTCGTGTCGAGCGTTCCACCGCAGGTCGAAGCCGCCCATGTACTCGTCGTCGGCGCCGTCCACGTGAACCACACGTCACGGCCGATGCCGGTCCCGCCGCACAACGCTTCGGATTGACCTTCGATGCCCGTCGACGCGAGCGTCGTGTCGTACGCGTGCGGCCCATTGCTCACGAGCGCGATCGGAGCCGCGCAGATGTCGTTCGTCGGAGGCAGCAGCACGGCCAGCGTGAACGTGCCCGAGTACGTCGTGCCTTCCGTGTACGCGCCGAGTTGGAGGAAGTAGTTCGTGCCCCCCGTCACCATCCACGAGATGCGCGTCTGCAACCCGCACGCATCGTCGTTGTATGCGAGCTGCGTGCCGCTCGGGCACAGCGTGCCGTTGTTCGCGCCCCACGCGGCGGCCTTCGTGTCGACGGTGGCGCCGCCGCACGTCTCGAGCCGCGCTGTGCCCGACGTCGGCGCCGTCCAGTACATCCAAACGTCGTTCTTGATCGTGGAGAATCCGACCGGCTGCGGTGCGACACCCGTCGTGGCGCCGACGGTGTTCACGGCGAAGGTGCCGACGCCGCTGATCGCGTCATTGGCCGCTGCGTTGGCGCAGTCGTTCGAGCCGCCGACCAATTGGATGAAGCTCGTACCCGGAGGCGGACCGTAGTGACCGGGCGCATTGCCTTTGACGATCAGTTCTTCAGGCTTCTGCGCCGTGGCGGATGCCGCGATGCACGCAAGGATGAGAAAGGTGTTCGAGAAATGATTCATGGGGGCCTGAGGTGAGAGTCGGATGCAGAAAGACCGGGGCGTCTCGGGATCCATGCCGGGATCGGACGCCTGAGTACTGATCCTGGCTCGAACGGGAGGATTGCGCCAGCAGGGCGCTGGGTCAGTTTCACGTCGGCTGGCGTTCGAGTTCAGCGTCCCGCCCCGCCGGCTTCTCGGATCGGACCGGGCCCTCGTCACCCGAACTCGTGGCGCTGACACCGAGGTGCAGACGCGACGCGGTGACTGTCGCTGCGAACTTCTCGGTCCCTGCACCAAGTCAGCGTGCGCGTTCTCCGAGCGCTTTCTCGAGCGCGTCCGCGCCGCCGACCACGGGCAGTTCGAGGAGCGAGCCTTCGAGATCGACCGTCAACTCCGTTCCGGGCGCCGGCCACAGCGTGAAGTCGTGATCGCTCGCGAACACCATGAGTCCGATGCGCTCCCCGACCGGGATGATCTGATCGTCGGGCTCGAGCTCGAAGCTCACGTCGTAGTACTTTCCCGGCACGAGCGGTTCGCCGTGCTCGATCGACGCGACGTTCTGGGGATCCGCCCAACCGCGCGTGATCAGATTCGAATTCGTCTTCACTTTCTCGCCATCTTCCCACGGCAGTGAGACGAGCCACACGGAGAGATTCGTGGCCGGCTTGCTGCAAGCGATTCGCAGCGTGATCTTCGGCGTGCCCGAGACGTGCACGGGCTGCTTCAGCTCCCGCGTCGCGTACAGCAATCGATGCTTGGATTCCAGAGCGCGTGCCAGTGCGGCGCCGGTCTGCGCGGCGTCGTCGACGAGCTGCTCCCGACCCGCTGACTTCTCCGCCGAGAGGCCCAGTTCGCCGACCTTCGCGCCGCCGCGGTGGGGGAACAACGAGACCGAACGCGCATCGGGATTCGGATAGTCGGCGTACGGCGTCGGCTCACCGCGCTTCTGGTCCTCACGCACGACATAGGCGCGCGGATCCTTTTCGACGCCGTTCAAAACGCCGTGCAGATAGCGCGTGAACCAGCGATTCATCGTCGTGAACGGCGGATCGCCGCCGTGACCACCCTGGTGCAGGTAGATCGCGCTCGGCACACCTTGTTTCTTCAGCGCTTCGTACACGCGAATGCTGTGCGCGGGCATCACGTTCCAATCGTTGAGCCCGTGCGCGAGCAGAACGGCTGCCTTCACGTTCCCCAACTGGTTCCAATAATCACGTCCGCGCCAGAATTCGTTGTAGTCGCCGCTCGCGCGATCCTGGCCGAGCGCCATCTCTCGGTCGCGCACGTTCTCGTTGCACCACGCGCGCCGCTCGGGCGGGCCGCTGTAGATGAAGTCGTAGAGGACGTCCACGTCCTCGCCCATGTAGCCGCCGGGGTGACGCACGAGCCCATTCGAGCGGTAGTAGTGGTAGTACGACGTGTTCGGCGCGACGGGGATGATCACCTCGAGGCCTTCGACGCCTGTCGTCGCCGCTGCGAGCGGCAACGTGCCGTTGTACGACGTGCCCGTCATGCCGACCTTGCCCGTCGACCACGACGCGACGACTTCGGTTCCACCTTCGACCTCGGTGAAGCCCTGCGCGCGACCGTTCAACCAATCGATCACGGCCTTCGGGGCGAGCGACTCGTTCGGCCCGCCGACGGTGGGGCAGCCACGCGACGACCCGGTGCCCGGAGACTCGGAGTGGACGACGATGAACCCGCGCGGAACCCACTTCTGCACGAGCGATTTCGAGATCTCTGTGCGCCGTCCTTGGAACGTGATCGACGGCGCGTCGGCGCGGTCGGGAGGCGGCGCTCCGAGCTCTTGCTTCGGACTCCAGAACGCATCGAGCGAGTTCGGACCGGTTCCCGAGTAGTACGGGCTCGTCTCGTACAAGACGGGAAGCTTCAAGCCCTCGGTCTCGGTCTGCTTCGGACGCGTGACGTCGACGTGCAAGCGATCGAGCTTCCCATCCCCATCGGAGTCGAAGGGCGCTTCGACCCAGAGATCGTGATGGATCCACTGCTTCTCGTCCGCGAACGCGGGCACGATCTGAGCTTCGCCATCGACGAAAACGGGGCGAGCGGGATCCTCGGCCTGAGCGGGCGGTGCAGACGCGAGGACGAAGAGAGCGACGAAGTACCGCGAAGTCATGGAACGTGCGCGCATGAGGAGAGGATAGCGCCCGCGGCGGCCGGCTCGCTCCGCCGTCCGCGACTCACGACGTTCGATCGCCGTTCTTCGCGCCGGCGAGCGCTTCGGGCGCTCCCTTCACGCGACGGAAAACGAAGCGCTGGTAGACGAGGCTCACGAGGATCAGGGAAAGCGCGAGACCCAACATGGACGCGGCGCGCTGAAGTCCCTCGAGGTGGCCCAGGTCGAACAGGAACACCTTCGCGATCGTGGTGAGGAACAGGATCAGGCTGGCCCAGCGTGGGCCGCTCGAAGTTCGCACGACGCCCAGCGCGAGCAGCGCGAGTGCGTAGAGGGCCCAAGCAATCGAGGTCGCCAACGCGCGGCCTCGTTCGTGCGGTTCGTACAGTCCACCGCGCTCACCGATCGCGTAAAGGCCCGCGATTTCCACGTTGATCCAGGCGAACACGAGGAGGACGGCGGCCAGCCCCGCGAGGCCGGCGACGACAGCGTTGCGGTCATTGCCGAACTGGAGCTCGAAGCCGCGCGCTCGCTCGGACTCCTGTGCGTAGAACCGCAGCGCCGCGAAGACCGCGCACGCGGCGGGGAGCAGGAAGATCCACGCGTGCTCGTTCACGATTGCGCGAGCCGGAACGACGAACGACCAAGTTTCATCGCGCCCAACGATCCAAAGCGTCGCTGCGGTGAGCGCGAGGACGGCTGTCCATTTCACGATGCGGCTGTCCATGCGCGACCAGAACGCAGTGAGCGCGGCCGCGAAGATCGACAGCGTGATCGCCGCAGGCTCGCGGTCGACTTGGATCGGCACGACAGAACTGGCGAAGAGGAGCGCTGTCATGGTCGCGGCGATGCGGGCGCTGCGTTGAACGCGACGCGGCTCGCCTTCGAGCTCGTCCGTGGCGGCCCACACGAACTTCGCGAGGAGACCAGCGAGGATCGCGAAAGCGAGCGGCGTCACGAAGTCGAGCGAGCTCGCGAACCGCGCTTCGACGAGCGCGCCGATGGGCAGAGCCCACACGACGAGTTGAAGCGCTGCCGTGCACCAAGCGAGTTCGCTGTGCTTCCAGCTCGCGCGCGTCGCGAGCGGCCACACGGCGAACAACACGGTGGTCGCCGCCAGCAGTCCGACCAGGACTGCCCAATGCATGGACGCTGCGACCGCATCCGCGTCGACGATGTGCGCAGCTTGCGTCAGGAACGTGAGGATCGCGGTCAGTAGGAACGCGGTCCCCGAGCGCGCGCCCGTGGCGGCCGCGAGCGCTCCGATCGCGAGGAGCAGCGCCGCGCCGATGGTGAGACCGTGCACGGGCTGGATCGTCCCGCGCAAGAGATCTGGGCTCCAGACCGCGAGCATCGCGGTCGCGAAGTAGCCCACGACGGCCGTGAAGGCCGATCGACGCGCATCGCTCTGCCGCAGATGCGCGGCAACGAGTAGCAGTGCTCCGAGTGCGCCGATCGCGGCGAGGATCGGTACGTCGCGATCGAACTGAAGCGCCTCGAGCACGATGAAACGTTGCAGAACGAGGCCGAGGCCGGCTCCGGTCGCACCGACCCACGCGAGCGCGATTCGGCCCGCGAGCGCAGCTTGTCGCTGCGAGAGAAGTGCGCACGTCGCGAAGAGGACGATCCACGGCCACGGATGCGCCGCACCCGGACCGAGAGCGATGTACACGCAGAGCATCAACGGGCCGATCGTGCTCGTCGCGGCACCTGCGATCGCGCCCGGCGCGCGCGATCCATCCGCGCGCCGCCACTCGGCGAACGCGTGTTGAAGTCCCGCGAGTCCGAGTGCACAGGCGACGACGAGCCACGCGGTGCTCGCCGTGAACTCGGTCGTCCGAGCCGAGCACCAAGTGAAAAGGAGCGCGGTGGAGCCCGCCGCCACGCCGACGGGGAGCCACGGTGTCTTCTCGCCGCGCGCGAGCACGCCGGCGGCCGTACACAAGAGCGCCGCGAGCAGCGCGAGCGCGCCCAGCGGGATCGCAAGGTCGAAATTCGACGCGAAATACAGCACGAATGCGAAAGGCAAGAGCAGTGCGCCGGTCTGCGCCGGGATCCAGCTCTTGCGTTCGCTGCTGCTCTGCGTCGCGGCGAAACTGGCGAACGTCAGGGCGAAGAGCCCCACGATCGAGAGTCCGATCCAGCTCTCGCCGGGATCCATATTCACGAGGACCCACGCGCCCTGGATCAAGGTGGTGCCGACGAGCGCGAGCATTCCGATCGCGGGCCACCGCCGCTTGCCCGCGAGGAAGAGGAAGGCGAGATCGAGCAAGAGGATGTAGCCGAAGAGAGCGAACGGTCGGTCTTGGCCGGTCGAGAGAGCCAGCGGCGTTGCGAAGCCGCCGACGAGGCCGAGCACCGCCACGATCTGCGATCCGTGCTTCCAGGCGACGAAAACACACGCGGCGGTGACGACGCCCATCGCCGCGAAGGCGACGAGCGGCGACACGAATCCGTACAGCATGCTCGCGGCCCAAGCGGCCGCGTACAGGATCACTGCGCCAGCGCCGGTGATCGCGTTGGCCGTGATTTCGTAGCCGCGCCGCCGCATCGGGGACGCACCGAAGAAACACACGATGCCTACGACCGTTGCCGTCTGAACGCGCAGCTTCGGCGTGATCCATCCGCGCTCGATCGAGTACTGGAGGAAGAGGAAGGCTGCGATCGCGAGGAAGATGCCGCCGAGAACTGCGGCGCCGCGCACTCCGAGCCAGCGTTCGAGTTCGAAGGGTTTGGGGACTGGGCGCGGCGCAGGTTCGCGCACGCTCGCTGCTCTCGCACTCGGGATCGGGGGCGGCTCGCGCACGGGCTCGGCCCTTGGAACCGGGGTCGGCGACGGAGCTGGGTGTACTGACGAAACGGTCGGCGCCGGAGTGACCGGACTCGTCGGCGCGTGCGGTGCCGCGCTGACGGGCGTCGACTGCGCGTGGGACGCCGGTTCGACCGACGCGCGCTCGTCCTGTGCCGTGCCGAGCTTCCCGGCGGCGTTCCAAGCCGCGAACACGCGCGGTGCGCCGGACTCGGCGGGCAAAGGTGCCTCGTCTTCACTCTCCCGCTCGAGATCCGCGAGACGGCGTTCGAGTTTCCCGAGCCTCACGAAAGCCAGGAACCCGAACAACGCTCCGATGCCGACGAACGCGAGCACGAATAGTCCGAGGCCTGCGAGGAGCTCCATGTGCGCCGGACGTTACACGCGCTCGCCGCGTTGACGCCACCTCCGAACCGAGTGGGCCGCTCGCACTACGTGGATCCTCTCGGCAGGACGTGGCGATCTCGCGTGGCGGTCGAACGGACCCAGGCAGCCGCACTGCAGTCGACTCTATGTCACGCGGTGCCGGCTCGAACCGCTGGACGTCTTTCGGAGCGCTCGGACGACCTCGCAGGCACTGCAGTCGCCCGAGACGGTCAGCGCACTTCGACAGGCTGCTACAGCGTCCAATCGACGGTCAGCGCGTTGGTGAGATTCGAATCGGCGCCGCACGGACCGCCCACGTTCCGATACCAGACTTGGTAATGACGCGTCGTCGCGCTCGACACATTGCCGCGCACGGAGACTGCTGAGTTGCCGCCCTCGGGATACCGCACGATTCCGCCCGAGGCCGTCTTCATCGCGATACGCACGACCGTCCCGCTCGCGCAGCGCAATCCGTCGGCGAATGGGACGCCGGCGCCGCCGTTCGCCAACGCACTACCTTGGAAGAAAAGCGCCGGCGACGTCGGCGGGAGTTGGGTCGCGACGACCACGAGAGAATCGTTGCCGATGCTCGCTCGACCCACGCCCGTGAGTTCCGCGCCGAGCCCCGTCGAATTGCGACAGCCCGATTCACTCGCGGTGTTCCCGCACGGAGCTCCGGCGGAGCACTCGCACGCGTGCTGCGCTCCGACCGTCAGCGGTTGGAACGTGTCGACATGTGCACTCGGCAGTAATCCCTGAACGATTCCGCCCCCGATCACGAGGATGCGATCCGCGAGCGGGATCGCGGCGACACCGTGTCGCGGGACGGGCATTGGATCCTGCGCGCTCCACGTGTTGGTCACCGGTTCGTAGACCTCGTTGACGGCGTAGAGCTGTGGAATCTCGCCGCCCATCACGAAGAGTCGTCCACCGAGCACCGCGGTTGCCGTCGCGCTGCGCGGAGTCGGCAGCGGCGCGAGCACCGTCCATTGATCGAGTGAAGGGTCGTAGCGCTCGTGCGCTCCGACGGAGTTCCCGTTCCGACCGCCGACGACATGGATGAAGTTGCCCAGCGCGGCGGCCGTCAGATGCTCGCGCGCAGTCGGCATGTCCATCCCTTGGCTCCAAGTGTTCGTGCCCGAGTCGTAGATGAACGTGGTCGATTTCACGACGCCGGCCGCGTCCACACCACCGAAGACGTAGATGCGTTGGCCGAACGGGACGGCCCAACTTGCTCCACGTGCGGCGGGCAGCGGCGCGCGGACGGCCCACGAGTCCGTCAGTGGTTCGAATGCGAACACCGTCGACTTCGCTTGGAAATCGCCAGCAAATCCGCCGATCACGTACACCCGGCCGTCGGACGCCGTGCACACGGCGTGGTGATCGCGCGGCTGCGGCATCGGCGCGCGCGGGATCCAACCCGACGGATCGGGCACGTCTCCGACGTTCAGGAACAGCGTCTCGATCGTGGCCGTGGCTTGCAGTCCTGGACCGACGAGCCCGCCCGTGACGACGATCCAAGGTCCCGAGCGAGACGCGCCGATCTCTTGCCGCGCGGTGTTCAGCGGCGCGATGGGGGTCCAGACGCCGCCGACATCCGCGCGAGCGAAGTTCGTGAGGAGTCCGAGGACGAGGAGTGAAGTGCGCATGCTCGGGGCCTGCGAGAATTGGACCCGATCGGGACGAATCCTGCTCCGCGAGCGGCCCACTCGAGCGGCGCCTCCGACGTGGCGCGTCGGTCAGGCCGACGGCTTCGGCTCGAGCTCGAGCACGACGCCGCCGACGAGTTTCGCCGCCAGGTTGTAGAAGATGGCCGTGAGCAGTCCGCCGACGAGGCCGAGCGCGCCGTAGAACAAGGGCAGAATGACGATCGCGCCCGCGCCGAAGAGGAATCCGACGGCACCATTCGCGGAACTCGAGTCACGCACAAGCGTGCCTGCGACGACGAGCAGACTGATCAGTGCGCCGACCAGGAGGCCGATCAGCGCATAGAGCAAGCCGAACACCTTGGCCAGCGAAACCGGGTCGATGCGGCGGAGGATCGTCATGAGTGTGGTCCGGAATGCGAGCGAACTCGTCGGCAGCGGGGAGGTTTCGAGAACGATCCGGACATGTTCGCGCCCCGGGCCTGTCACGCAAGGCGCGACGAGTCCGGGGCGCGAACATGTCGAGGTCATCTCCCGAAAGTGTCGTCGGGACGTGACCGCGCTCGAATACAGCTCACGGACGCGGCGACCGCGATCGGGTCGGAAACTCGCTCATTCCACCGCGATCTTCGCCGTCAGGATCGACAGCGGCTTCTTCGGCGTCCCGGCGCCGGCCGAGCCGAAGCTCTCGAGCTTCTTCAGCGTCTCCATGCCCTCGACGACCTCGCCGAAGATCGTGTGCTTGCCGTCGAGGAAAGGCGTGGGCACGAACGTGAGGAAGAACTGGCTACCGTCCGTTCCCGGCCCCGCGTTCGCCATGGAGAGAAGGCCCGGGCGATCGTGCTTCACGGTCGGCGCGAACTCGCCCGCGTACTTGTAGCCCGGGCTACCCGTGCCCGTTCCGAGCGGGCAAACTTGAGCGTGTCGTAGAAGCCGATCTCCGTCAGGTAGATCGTGCTCGACACGTGCATCGGAGCGGCCGTCGGATTCAGGAGAACGCGGATCGGGCCTTCGCTCGTCGTGAGGACCCATGAGTACTTGCGCTTCTCGTCGAAGGTGAGCTTGGGCGGCATGGGCAGCGCCGTCTTCCAGTTCGGCTTCGTCATGTCGATCTTCTTCGAGGCGATGAACTCGCGCATCGTCGTGATCGCCGGATCCACCGGCTTCGTGTCGACGGGCTTGGCGTCGGTCGGCTTGGCCTCACCCGGCTTCACATCGCCCGGCTTCGGATCACCGGGCTTCGGATCGCCCGTCATGGCTTCCGTTGCCGCGACCGGAGCGGCAGTCGGTGTGGCGACCGGTGCTTCCTTCGCCATCGGCGCGGGAGGCGTGACGGCCGGCGTCGGCGTCACCGGCGCTTCGGCCGCCGGCTTCTGCACTTGGGCTGCAGCGGGCGGAACGGAGGCCGGAGCAGTAGTCGGGGCCGGCACTTTCGAGTCGCAGGCGAGAACGAGGGTCGAGACGAATGCGAAGAGGACTGTGTGCACCATGCCGCAGAGAGTAACGGCGGCGCGCGCGGGCTGCAGACGTTCCCTGGGCCACGTCACGCGGGAACCCCCAGAGCCCCGAGAAACCACGCGCGGGCGAGGCCTCGCCGCTCGGACGTGGTCGGCCTTCTCGGGCACACGCTGGTTATCCGGCATACGTCGGCCTTGACGAGCCGAGAATTCGCACATGGCGGCCCCGCAACGGCGTGGAATGCCCCGAAAAATCGAGGAGCGACTCCTTCTCACCGCGGCGCCGCACGCAGCTCGAACTCGCGCAGGATCGCGGTGGATTGCGTGCGGAGCATCACGTCGAGGGGTCCGGCAGGCACGGAGATCTGGAGCGTGCTTGACCTGACGGTGGAAGTCAGCGGGATCTGCACGCGCCACGCGATCTTGAAGCCGAGCGCGTCCTTCGGCTTCCAGTACACGTACATGAGTTGGTCCGCCGTGCACGATGCGGTGATGCGCAAGAACACGTCGCTCGCCTCGGGCACGATGATCGTGGGCAGACGGACATCGTCACCGCCCGACGGCGTGGACAACGAGATGCTGGTGTCGGCTCCGGCACCAACCTTGCTCGAGCGAGCGCTGCCGGTGGAAATGAGGCCACCGGTCGTCTGCTTCCAGTCCAGAGCGAACAAGCTGGTCTGTGCCTCGTCGAAGGCGAACGCGTCGCCGCGCGCGGGTGGTAACCCCGCCAGATGCAGCGGCGGGGGGAGGAAGAAGCGGCGTTCGACGAAGAGATCGATCACGACATCGGGGTGGAAGTCCGTGATCTGCTGCTCGGATATAGGCGCTCCCCGGACGTACATGACTTCGGCGAACGAGTCGGAAAGGAGCGTGTGCACGGCCTCGAAGAACGAATCGCAGAACACGATTGCGCGCGGACCGTCGGGGTCGCCGATCACGTCGGTGTCCTTCCACGTATGGCCTTCTTGCTCCCTTCGCAGCGGCACGTATCGCGGACCAGCGATGGGGGCGGCCCGAACGATGCGGTGCAGGAGTCGCGTGCCCAGGTACATCTTCGGAGCCCACGAGTCCTCAGTGGTCATCTCGAACGGGAAGTGGCACTCCGCGATGTCGTACCGATTCATGGTGGGGAACCGCCGCGACAGCGACAGCGTGATCGCGCGATAAGCCGCGAACGCGGCGCGTCCCATCCAGTGCGTCCCGTGCGCGGGATAAAGCGTGTCTTCGCCGGAATCAGCGGCCTTTTCAGCCAGAATCGTTGCGCGGAGATCGAGGAACTCGACACTCGAAGTGCGCGCGAGGTAGCTCGCGATCTGATCGAGGCGAGTGGGTCCGAGGGGCTCGTGAACACCAGGAACGCGCTCTCCGTAGATCGTTTCCTTGTTCGGGCAGGCCACGAACATGTACGCGCACCCCGCGTCGGCGAGCACGTCGCGTCGACTTTCGAGTGCCGCACGCCAGCCCTCGAGCGCGTCGTCGCTCAACGGCACGACTCCGCGCAGGTTCTCGAACGTCCTCTCCCCGGCGAAGAAGATCCAGTCGTCGCGACCGACCACGAGATCGCTCGACGGCGCGAGACCGAGACCGAAGTAGTCGACGATCGTATTCCACCGCAGCAGCACGTCACGGAGGCCGAAGGTGTCGAAGTAGTACGCCTCGAAACGGGACGAGAATTGATTCAGCCCCGAGAGAGTTGTCGGTCGACTCGGGTACGGCCACGCGGTACGACCCTCGGGATCAGGACCACGCAGAGCATCGTCACGCAGGAGTTCGTCGAGGCGACTCGAAGAGAGCGCGGCCGCGAACACGACGATCGTGAGCACATCGAGCACACGTCGAAGAGGGTGCGCAGGAACCATGTTCGAGATGTCGGACTATACCCGTCACGCACGGAAACGACGTTCAGCGCCGTCATCTCGCTCGGCCTCGACCGCAGCGTTGCGCTCGTCGTCAGGGCAGTTGGATCTCGACGACGTTCGTGCGCATCGGGATCCACGACAGACCGGGCAATCGGATCGACGCTTCGATGGCGAGCTTGGTCCCGCTCGGCAATCCCGCCGGCAAGATCCAGGAGGTGACTCCTCGGCCTTTTGCATCGAGGGCCAGGCCCAAGGTGCCCGTCAGGGGGCCCACGAGGAGTTGTGTGCATCCGAAGGACGCGTGCGTTTCGCCGCCGAGGTTGCCGATACGAATGCGCGCGCTCGACAGCGGCAGCGCTTCTGAGATCGTGAGCTCCAGCGTTGCGCCCGGACCCGGACATCCGCGCACGAAGAGACGCGGATACGCCGGTCCGTCCGGACAGCCCGGCGTGATCGGTACGACACGTCCGCGGCATCCGAGGATCAACCGCGCATAGCCCTCGGCGGGCGTCGTGTGATAGGCCTCGGGCGCGCCGACCACGAAGTCGTCGAGCCCGTCGCCGTCCACGTCGCCCATCTGGGCGAGTCCGATTCCGAACTCGTCCTCGATGCGATCGCCCCACAGGAAGAACAGCAGTTCGTGCGTGGCGCCCGAGCGCACCCACACGTCACCCGGATGTTGATCGTTGAGATCGTGTCGGCCCGAGTAACCGAAATCGGGCACGCCATCGCCGTTCAAGTCGCCCAATCCCGCGAGGCCCTTGCCGAGGTGATCGTCCGCGGTGATCCCGGACCAGTATCCGAGCACGGAGCCGTCGGCTCCCGAGATCAGCGACACGCTCCCGGGGAGGAAGCCGCTGCCCGCATCGTCGTTCCACGCTCCGACGAGCACGTCGGGAACGCCGTCCGCGCTGACATCGCCGACGCCGGCGACCGCGTGACCGAACTCGTCGAGCGCTGTCGCGCCGAACCAGGTTCGCAGCGTCGCGCCGCTGGCGCTGGACACGACGAGGACGGAGCCGGCATCTGTGGCCACGACGTCCGAACGCTCGGCGCCGATCGCGAGATCCGTGACGCCGTCGCCGTCGAGGTCGCCGATGGCAGCCAGCGAGACACCGAAGCGATCGTTCACGCTCGTTCCAGTGAGAGTGCGAATCGTCGCGCCGCTCGCGCCTGACACGATGCGCACATGGCCGATACCAATGGAATTGCGCGTCGCGCCCACGGCGAAGTCCGCGCGCGTGTCGCCGTCGACATCCCCGAGCGCGGCCAGCGAAGTTCCGAGCAAGTCGCCCGCATTGGAACCCTGGATCGTGAAGAGTTCGGCGCCCGTACGCCCGGAAACCACGCGCACCAGCCCCGCATTCGGGGCCGCGACGTCGGCGCGCGGCGAACCGATCGCGAGGTCCGCGCGGCTGTCGCCGTTGACGTCGCCGACGATCGCGACCGTAGCGCCGAACTGATCGCCGTTCGCGATCCCCGTCCACGTGAACAAGCGTTGACCGGTGGCTCCCGAGAGGAGGCTCGCGTCGCCCGGGCCGGGATGGTTCGGATGGAAGCGCGGCGCTCCCACGAGCGCGTCCGGAACGCCGTCCATGTCGATGTCGACACCGCCGGCGATCGCGATGCCGAATGCGGCACCGTCATTCGCTCCCGTGGTGTTCCACGCCACGGATTGAGATCGAAGGGGCGCCGTCGACGCGATCGCGCATGCGGCGAACGACATCCAAGAGCTCTGACGCATCGACCCTCGCTTGCGCTCGCGCGCGGCTACGGACAGAAACGCACGTTGAGCAAGTCGCTCGAGTTGAAACCAGCGCCGCCGGCCGCGGGATTGCGGTACCAGAACTGAAAGCGCCGCGTCTCACCCGCCTGGATCTGCGCGCCGCCGGGCAGCGCGTAGAGGTCGAGCGCTTCGACGGCCTCGCCGAACAAGTTCGCGTTCGTGACACCGAGGCGGATGGTCGACCCGGTGATGCAGCGGAATCCGTTGCCGAACACGACCTGGGTCGCCGTGGACCCGAAGTAGAAGATCCCGGCCGCGTTGACCGGACAGCCCGTGGCGATCAGCGTCAGATCGTTGCTCGTCACGCTGCTCGTACCGGCCCAAGTCATGACCGATCCGGCTCCGACCGAGTTCGGCGCTCCGACGCACGTGTTCGAGAACGGCCCCGGCAGCGGTGAGACTTGGAACGACCGCGATTCCGTCATGTACGCCGCGCGCGCCGTCTCGTCGCGCACCATCGTGGTCGGATCCTTCACGGTCACCGAAACCGTCGCATTGCATGCGATGCCGAGCGGCGCGAGCGGCAGCGTGGTGCCCGTGGCGCCCGCGATCGGCGTACCGTTCAAGAACCACTGCACGGTGAGCGCGTGTCCGACCGGCGCCATCGGCGTCACGGACAACGTCTCGCTCCCGTCATAGGTCGCCGTAGTACTCGAACTCGCGTCGATCGGCCGGGCGTAGCCGTAGATCTGCAGGATGAGCGCCTCGGCGGAGGGCAGGTTGAACGGACGACCCAACGAGCGCATCAGCGAGTTGTTCGTCGGCCGATGGAGCCCCATCGGGTAGTAGCCCGCGCCGAGGAACGTCGACACGATCCCGTCGAACGCCGGGTTGTCGACTCCGAGCCAACGAAACCACTTCGCGCTCGCCGCGGCCATCTGCGCTGACGTGAGCTTCGAGATGTTGGGCTGGGCCGGTTCACCGCCCGTGTAGGTCGAGCCATTGCCGCCGTAGTCGTACTCGTCGGCGAGGTGCCCGAGCGCATGCCCGAATTCGTGACGCACGATCTCGATGGCCGAGCCGTTGTTGCCCGCGCTCGTCGCGAGGTTGATCGACGGGTAACCCACGCCTCCGTACTTGCTGGAATTCGCGATCGCGCACACGAGGTCGACGCCCGGCGCATTGTTGGCGAATTGGTAGGCGCGTCCGGTGTCGACGCACAAAGCGCGCTCCGTGCCGCCGCACCAGTAGGCCATGTCCATCGCAGTGTTCTTCGAAATGCCCTGCGTCGGATCGTTGTCGACGCCGGATTCGAGCGAGGTCACGTCGACGCGATGCACGAGGAAGTACGGCTCGTATGCCCGATACGGCTCGATGTCGAAAAGCGAAGCGACGATGTTGTTGACGTGCGTCGCGTACGTCGCGAGCTGGGTGGTCGTGTACCCGTCGCCCACGAAGACGAGATCCACGCGATTCGCCGAGTTCGGCGGCAGCAAGCTGTGAGTCAAGGGCTCGAAGCTCGCCGGCAGCACTCCCTGCATGGAACCCAAAGGCGGCACGTCGAGTTGGAGCGTTCCGCCGAACAAGCGCCCTTGATCGTCGACGCCGTCCCAGTAGACCGTTTGCCGCTCGGTCATCGGTGCGGAAGTCGTGCCGGGTGTTTGGACGAGGAGGAGAAGGGAGAAGAGGTGGTGCATCTCGAGTTCGGCGTCGCCGAGCTTCGAGTCTACGCGGCGCGCCTCGACTGCGCTGTTTCCGCGACGAGCGCGCCGGAATGCAGCAGCCCCCCGTACACTCTTCGCCCCATGAAACCGTCCGTCGTTCTCGCCGAGGCCATCCTGCCCAACAAGGAGAAGCTCTCGCTGCGCCGGCACGACGGCCACTACCACATCCGCGTCGGTGGCGAGCTCCTGATGAGCACGACAGCGACGGCGTCCGAGGCGCAGATGGCCGAGCTGGCCCACGCGTCACTCGGCGCGGGCGCGGGCAAGCGCGTCTTGATCGGCGGTTTCGGCTTCGGATTCACGCTGCGCCGCGTGCTCCAACTCGTCGGGCCCGACGTTCAAGTCGAGGTCGCGGAACTCCTGCCGCAGATCGTCGCGTGGAATCGCGAGCACCTGCAGAGCGTCAACGGGTTACTCCTCGACGACCCGCGGGTCGGGATCTTGCTCGAAGACGTGTTCGCGGTACTCACGCGTGCAGCCCCCGCGACCTACGACGCCGTTCTGCTCGACGTCGACAACGGGCCCGAAGCGTTGGTCGATCCGCGCAACGAGCGCATCTATGCCGACCCCGGCTTGAAGACCCTCTCGCTCGCGATGCGTCCGGGCGGGCGCGCCGTGTTCTGGTCGGCGGGCACCGACGCGTCTTTCTTACGGCGACTGACGAAGGCGGGATTCCGCGCCGAGGCGATCTGTGCGAAGGCCTACCCGCAGGCTCAAGTGAGCACGCACACGCTTTTCATCGCCGACTGGAACGGCTGAGGGGGGCGAGCGATTCGCTCGGTGCAATCGGCGAGCGGTCCGCTCGGTGCAATCGGCGAGCGGTCCGCTCGGTTCCATCGGCGAGCGGGTCCGCTCGGTGCCATCGGCGAGCGGTCCGCTCGGTGCAACCGGCGAGCGCGCTCGCTGCAACCGCGGACCGGCTCGACTCGCTCAGAGCGTGTGACGAAAGCACAGGCTCTCGGCAACGCGAAGCGTTGCCCCATGAATCTGAGAGCCCGTAGACTCGATTGCTTCACGGGCTCTCAGTCCTCGTCACCGGGCGGCAGCTCGTACAAGCCGTGGCCTGAGTAGCGCAACCGCTTCTGGCGCACGAGTTCATCCCACACCGCGCGCGGATATCGGTCCGGCGGTCGCATCCCGAGGATGCCCGACGATCGCCCGCTGCTCATCGGACCGCCGGCGATCGACGACTCGGCGTCGAGCTGAGTGACCTTGAGACTTTTGCGATAGGCCTTCAAAGCGCGCTTCAACACTTCGCGATCTTGCAGAGGCAAGTGCTGCTTGCCGACGTGCCACGCCTCGGCCAGCGCGCGCAGCGCGGCGAGATCGCGCCCTTCCACGATGCGCGCCAACTCCGGCTCGGCGTCGCGCGACACAGTGATCGCTTCGCGTGAAGCGGCCCAGTGGGCGTCGTTCTCGGGCTCTTTCGCAGCTTCCACGGCCGTCGTCACGAGGACCGTGCTGAGGAGCTGCATCTTCGGGTCGAACATGGTGTGTCGTGTGGCTGGCGACGAGAAGGCGCGATCGTCGTGCTGGGCGAGCAGGGTAGCATTGGATCCGAGCGGCCACAGCGGACACCCGCACCTCAGGCTGGCGTCTTGTCCGACTTGCGCCATGATGCTTCGCGTTCCGAGCTCCCCCCGTGACGCGCCGATGACCACGAACGACCCCCTGCTCGACGCCAATCGCAAGTACGCGCAGGACATCTTTGTCGGCCCGTTGCCCCTGACGCCGGCGCAGCACATGGCGGTCGTCGCGTGCATGGACTCGCGCATGCCGATCTTCCCGATGCTCGGTTTGTCGAGCGGCGACGCGCACGTCATCCGCAACGCCGGCGGTGTCGTCACGGACGACGTCATCCGTTCTCTGCTCATCTCTCAGAGACTGCTCGGCACGCGCGAGATCGTGCTCATCCATCACACCGACTGCGGATTGATGAAGGTCAGCGAGGACGACATGCGCGCCGAGCTCGAGCGAGAAACCGGCCTGCGTCCGCGCTTCTCGATGGAGTCGTTCAAGGATCCCTACACCGACGTGCGCCAGTCGATCCTGCGCCTGAAGAGTTCGCCCTTCCTGCCATATCGCGACAAGATCCGCGGCTTCGTCTATGACGTCACAACGGGTCTGTTGAACGAAGTGTTCGCTGATCGCGCGGACACGAGCAACGCGCCGTTCGTGTAGCGACGCAGCGAGATCGAGGACGCAGCTTTGCAGCACATGACGACCGCGGACGCGGCCTCTCTGGGGCTGCACGCGCGCACATCAGCACCGAATCCACCCGAACGGCCCGAGAAGGAGACGGGCTCCCTTGTCGCGGCGCAGAGTCCAGATAGCATGCAAGAGGCGCTCTCGATTCGCATCGCGTCGAGTGCGCAGAATCGTTCGACGCTTTCTCCGGCCCCCGCGAGAGCTCAGTCATGCAGAATTGTGTTCACCCGCTCCTCACGATTTCAGCGTGTCTTTCGTTCGCCGCTGGCGTTTCCGCTCAAGGCTCGAACAGCTGCACCACGGCAACCGCGATCTCGGGTACAGGGACTTTCTCCGTCAGCACGACCGGCGCCACGGACAGCGCACAACAGCCCTCGATCTGCCCGACGATTCACCGCGACGTGTGGTTCGCGTGGACGGCGACGGCCACGCAGAGCATGAGCTTGACCACGTGCG
>Ga0163154_10004292_pt1 | contig 18824 bp, 41 predicted proteins | sample OliLakLV19MP9P1_FD_148649 | JGI IMG/M metagenome (GOLD analysis project Ga0163154, IMG submission 148649) | Freshwater microbial mat bacterial communities from Lake Vanda, McMurdo Dry Valleys, Antarctica - Oligotrophic Lake LV.19.MP9.P1 | ecosystem: Environmental > Aquatic > Freshwater > Lake >...
AACAAAAACAGAAGAAACAACTGAGGAAACTCAGGGGTAAAAATTAAATCCTTCACTAAATAAATTAGTGAGGGATTTTTTTAAAAAATAATTTAATAAAATACAAACAATTTAAAAATAAAAAAAATGGGTGGTGGTAATTGGTCAGATGATGCTTATAAGCACATCGCTTCGTCATACAAGAGTAAATCTATTGATGATATTTTCGTAAACAATAAAAAAGGAATAGTTGGAAAAGATATGTCCCCAAAGGATATTAAATTCCGTGAGTGCCGTGATAGCGTAGACCATCCTAACGCATTTGGTGTGATGGTTATGTTGGATGAAACAGGAAGTATGGGTGCAATCCCTGAAATATTGGTACGTGATAAATTAGGTACATTAATGGAATCTTTAATTAAACACGGCATAAATGATGCACAAATTTTATTCGGTGCAATTGGCGACCATTACTCTGACAATTCACCTTTACAGGTAGGTCAGTTTGAATCGGGAACTGATGAATTAAACAAATGGTTGAGTTCTATCTACCTTGAAGGTAATGGTGGTGGTCAAAACAGAGAAAGTTATTCACTCGCTTGGTTATTTGCTGCAAGGCATACATCAATGGATTGCTTCGAGCGCAGAGGGACTAAGGGGTTACTTTTTAGTATTGGTGATGAATCCAATCATCCTGTACTTGAAGCAGACCGTTTGAAAGATTTAATGGGGTACGCACAGGCAGAAGATATTACCGATTCTGCTATCTTATTAGAGGCTCAACGTATGTTCCATGTATTCCATATTCACGTAACGCACGGTTATCGTGGAAAGGATAATTCTGTTACGGACTATTGGAAAAAAGCGTTAGGTGAGCGTTTAATCATGTGTGATGACCATAACCAAATTGCTGAATTAATCGCTTCAACTGTTGCAGTTATTCACGGAATTGATTTGGATACTTTCACAAAAACATTCGACCCTAAAACAGCTATTGATGTGAAGAACGCTTTAGCTAAAGTAACAAAAGATATTACTACAAAAGATAGTGGTGTAATTAATTTATAAAGGTTTGCAGCTTGGCGTTTGGTTTTTTTCTTCAAAAAACTGACGCTAAGTTGCTGTTACTAAAAGTTAAAATTGGCATAACAAAAAAGAAAAAAATGGAATTTAACGAAGAATTAATATTGACATTTGCCTTATTTCACACAAAATGAAAAACGAAGAACAGAACTCAAATAAACCACAGAACTCGGCATTTAATATAGCCGATGTTAGCGTTAGTGCTTCTCGTAAGCCGAACCCTTATCAATTGGTATGGTACAACGCTAAGTGGTCAAAAACAAGAACTGAAAAGAATAATGATAAATATTGGCAATTTGAAATTGAACACAATGGTCTGCGGTTAACATAGCATTTCGCCATATATTTTATACGCTGTTATGTGCTAGGCGGATTATCAGCACTGAAATTAATTTGAAAACAAAATGATAGTTTTAACAATTTTAAATACAATAGCAATACTTGTAATATTTTTCAAACTTGAAATAATTAAGATTACAATTAGAAAAGATGAAACATCTTGGAATAAAACTTTGCTTGGTTATGACGTTTGGGTGCAAAAGATTTATTTCAGAATACCAATAAGAAACAAACGTAAAACAAACGTAAACGAGGAAGTTAATATAATGATTGCCAAATATGATAATCAAGATAAATTACAATCATTAACAGCCATGTTTTCTTGGCTAAAAACTTGGAAGGAAGTAAGACAGTTTGAACAAGATTACAGCGTGGTGGATAGAAAAATTGTTCAACAGTTGGTTGATAATTTCGTTCCGAAGCAGTCAAGTTAGCCTTGCTTATAAAATTAATTAAAAACACAAAATGGAAACAAACGAAAAGTTTACAAACTCACCTATACATGATAAAGGTGCAATAATTAAAATGATGGACAGACTTGAACCGAAAGAGATGGTAACGGTTGTAGCGTTTATAATGGAACAATTAGAAAAATCCAATTTTAATACGAAGAACGATGGATGATTTAAACGATAAACTTTCAAACTAAGCAGTCAAGTTAGCCATCTATTTTAGGTGCTGTTATAAGCTGCCATTTTAGGATTAACAATTTAAAAAACAATATAAAATGAAACAAACAGCAGTAGAATGGATGGAACAAAATATGCCTAATATTAGTAAGCATATACCATTAGGAATATCACTTGAATTTGCAGGTAAATTTCAACACGCAAAAGAAATGGAAAAAGAGCAGTTAAAAGATGCTTACGGTGATGGGATAAATGGTCATAGAACAGATTTTTGCAACAGGGATGAATACTTTGATAAAGTCTTTCGTGTCGGTTCTTAGGTTTGCTTATAACGTTTTGCAGCTAACCGATAGTTTTTGTTTTTCACAAAAATTTTGGTTAGGTGCTGTTATGTTTTCGGTTTGCTACAAAGAATATTAATCAATTAAAATAAATACAAAAATGAACATACTTTTTATTTGCACTGCAAACAGGGATAGAAGCCGAACTGCTGAAATATATTATCAAAATAAATTTCCTGAACATAGATTTAGAAGCGCAGGAATAAATAAATATTTGAGTGAAAGGCACGGAGGTATTCATTTAAAGCAATATATGCTTGATATAGCCGATAGAATTATTTGCGCTGAACACGTACACGCTGATTATATAATTCAAAAAATAGATAAAAAATACCTATCTAAAATAGAAATTTTAAAACTCGAAGATACTGAAGAATTTATGAGTGAACAATTAATAAAAGTGTTGAATGAGAAATTTAGCATACACAGGCAAACTGGAACATAACGCCCATTGCTTTATGTCAGGTGGGGAATTTGAAATACAAAAGTTTAATTAAAGCACAAAAGATGATAGAAGTACAAATGTTCAATTTAGCAGTTCAGCCCCACTTGCATAAAGCAGATGTTGGCAGTAGTGCTTTGCAGTTATCCCCAATTCAAGTTAATCAAGACTATTTGAATGAGTGGAATAACAATAGTAATGATTTTGTTTGCCTTACCAAAAATGGCGAACTGATAAGCAAATCTCTTTACAGAGTTGGTGGTTTTGGTTGTGATATAAAGCAAGATTATTTTATGCTACTTAAATATGTAGAAGCTATTTATGAATTTGATTTTATACAAAAATGCTATCCAAAGAAAAGCAGAAAAGAACTTGAATTACAAAGGAAGCATTTAGAAGGTCGCTGGTGTATCATTGATAAAAACGGGGTTGAGAAAAAAGAATTTGACAAATTTAAAAACCCTTATATAAAAAAAGGTAGTTGCTTTTATTCAATTGATAGCAATTACTACAATATTGAAACAGGGGAATTTTACTGCAATTCTTCTAAAAGTATGGAAAGTTCAGAGTTTATTTTTCTTGAAAATTCCTATGATAAAGATTTGTCAAAAAGAGGTGTAATGAAAATAAATAAGAAAGATGGTAGTTGGTCGCTGTTTTCGTAGCATTACTGCCAACGGTTTGTAGGTTTATTTAGTTCGGGATTTAACAGATGAATTAACTTAAAAGCATAAAATATGAAATTACTAAAATGGTTATTTGGGAGCAGGAAACCCGCATTGAATAAACCTGCTGTTAGCAGATGTGAAATTATCCCTTTCGAGCGTGGGATGCTCATAAAAATTAAAACAAAAAAAACAAATGGAAAAGACACTTTATTGGCGTGTAGAAAGTACTGGAGATTTATCAGTTACTGTTAATGATATTACACAGTTAAAAGAAATTATTGAATGTGACTTTGCCTATGAAAGCGAAGATGGTGCATTTGATATTGAAGCCTTGCAATATATAATTACGCCACAAATGCTTACGAAAGAAGATTACGAGGCTTTGGGAGAGCAGGAACGGTAATTTTATTTCTGCTAACGTTTTGCAGCTAACCGATAGTTTTTGCCATTGCAAAAATTTTGGTTAGGTGCTGTTATAAGAAGTGCCGACTTTTCAGAACTAAAGCCAATTTGAAATACTAAACAGAAAAATAAAAGAGAGATGGTAATTTTAAAAGAAAACGATAATCTAAAATTTGTAACAGCTCATTTGGTTGAGATTGCAAAAATGGCAACTTGTAAACGTTCAAAATGTGGAAGCATTATAGTTGCTGATGAATGTGTAATAATTGGCGAAGGTTATAATAGTATGCCCTGTAATGAAAATGGAGAGTGTTTTAAAGACAAACTTGCACCCACATTCAAAAGTGACAAAACTTGTTGCATACACGCAGAACAAAGAGCGATAATGGATGCTTTAAAAAACAGGTGGCGTGACCAAATTAAAGGAAGCACTTTGTTTTTTATACGACTTGATGGAAATGATAATCCAAAACATAGTGGCGAGCCGTATTGCTCTATTTGCAGTAAAATGGCACTTGATGTAGGAATTGAAAGTTTTGTTTTATTGCACAAAGAAGGTTGGACTTCTTATAATACAAAAGAATATAATGAACGAACATTTGAATACAAGTAGTGCGTCAGCTAGGCATTTCTTATAACGGTTCTCGGCTTGGCGAAGGGCGATTATTAACCGAAAATGCTAATATGAAGAACTAAACAAAAATTTTAATATATGGAATTAGGCAGAGAATATTTAATAAAAGAAGGGTTCGTTTTTATGCATGGAGATTGTTACCAACATGACTATTGCCCAGAATTTGGAAGGGATGACCCTTATAGATGGATGTTATCGGTATCACCGCATAACAGAGTAAGGCTAAAAGAAAGCTGTATTGAGATTGATACTGTTGAAAAACTTTTAGCTGTTTACGAATTTATAAAAAACGAACCCATTATGGATAATGATGAGAACGGGAGGGATAAAATATTAAATTTTTTGAAACGAAATTCTTACTAATTAAAAAAATAAAACATGGAAAAATATGTAATAAAAAATAGATTTGGACAATACGTTAATACAAATGAACATGATGGTAAAAAATTAGATTATTTTTTAGACGACGACCAAATAGATGTCGCTAAACAATATGCAGATTATGACATAAAAATGATACAAGAAAGATTTATAGACACTTGGCGTGACGATGGATTTAAAGTTTTTAAAATAATTATAACTTTAGAGGCGGTTGAGTCACATATATTTAATAATATAAAACTTTATTTATCAGGACAAGATGATATAATTGGCGGAGTATAGTAGTTTTCTAAATATTACCACTAACGGACAGGGCTTGGCGAAGGTGGGGAATTAGAAGCACTACCGTTAGTTTTAGCACAGAAGATTGATAGAAGCACAAAGGTTCAATTTACTACCGAACCCCCACTTTTGCCAAACGTGTGTTATAACTAGTAGGGATTTCTACCGAAAATGCTCATTTGGAACACAAAAAGCAGTTTTATTATTTTTTAGGGAGGGTTTTTAACCTTAATTATCAATTAGTTACAAACTACTTTAAAGAAAGTGAAAATAAATTAGGTAGATTTGAAACTAAGGTATTACCTTTGACGTATAAATTAATAACAATCACTTAAAAATTAATAACAATCACTTAAAAACTTATCAAAATGAAAAAAGAAAAAACAATCAAACTTTACTCGGTATCGAGTGGACTTTATGCGGATGATAGTCTGTTTCCTCCTTTTGCAAACGTATCTGGAGATTATGTTACAGACTTAAATATTGCAATGGAAACATACAATTCAATTACAGCACAATCTTTCGATAAAAAAGAAGTGCTAATTGCAAGGATGCAAGGCTATAAAACCTACAACAAAACTATTCTTTGTGCTGAAATGCCAATTTCTATTTACGAAGATTTGTGTTTATTAGGAGATGAACACGAGCCAATATCAAAAGAAGAAGCACAAGAGAGAACTAATGAATATGTTTGGCATCAGTCTGTTAGGTTTTTAGATAACATTAAAGATGAAGTATTTGAAATTGAAGGTGGAATATCATCGCTTAGTATAACAAACGTCCGTAAATGGACAGAGGAAGAAATTGCGGTTTCCTGATAAGTTCCGTGATATTGGTAATTGCTCATAATGCGTAAAAAACAATCCGCTTACATTGGAAGATGTGTAGCAACAAATTTGAAACATGAATTTGGGTTGGTTATGAGCAGTTGCCTTTTATTTAAAAATTAAATTATGGCAGAACGAATATCCCTTAAATTAAGCAACGAAAATGACTGGTTGATAGAATCTATTGAACAGGAACGAAAGAAGCAGAATAGACCATCTCAAAACAATATGATTGAAACTATACTTGTTTCCTTTTTTGAAGAGCGTGGGAAAAAAAATAATAAAACTGCTAAACGAAATGTTAAATCGAAGGACTGAACCCCTATTGGTTATAACGGCTGACGCTATACGAAGGTGGGGATAAAGATGCACAACCCTTGCTTACCTCATAAAATCAAATTAGATGCACAACTGTACAAATTTGGCACACAGCCCCACTTTTGTATAGCGTATGTTATAGGCTTATAAAACTTACAAGTGATGTTTACAGAAGAAAATTTAAAAAATAGCACAGAATTTAAGGAGTGGATTACAGGTAGAATTGCTTTGATACACAACACTTATTTTGATGGCAAAGAACCGTATCAAGCATATATCGTTCTCCACTCCGATATGGGTAAATGGACGATAACAAGATTTTGGAAAAGCCCAAAAAGGAAAGACCAATTAGATAAAATACACGTTAGTAACGACCACGTTGAAATTTCAACAGAAGAAACTTTCAAAATATTGTTATCGGATTATAGTCGTGGGTTGGCGTAATTTTCATTTGCCTATAACGGTTTGCAGATTTGCGATGGGCGGGACTTATGAAAAAGAATTTATAAATTAACAACAAAATTTTATATGAAAACAGAAACATCATTAAACCACGAAACCCCGCCTATTGAAAATGTGCTGTTAGTGGCTAGGCTTGTTACGGTTCTAAAAACACCGATAACAGAAAGATATTGCAAGGTAGGTGATACAGCTACCTTAGATTTAAAAAATAAACAAATTAGATGTAGTGGGGCTTGGTTCAAATTTGATGACCGTTGGGTTGTTCAGCCTTGACACTAACGATTGAGTATTGGCGTTGTTGCCATCACAAAATTAAATTAATATCACAAAAACTTTAAAATTATGAAAGATTTATTAGAAAGCACAAAAGGCAATAACGCTAATACTTTGTTAGGCACAGGTTTTTGGTGGATAGAATACGATATTGATTGTGAGTTGTGGGATAACAAAAAGAGAAACCAATGCGTATCAGACCAGCATCCGTTTGAGTGGTTAAAATTTATTTCTAAAATATCATCATTCACAAGAACATTGATAAATTGGAAAGAAATAACTGAAAAAGAATATAAGTCAGGAAAAGAAATTTTAGGTATTGGGTAAACTTGTACCTAACGGAATGAGTATTGGAGAAGTTTTTAATGCGATTTTTAAACACTAAATAAAAATATATATGACAACAGAAGAACAAATAGTAAAATGGTTTGCAGACTTTAGAAAAGAGAACCCAAAGTTTGAAAACGAATATGTTGATAACGGACAACTAATTTATTGGTTAGCACAAAAGGAAGCATTAAAAATTTCTTCCAATACTGTGTTAGCGGATAGTTGCCGTTTTTATGAACAGGATAATACTACAGCGATGAACTGCAAACATTGTGGTAAGGGTAAATATATGCACGGAAACAGCAATTTACGCTAACGGTTTTCGGCTTTGCGATGGTGGGGAAATCTAAGCACCAAAGTTGGATTTATTACTAATGTTTAATCAAGGCACTAATGTTTAATTTTGCACGTCAGCCCCACTATTGCAAAACCGATGTTATGTGCCGTTAATTTTCAAAATACAATGGTAGAAGAAATGTTTTATGTAAAAAATGACGAAAGAATGAGTAAAGTAAAATCGTTTATTCGTGAAAATATGCCAACAGCAAGATTTAAGAGTAACCCATACAAATACTCAAACGGGAAATGGGAATTTAATATTAGTTATGAAATTGGCGATATGAATAAATTGTCAATTTTACTAAACGACTTTTATAATGAAGATAATCATAAACTTATTAAAAAAGAAAGTTTGTGGGAACGGTTTTTAGCGTGGGCGTTTTAATGGCACATAACGTATCTGGGCTTGTAGCAGTAGGGGATTAAAAGCACTAATGTTTATCGAACCACTAAAACTGATTAGAAGTACACAGCTCAATTAAAGCACTTCTACCCCTATTGCTACAAACCCTTGTTAGCGGTAGTACGGTTTAATTTACGAGGGATTATCAATTTAAAACGAAACAAAATGGAAGGTTATTTAGGTGAAACAATTTTAGATATTCATAAAACAAAATACGCAATGTATGCGCCACAGGATTGGGTAATTATGTGGATTGAAATGTATGGTGGTTTTGATGGTGAACATCACAAGGCTTGGCTAATTGACCAAATTGCAAGAATATTAAAAGGAACAAAAGTAATTGTCAAACTTGCAAAATGGGATTCTGGTAACGAAGAAGAAAGATTTACTTTGGCAGATGCACCGCCTGAATATCATAAATGGGTGCAGGAAATGTGCGATGGTGAAGATGGTGCTGATACATACACTTACGATGTTGGTTTCGCTCCGTAGTATTACCACTAACGAATGAAGCTAAAAGCTGATTTTGTTTTTACAAAATTTGCATTTAGGTTGTGTTATAAAAGTGCGTAAGGAATTTGAGCGTAGGCTCGTTTGTATAATTTAAAATAAAAAAAGAGATGGCAAAACATTATTTTGAAAAAGGAATTTGGAGAAAGCAAACTGAATTAGAAAAGAAAAAATTCAAGCCGAAATTTGACAAATTGAGAAAGGAATTAGAGGGATGGTGCTTTAGTAAGAATGTTGAATTTATTGAAGAAATTAATAGCGAAGGAAAGAATAGACTGATATTGGCATCAAGGGACGATAATGGTATTTATGGAGTTACTAATTCATGCGATATTGAATTATAGTGCGTGTGTAGGCTTTTTATTTTAAATTATACAAATGTTTTATAACGTTTTGCAGCTAACCGATAGTTTTTGTTTTTCACAAAAATTTTGGTTAGGTGCTGTTATAAGTAGTAAAAACAACGAAGGAGAGCAATTAAAAATATTATAATAACTAAAAACGATGATATTAAAATTTGAACAAGGAACAGAAGAATGGGTTGAGAAATCCATGAACCGTATTAGAAATAAGACTAAAAAAATAGATATGTTTGGTGGTGTAAGTTTAAATGGAAAACTATTGATAGAGTTTCCGTTTATGAAAAAAGAAACCATCAATTTTTATAAATTACTTGAAGTAGAGTATGAAGGTATTGATTCTATTCAAATATGGATTGAAGCAGTATATAAACAATGTATAACCACTAATTCTACACACACAGGAGCGTGAGGGTTGTTTTTATTACTTATAACTACTATATGTACGTTTTGCTTATAGTGGCGTGTGTAGTATATTAACATATAAAAAAACATAAAATGAACGAATTACAAAGAAGATTTAATGAACACAATTTTAAGCACGATAAAGGTTGTAGATTTGAACAACAAATTAAGGGATTTGCCTTTGATGGGATGGAAATATCATTGCATGAATCTACTGATATTGATTATGAACAAATCGCAGGTTTAACAATGAAATACTGCCCTTATTGTGGTTTTGATATTGACGCATCGGTAGCGCAAATGCTTATAATAAAACAAAGGACAAAAGAACTTATTGAATCATCTATAATTAAATTAGATGATTGGGTATGGATTAAAAAACCAAATAACGAATATTGGAAAGGGAGAGGTTTTAAAAGCAAGGTAACGGATATTTGTTATCAGGAACATTCGGATAGATTATTATATAGAAATTCACAAGTGGGTATTCAGTATATGTCCTGTACTATTGAAGATATTGAATTATATACAAACCAACCCATTTGTAATCCTTAATAAAAATAGAAACAAGCAATTCTGATAACCACCCTTATTAAAAAAAATAAAATGTCACGAGTAAAATATATAAGAACAAGCAATAACGAAATAATTGTATTCTCTGAACTGCAACAGCACAAAGAGTTCAAACGCTTTAATCCTATTTCAGCAGGTTTCATTGCTATCGGTGTAGGTAGCGACGGTAATCCTGATTGCAGTTGTTTCGGTGAAAGTGTTTCACTTGACTTAAAGAGTAACGAAGCTGATGATACACGGTTGGCTAAAAAACAAATCTTAGGGGATTATTATTAAATAATCTAAATAACTAAAAATCAACACTTTACTTATTTGATAACTTTTTCAATTACGGATTGTTTATTACGTATAGAATTGCTAAATTTGATAATCTATTTAAAAAAATGATTGTATTCGTTGTAGTTCATAAAGGAGAAGTTTTTAGTGAGGTGTTCACTTCATTAAGCATGGCTTGTGAAAATTTCGGTTTAAGCTATTCATCAGCAAGTAAAGGCAAGAGAGTGTTCGTGAATGACAAAGACGAAGTAACAACCATTACAGAAGCCCGTGTGTCAAAAATAAAAGGTCGTGAGAATAACTCATCAGGTAAAAGAAATGCGAATTAAAAAATTATTATGATGGACAAAAAAGCATTAGATAGATATTTGACAACTGAACCCGATAACGGTTATCAAAATTGGTTAGAAAAAGTTTGGGATAAAATTCCTGAATCAGAAATTTCAATTGAAGAATATGATAAATACGAAAGGTTCTTTAATGATTTATCAGAAAAATTAGGAAATTCTGTTTCAGAAGATAATCACCCAACAATTGAAATAAGTTCGGCTGCATTTATACGAAGATTCAACGCACTTAAAGAAAACATAGCTAACATAAAAAATCAAATTACGCTAGAGCCTGAGATAATGACTATCATTAAAAAATTAAATGATAGTGGCAATACAGCATTATTAGTTGGGGGCTGTGTACGTGATGCCTACTTAGGAATTAAACCGAAGGATATTGATATTGAAGTGTATGGGATTAGTTACGCTGAGTTGGAATCATTTTTATCACAATACGGTAGTGTTGATATTGTTGGTAAAAGTTTTGGTGTAATTGTTTTTAACCCTACAAGAAAAGTTTTAGTTGGTAGTGCAATGAAATATGATTTCTCGATACCGAGAACCGAAAGCAAATCGGGAGTTGGACATAAGGGGTTCGAGGTATCACTACGGTCTGACATTACAATTCAGGAAGCTGCTATGAGGCGTGATGTAACATTCAATGCTTTAGCTTATGATGTTATTAAAGATGAACTATACGATTATTATGGCGGTGTTGGTGATATGGAGAATAAAATTATCAGGCATACATCAGATTTGTTTGAAGATGATTATTTACGTATTCTCAGACTTTTCCAAATGCAATCAAGACTTGGTTTTGATATTCACGAAACAACTATTTACAAAATTAAAAATATGTTGAAAGTGAAAGAAGGGAATGAGTTTACATTACTACCAAAAGAAAGAGTGTATGAGGAATGGATGAAATGGGCGGAAAAAGGAGTTCGTCACGACCTTATTTTCAAGTTTATGAGAGAAACAGGTTTGATTGAGTATTACCCCGAATTAAAAGCACTTAAAAATACGCCACAAGATGATATTTATCACCCCGAAGGTAATGTAGAGATACACAGTACACTTTGCTTACGGGAAATTGACCGTATAGTAGCTAAAAACTATATTGTAGGCAGAGATAAAGCTATATTGGTTATGGCTGTACTTCTACACGACCTCGCCAAGCCAAATTGTACCAAAGAGGAGATGAAAAGAGGCAGATTAAGTATCACAAGTAACGGGCATGAAGAATTGGGTGGCGTTATGAGCCGAGAACTTTTGACTGAAATGGGTTTTCATGCGGATATTATTGAGCTAATTAGTAATTTGATTGCCAACCACTTAGCAGGTGTTCAGTTAGAGAACATTTCGGTAAGTAGCGGTAAGGTGAAATTTGTAAAAAAACTATCCCGAAAACTGCACCCTGCTACCATACATCAGTTACTTTTTTTGATGGATGCCGATACGAATGGTCGTAATGAATGTGAACACGATTGGAATAAACGTAAAGTACCAACAGGAGCAAAAGAGATGATTGAAATTGCCTCTCAGGTAAAAGTTGTTGAGAAGCAATACGAATACATCTTAATGGGTCGCCACTTGATTGAATTAGGCATAAAGCCGTCCCCTGAGTTCGGTAACATACTTAAAAAAGCAAATGAAGCACAGGAGAATGGTGAGTTCAATGATGTTGAAGGTGGAATAAAATGGTTACGTAATTATTTATCTATTTAATGAAAAAAGAAAATACGAAATTTAAAAAATAAACAAGATGGAAAAATCAATCAGTAAATCGGTCAAAAAAAATGAAAAATCACGTAAAGATATTAAGAAATTAATTTTATTAACCTCTGATTACCTTAAAAAATTAAGTCAAATAAGTAATTTGAATGAAAAGAAATTATCTTTCGTTTCATCAAAGAATTACGAAAAGGCTTCTATTGAAAGAAATAATGAACTCGTTGCATTTGGAGAAGCAAACTCAACTTTCAAAAAAATGAAATCGCTTAGAAAAAAAATAAACACGGATTCAAATGCGAAACAAAATGCGGGAGGTTTTTCTTTATGGAGTGTTGTTTCTGATGACGTAAAAAAACTGAAAAATAAACTAAAAAAATAAAATGGAAATTATACCTGTAATACATATAATAGACGAACATCAAGTAGTTGAAAATATTAGAACTATCTTGAACTGTGGGATAAATAAAGTATTCTTCATTGACCATAATGGAGGATATAAGCGTCCTATTATGTTTGCTAAAGATTGTAAATACAATGTTAAAAAATGGTGTGGTACAGACTTATGGGTAGGTGTAAATATGTTAGGGTGTGATGCTAAAAAACTTTTATGTGGTGAAGAAATTAGAAATATATCATACGACCTAAGTGGTATTGATGGATTATGGTCTGATGATGGATTATCACATTTAACCGAAACGGAATTATTAGATATAAAAGCAAATATAACTTACAAAGGTCAATTCTTTGGCGGACTTGCTTTTAAATATCAAAGCCAACCTATTGATTCGCTAACAGCCTGTGAACACTCTAAAATAATTACAGATGTTTCTACCACAAGTGGAGTAGCTACGGGTAAAGCACCAACGGTAGTGAAAATTGAAGGACTAAGACACTATCTTGATAAACACCCTATGGCAATAGCTTCGGGTGTATCGGTAGATAACATAAAAAGTTTTATTGGGTTAGCTCAATATGTTTTAGTTGCATCAAGTATTACCGACCACAATGAGTTAATAGTTAAAGAAAAGTTAAATAACTTAATTGAAGCATCTAAAAAATAAATGGAAAAACCAAAATATACAATAGTTTATAATTCACTTAGTGAGGACGGATATATTGGCGTGTGTTGGGAATTTTTTACTGATGAAAATAAAGCAAAGGCTCGTTATGATTTTTTATCATCTGATTCAGTTAACTATTGTCCAACTAAGCGACCATACTACCATGATACTGACAAACATCATTTAGGTGCTTGTCATTCAGATATAAGAAATTCACCAAATATATTTAAGACAAAAACAAAAATGGAAAAACAAGAATTTATAAAAAAATACAGAGGCAGTTATCCTGATGTTACAGGTAGAACCAAGTGGAAAAATTGGGACGACGTAGAAAAAGAAATGGATACCGATTTAGAAAATATTTTTGCTGACAGGTTATCATTCATGCAGAAAGATTTAGATGGTTGGCAAAAAGAAAATGTAAAACTAAAATTAGAAATTGGTAAATTAATTACTGATGCAGGATATTTAAAAAATAAAAAATAAAATGGAAAAAGAAATTTTAGAAGCTAAAAAAAAATTGTATTCGTTGTTACTCGAAAAAGGTGATAATATAACGGATAACGAACTAAATATAATTGGTTTGTTAGCAAAAGACAAACAAGTACGAGAGATATTTGAAAAAAATAAACTAAAAAAATGAACCACGTAACAATAATAGCTATCGGTGAGATAATTATCACAAAGGATTTAGTTATTGTTGTGCCAAAATATACGTTACCTCAACCTACATTAACAAAAATCACGTATAATTTTACTGCAATATTTAAAAACTAAAAAAATGATATTAGGAATTAATTATCTTTACGCTTTTTGAGCGTAAAGCCCCTCGCCTTTAGGCAGGGGATATAAGCGACTGTTTTATTATTATATTTGAAATTAAATTATGCTAACTTATAAACGAAAATTAAAACTAAATAAACAACAAGAAAACCGACTGAATAGTTGGATTGGTGCTTGTCGTGTGGTTTATAATTTAGGTTTGGAAATTAGAATTGAAGCATATAAAAATAAGCAGATTAGCGTTTCTGCGTATGATTTAATGAAACAGCTAACCGACATCAAACATATTGATTGGATTGCGGATGTGCCTTCGCAATCACTACAAAATTCATTGGAGCGTTTGGATAAATCGTACAAAACATTTTTTAGAACTTGTAAATCAGGCGGTGGATTTCCAAAATTCAAATCAAAAAGAAACTATAAATCAATACTTTTTAAATCGGCAGAATTAAATAATAAAAATAAAATAAAACTTCCTAAGATTGGTGAACTAAAATTTTTCAAGGACAAATCACCCATAGTAGGAAAAATAAAAACGGCACAAATAGTAATTGAACCCACAGGTTTTTTTATCTGTATTGTTTGTGATGAAGTGAGTAAAAATATATCAAACCCTAACGAGAGCCAAGTTATAGGAATAGATATGGGAGTAAATCATTTCGTTGCAGACAGCAATGATAACTTTATTGAAAATCCAAGACATTTTTTAAAACACGAAAAAAAACTACGTATTGAAAATAGAAGTTTGTCAAGGAAAAATAAAGGAAGTTCTCGTTGGAAAAAACAGGTAAAAAAACTAAGTCTATTGCATCACACAATAGCAAATGTTAGAAAAGATTTTTTGCATAAAGAATCTACAATGTTATCTAAACAATACCACACGGTATATTTAGAGGATTTGAGTATAAAAAATATGTCAAAGAATAAAAATCTTTCAAAACACATATTAGATTGCGGTTGGGGAATGTTTAGAACAATGCTTGAATACAAAACAAATGTATTTGCAGTAAATCCGAAATACACAAGCCAAACCTGTAACGAATGTGGTAAAAAAGATGCAAAGAACAGATTATCACAAAGTGAGTTTGTTTGTATTAGTTGCGGTCATGTCAGTAATGCTGATACAAACGCTGCGAAAAATATTTTGAGCAAGGGCATTGCTCTCAATCGCAAAAGTAATCCGTTAGGATATGCTTTGGTTGAAGAACCTCGTTTCCTTTAGGGACGAGAGTATGTCAGGAAAGATTGGCTATTAGGCATAAAAAAGAAATTGAAAATGTACAATTACCAAGTGAATTTCTAACCGAAGTTTGTTGGGACTTAAACTAAAAAAATAAAAAAATGATTGGAATTTACCATAGTGCCGACCTTGATGGGTTCACGAGCGGAGCAATAATTAAATTAAAATACCCTGATGCTAAAATGATTGGTTACGATTACGGGCAATCATTCGATTTTAATGCAATTAATGGAGCTACTATTATGGCTGATGTGTCTTTAGAAATGCCCGATATGCTAAAATTAGCTGAAAAATCTAAATGGGATTTAACTTGGATTGACCATCATGCCTCCAAAATATCTGATTATAAAAAATTTGTTGGCGACGGTGAAACTTTCTGTAAAGCTGTATTAGAGGATGGTATATCAGCGTGTGAAGGAACTTGGAAATATCTTTTCCCTGATAAATCTATGCCAAAAGCTATTTTAATTTTAGGCGAGTACGATACTTGGCGTAATAAAGATAAAGACCGTTGGGAAAATATAATTCTTCCATTCCAATTTGGTATGCGTATAATCTGTAATTCAGTTGAAACATTCCCGAATTATTTATTCGGTGATGACGACGAAACAATTGATTCTATAATTGAAAAAGGTAAAATTGTATTGAAATATCAAGCTATGGTTAACGAACAGCAATGTAAAAAAGCTGCATTTGAAACTGAGTTTGATGGTTTAAGAGCTATTTGTCTTAATGGTGGTGGTTTCAATTCGGATGTGTTCAAGTCGTTGTACGATGAAAGTAAACATGATATAATGATTCCTTTTCAATACACAGGTAAAGGATGGACTGTATCTTTTTATGCAACAAAAGATAATATTGACTGTACTTTTATTGCTAAAAAACATGGAGGCGGAGGACACGTAAAAGCAGCAGGGGCATTTTTTAATTAATGAGTAAAAGTAAACGTTCATATTTAAGTTTTTAATGAGAGTAGTTTTTTATAAACGAGATAATAAGCCTGTATGCACTTGCGATGTTTGTGGTCGTCAGGATAAGTGGTCAAACAGATGGGAGGCATGGGAGTTTGGTGTAGGTGTTGGTTATAGGGGTTATGAAAAAACATTTATCACTTGCTCAAAAGAATGTAGAAAAGAAGACAAAGAAAAAAAGCTGTTACTGAACTACAAAAAAAAATCACATGATGAATGGTGGGAATTAAATGGTGATTATTTAGATGGTTTTGAAAATAAGTTTAAGGGTGAGTGAAATTTATAAAATATACAAACGAAAATGGGTGGATTAGCAAAGATATGTAAGGCTTATGGAGGTATGACTGTTAGCGCAAATGGTAAGACTGTAAAATACGTTTGGGATTATGTCAATGATATAGCAAGACCCGAAGGTGAAATGACAAAAGAAGAATTTATGTCAAGTGAAAAAAAGAAATATGAACAAATAAAACAACAGCTAAAAAAATAAAACATGAAAAAACACTATTTTATTTCCTACGGTGCAATACGTAGAGATGACGAAAGGTTAATGTATTGGAATGATGTAATTGACACTACACCAATGGAATTTATTGAACTTAATAAAATTTCTCCTGACAACTTAGGGGATGAGAACTACAAACATTTTCACATTGTATCTTGCACAGAAATAACAGAAGCGGAATTTAACGAATGGAAGGATAGATACGATGTCGAATAGTGTTAAAAATATTGAAATAAAATCCTGCAATCGTTTGGATATTGATTTTAAAACTCCCGAAGGTTTAAATTTATTTACTCAGTTTATGTTCAGGAATGACATAAAGGGCATGGGTTTTGAATCATCAAAGAAAAATACAGTTTACACTGGTTTCTTTAATGATGATGAAATTAAAAAAATAAAAGATTATTACGAACCTAAAGATAATAATGAGGTGTAAAAATGATATTAGAAGAAAAAATTTCTGAAATATTTGATTGCGAATTATCATACGCAAATAAAATAATAGCATCTCTAAAAATGAATTTACCTATTCAAGGTTCTACTCCTAAACAGATATATGAAGGATATAGTGTAATTCATTCTGTACAAAAATTAGATAAACTTTACGAATTTGTTTATTGCGAAATGACCGAAGAAAGTAGTTATGCTACTATAAGCCTACATCGTACCCTTGAAGGTGCTGAAAAATCCATGAAAGAGCATAAAGAAGCTAAGAGATTGAAATTTGAAAAAGAGTACAAAAAAATAATAATTAAAGAGTACATGGAAGACAAAAAACTTGATGATAATGTAAGAAAAGAATTAATTGATTCAATTGGTGAATTTGATAGATTTAAGGATTGGGATATTTATGAAATTGAAGTTTTGGACTAAGTGTGTGCTAATCAAATTAAATTGGCTTATCGTGATGTTTACATCGGACAAAATTCAGATACTAATTTTTTTCCTGAAAAATGGAGCGAAGCACAAGACAGGCATCAATTAATTAGCAAGGGTAAAATAGAAGGGGATTTAAAGTACAATATATATGAAAACAGGAATAATAATCGAAGCCGATGTAACCGATAAAGGTTTGAATCATTTTAGCTTAAAAAGAGTTTATGTTAAGGGGGAAGATTGGGTTGATAATGAAAAAGAAACGTTCAATATAGATGATGCTGATAAGTGGATTGAACTAATGGTTGAAGGCATCACTACCGTAATTTATAATGCTCACGAAATGAAAATAAAGGATTCGGCACAATATTTAAGAGAGGTGATAAGTCAATTAGAACAAGCATTTATTAAACCCGCTAATGTTTCGGTAGATGAAAATACAAAGTCTAAGGATTATAATACTAACAATAATAATTTTACGGGAAAATGAAAACACTAGTTATGGAGAAAAAACAATTAGATTTTGTTGATAGAAGAAATAAACTACTTATAACCTTAATAAGTAGATTAAAATTAGGAATACATATCCTTAATTTGCCTGATAAACCAATGTTTTATAGTGCAGATTATTCAGTTGAATATAGCGGTTATGTAAAGAATTTTGAACTCATATTAAATACAAGACCGCATGATTCAGGAGAAGAATCTTTTAAAATGAAATTATCAAATGAAACTATTGATAGTGATGAAAAAATTGAGCAGTTGAGATTCATATTTCAAGATTGGATTAATAATTGTACTCATTCACCTGTATGGACTATTAAAATAAAAAATATGAGATTGTATTTGACGGGATTTAATCATCACGATAAATTAAATATGAGAAGTCCTTACCCCGTGTTTAGTGAATTTTACCCGCATATATATCACGATGAAGAAAAGAAGTACGAAATATTAAACAGGTTTCAAAATAGAATTGAACTAGAATAATTAAAAAAAATTACTTTTATAAAAAAAACAACAATGAAACCACACATAAGTACAATATTGAAGAAAGGTGCTAAATTAAA
>Ga0163154_10004293_pt1 | contig 18820 bp, 26 predicted proteins | sample OliLakLV19MP9P1_FD_148649 | JGI IMG/M metagenome (GOLD analysis project Ga0163154, IMG submission 148649) | Freshwater microbial mat bacterial communities from Lake Vanda, McMurdo Dry Valleys, Antarctica - Oligotrophic Lake LV.19.MP9.P1 | ecosystem: Environmental > Aquatic > Freshwater > Lake >...
TTTGCGACCTGCATTATTTTTTCTGGGGCGTTCATGAACTTTTTGTAAGAGAGGACGAAATTCCTCCCACGGGATTAAACCATCGAGCTGTATAAGAAAACTCTTTTGCTCCTCTAATTTTTGATGGCGCTGCTCCCAGTCCCACATCCCTTGTTGGCCCATCGTAATTTTTTGGTGAGGTCTTTTTTGTTTTCTCACTTTCACTAATCTTCAGCAATTAGGATGCAATTAATCGAGGTGCCCTTTTATTAAATTTTGGAGTTGTACCTCATGACATGATTTACAAATAGTTGAACTCAATAAGGAAATTACCGTGTTTACACCAAGTCAATATGTAGGGATCGTGATGGTACTCTCGCTATTCACGTTTACTGTTCGTGCAGCAGGTTGAACAGTACCGACAAACTTTGACAAGATTCGTGCTGAATATGGAGCTCGGGATGATTTCAGCCAGGTGTGTGAGGAGCATTCACCCGGCGAAGCCCTAAAGGATGCAATGGAGAATAAGAACTGGGCTGAGGCTGTGAAGTTATCTGAGCCTTGGTTAGTTGCTTGTCCAGTGGATGCTCGCATTCATTGGTTGCGTTCCCTGGTGCTGGAGGAACAGTGGGAAAAAGAGGAAGCCGATAAACATAAGAAGTGGTTCGTTGGTTTGATTGAGTCCGTTATGTCATCGGGGGATGGTAAAACACCAGAGACCGCCTACGAAACTATCTCCGTCGGAGAAGAGTACGCTGTACTGATGGCCCTACGACTTGACTTCAAAAAGCAAAGACTTATCACCAGATTACGCGTGGATGAAATGACCGTTGAGAATGAGCAAGGTGAGGAACTTAAGGTTTTCTTCAGTCCCAAACCCCACTTTCGCCGATTGGAAAAATTATTTTCCAACTAATGAATTGGGTTGTCGCTTAATTCCCCAATTGACTACACAATTGCCGAAAACAGTTGCCCCGTGCTTCAAAGTTGGCAAACTGGTCATAACTGGCACAGGCTGGTGAGAGTAGCACCGTCGCCGCGCCTTTACTTTTGGCCCAGGCGAGGGGTACGGCCTCAGCGAGATCCCGACAGATGGTAAAGGCCAAGTAGCCCGACTTCTTAAGTAACTCAGCGAAGACCGGGGCGGCTTGTCGGTAGAGGACCATCCTGAGGGCGGCCCGGTGAATTTGCTGGAGCAGAGTTGGGGGTTGCCCTGTGTGGCCTGTCCCCCAGTGAGGAGAATGACAGGCGTAGTCATCGCGCTCCAGATACCCCTCAGTCTTTTTTTAGTGCCTCGCATCCTGAAGGGAACGTGTGAAACCAATTTTGTGCAAGGCTTCCACGCGTTTTTCGGTAAACCATCCTCCACCTGCCCGCGCAACAGGCAACCTCCCCACCATACCCCCGAGGATATGCTCTCAGTCCTAGGCCGTGGCTCTCTCTCTGACGTGTAGTCCTACCCCAGTATCCGCCCTAGGTAAGGTCTGGGTCTCATCGGGTCCGTGCAATCGCCTCATCCATAGGTCCACTTTCACCAGAGATACGGACATCAAGAAGAACAGGGGCGAAAACCACCAATTGCACCGGGGGGCAGAAAGTGGCAGTATAAACAGGTATGAGCCAGAACGTCTTAATTGTGGGTGCTAGTGGCTGTGTCGGTCACTATCTCGTGGAGGAGTTGGCATCCAACCCGGACTACCAGTTGTACCTGTTGCTCCGTAACCGGGCCAAGTTGAAGTTTGACCCGACGCGGCTCACTAATGCGGTCCTGATTGACGCGGGTCTGGGGGATTTTGACCGCTACCGCGATTACCTGCCGGAGATAGACCAAGTGGTGAATCTAGCGGCTGCTTGGGGCGATCCCCAAGAGACCCAGCAGGTCAACGTAGACTACCCCTTAGCCCTCTACGAACTACTCCCTGACCGCTGCCAGCGCATCATCCATTTTTCAACCGCGAGCATTCTGGGGCGCAATAATCAGCTTCTACCCGAGGCTCAGTCCATCGGTACGGACTATATTCGGACCAAATATCTGTGCTATCAACGCCTCGCTCAGTTAAGGATCAAGGACCGGATTACCACAGTATTCCCGACCCTGATCCTGGGGGGGGCCAAGGACAAACCCTATTCCCACGTCTGCACCGGCTTGCCTGAACTCATTAAATGGTTCCAGGTAATCCAGTGGTTGCGCAGTGAGGGTAGTTTCCACTTTATTCACGCCCAGGATATCGCTGTTATTATCCGCCACCTGTTGAGTGCGCCCACAGTATCCCCCACTCTAGTCCTCGGTAACCCCCACATCACGATCAATGAGTGCATCGAACAGGTCAGTGACTACCTGGGTAAACGGGCTCCCTGGACTTACGAACTGAGCTTAGCCCGCGCCCGCAGTTTGGTGAAATGGTTGCCGATCCGCCTCGCGCCCTGGGATGAGTTCTGTATGAGCTACCGCCACTTCCGTTACGAGACGGTCAACGCTGCCACCTTTGGGCTACCTGTGGTTGCCGGGACGATGGAAGAAGTATTGGGAATGTACGGTACACCTTAGACACGAGTGGGGTGACGCAATGGTTTACAACGCTGACCTACCAAGTTCAAAAGAATTAAACATTGACAACTTATCTCGAGTCTTTAAGGACACTACCAATTCCTATAAATATATTTATTTCTTATCCCTCCTCGATATTCTGAGAAGGCGGAGTTTCGACGTTTCGTTAGCCGTCTCATTTCGAGAATTAACCATTGAAATGTTAGCTAACGCTTGGTTCCCTCACACTTATTTTAAACTCTCTTTTGGTTTACGAGACCAGATTACCAAAAAACTAGACTCGCTCCAGTTACACATTACCGATGCGGTCTTGAAATTCACTGATACGGATAAGCAGCAACTCAGGGAGACCATCGGTGGGCAAAAGCTTAATGATTCATTGATGCGGTATGTACCCACTCGTTTTATTAGACCGTTTTCCAATCATGAGATCTCAGGAGTTGCAGAGGCTAAGGTCAAGGCTAGGGTGACTGATTGGGCTTCTCAACATTATGATACAGGTGATGTTCCCTACAAGATTGAGGAACAAGCAATAACCATTCATCAAAAATGGGCTGACTATTTCCAGGAAAATTACGTCATTGTCCGGGGCTGGATCGCCTGGGAATGGCTCAATTATATGCAACGTTGCAATCCTAATGTCCCGGCTATAGCCAACAAACTTTTCCCGCCACAAGAACGGGCTTCCCTCAAAAAGCAAAAACAATATTGGAAGGTAGTTCTAGAAAACGCTCCGGTGTACTGTCTCTTCTCAGGAAAGCCTATCACCGAGAAATTACCGCCCCTCGATCATTATCTACCTTGGTCTTTTGTTGCCCATGACCAACTCTGGAACTTGATTCCGATTCTAGCCAGCGTTAATTCTGTTAAGTCGAGTAATTTACCAGACTCAAGTTATCATCAGAATTTTATCTCTCTACAACATTTGAGTCTAGTAACTACCCGTAAATATTTAATGGAGGAAAAGTGGAATCAGTACACAGAGTCCTATTTGTTAGATCTAAAGATTACCAACAGGGATGATATCCTCGACATTGAGATTCTAAACAACGCCTACAAACCCCTATTAGCATCATTGACCACACTGGCAAAGGGACAGGGCTTCGCATCTGGCTGGGTCTACAGGTTTTGAGTGAGTTTTCTGGTCTACTTTATTGGGTGCTCAAGGCTGGACTAACGGCAGAAAAACCGGGACTAAACCAGGGTGAGCCAATAGTAACGTTGGGAAGGAACGCCGACCATAATCTTGACCGGGTTGAAGCGGAAAAGGGGGATTGGGTTCCAGGGCCAGCCAATGGGCACCACTCGCTTGTGCAATAACCCAAGCGGCGGCAATATCCCAGACTTTAGTGGCAATTTCTACCGAACCGACCATGCTCCCTTTGGCAACCGCAAGCAAGTTATACACGCCTGAACCCAAGACACGAGGTTTACCAGGGAATTCAGGACAATACAAACCCAAGCTGCGTGAACAGAAACTGAAAAACTCGTTGGGTCCAGCCCCAGCCGTGGTTGGGCGGATCAGGTTGCCATTACAAAAAGCTCCCGTGGGTAAGTCAGACCCGGCACTAGGCCAAAAACCATAATAAGTCTCACCGAGGGTAGGGAAGTAGGCGTAGCCGAAGACAGGTATCCCCTGATACAGCAACCCCAAGGAGATCCCCCAAAACGGAATTCCCCGCGCAAAGTTTGTTGTCCCGTCTAGAGGGTCCACCACCCAACACCAATCAGTATCTGGGAAGACCTGGGTGAATTCCTCTGTCAAGAGCCCATGGTCCGGGAAGTGCTGATGGATCGCCATACGGATCTGGTGGTCTGCCCATTCGTCGGAGGCCGTAATCAGACTGCCATCACTCTTGGCTTGGGTCAGGGCCTGTACTTGGCTGTTGAGGAGGAGTTGGGCACCGACCTGCTGGGTCGTCGTCTGGGCAAAATTGAGGAGGATGGACCCAGTTAGGGGAGGCATTATTGGGCCATCCGGCCTTCTTTGACAGCGGTCCAAAAAAGATAGACCGTCGCTGGACTACTGACCAGAAAAATTAGTACCGTCGCGATCGTCCCGAATTTGGGATTGCCAAAGGCCAACTCAAATACACAGCCAACAGCGGCAATCGCCATGATGCAGGCCCCGCCCAGGTACAGATAAATCTTGGTATTCATGGCCCCAGTTAGGTAGTTGCTTCCAGGGTATCAGGCGGATGGCTCCCCGCCCCAAGAGCTATGCCTTTACCTATGCTTGGTTGAGATTAGGTCTTGGCTTTAATAGGGGGTTTTGTGCGGTGGAGATAGTGGTTGGCTCTGCTTTCAACAGCTTGTGAGGGCGGGTGAGTAACTTATCCGGTTTAACAACTACTGTTTAAATAGCTCACCTACTTACTGGACCCCGCCCTCTAGCCGACTCTTCCTCTTTCTTTCCTCTCTGCTTGCCTTGGTTCCCCACCACGCCTGTGCCCATAAGGGTATGGGGCGGAGGGGCCTCTTAGCCCAATCGCTCCAGTAAGCGCACCGCATTCCGGGCTGAGTAGCTGACCCCGGCGGTGCCCTCCCCCGGATAGGTAGAGTCGCCCACCAGCCAGACATTCGGGACCGGGGTGCGGTTGGACAAGGCCAGCGGACCGAACTGCCAGGGCCGTTGCGCTACCCCCCCGACCATACCCAAATTGCGGTGAGTGAAACGCTTAAATGTGCGCGGTGTAGCACTCTCTTGGTGGACCAAGTGTTCCTCCAAGCCCGGAAAGTACGGCTCCAGTTGAGCCAAGGCTGCCGCAGTCGCGGTCTGTTTGAGGGTGTCGTAATCCTGGGGTCCCCACCAAGGAGCCGTCGGTACAAATGAAGAGGCAATGATGGTTGCCATCCCCGCCGGAGCGCGTCCATCCCCAGGCCGGGAAACCGAGACAAACAAAGACCCCCCGGCTTCATCCAGAAACTGGAGATGGGGCGGGCAGTCTGGGGGAATACAGCCATTCTTGACCCCCAAATACACCACAAAGGCTCCTGACGCTTCTGGTAACTGGTTGACTTGGCGGCTGTAGGTATTTTTTAGTTGTAATAGGCGGGTTAAATCCCAGCAGGTAACATTGGCGAACACTTGGTCACAGGGCACTTCCCAGGCTTTCTCGTTACGCAGGTCCGCTACTTGCACCGCCCTCGCCCGTCCGTCCTTGAGCAAAATTCGCTCCGCCCGTTGCCGGGTCAACAGTCTGCCCCCGTGCTGGACTAAGGCTTGGTGCAGACGCTCACTCAGCACTTGCATACTGCCCTTGAGGTGAAAAAGACCCCGGGGTGCGGTGGACAGACCCAGTGCCACGGCTCCATAGAGGGCCGCTGTCTCATCGGCACCCACCTGAGAATAGAGTTTGAGTTGTAAATCCAGGAACTGTTTGAGCCGGGGGTCCCGGTTCCCCGAGCGTTTGAGGACATCGCCCACAGTCTGGAGGGCGTAGGGCAGCGTCGTGAGAGTCTGGGGCTTGAGCTTCAGGAGTAGTTGCCAGAGGTCGTTGAGATTCTGGAACGGGAGGATGGGTTCAGTCTGGTTAAACGCCCAACACCGGGTAAATAGGTCGTCCATTACCTGCCAAAAAGGACCGCTCCCTGGGAATTGAGTAGCACGTTCAGCCTGCCAGCGTTTAGGGTCCCGCCAAACCGAGATCGGCTGACTCTCCCCCGGTAAATAGACCGCACAGGCCGGGTCGCAGGGAGTTACCTCCGGCGGTGCTACGCCCAGTTCCCGAAAAATCTGGTCATGGATACCACCAGGCTCAAGCCCCGCTACCTGGGTCGCCCCGACATCAAAGGTAAAACCCCGCCGCTTGAATGTAGAAGCACAACCACCGGGGAGGGCCGCCTGTTCAAGGACCAAGACATCAAAACCACGCTTAGCTAACAAAGCCCCGGCGGTCAAACCCCCAATCCCCGCCCCAATCACGACGACTTGCTGTTTTTGTGTCATATAACTTAATTTAACGTAAACTTTCAGCCTCCACGGTAGCGTTCATTCAATGCAGTTATGGCTTGGTCTGCCAAGGGATGGTCGGGGTGTCTGTGCCAGTAGCGGTACAAGCGTTTGAGCCAAGTCCCCCAGTAGGGCCGGAGATCTAGGGGGAAGACTTGGAGGAGGTCCGGGGAGGCAATCACGAGCACCCCCTGCTGGATACGGGTGTCATACATCCGGTTAATGGCACTGGCGTAGGCCGTCATCTGTAAGATGTAGTCCTCGACCCAGGCCAGTTGTTTAGGTTTACTGCTGGTTTTCCAATCCAGGACCACGGGATAGCGTCCGTCCTCTGCCCCCCAGTAACAGGCCAAGTCCACGACCCCGGCATAATGGCCAATTCTGTGCCAAACCACGGACTCAATCAGAAAGGGTTCTTCTAGGAGGGGCAGGACGGTCTGGGTCTTTTCCCAGAAGCTAGAGACCAAAGCCGCCTGTTCGGGCGTGGCGCGGGCGAGGGCGGCGGCGACATCTTCGCTCTTGAGGTGGGTCTCCGTCAGTTTGTGGAGAAGCGTACCCCGACTAGTGGCTTCCTGGGTAATGCGTTGAGCCTCGGCGGCCCCGACTCGTTCACGCCATTGGGCCAAGCGTCGTAGTTTTTCAGGGTTTTGGGTCTCGCGTAAAATTGTGCTGACCCCTGGGTAGGCTTGACCCTCCACTTGATAGTGACGGCCTTTGGGTCGCGGGGCTTCCGGTTCCATGGTTGCGCTGAAGTAATCCCCATACCCTAGCCGAACTTCTGACCGTTGCAACTAGAAACTCAAGGCTCCAGGGAACTGCCAAATCCGCGCCTTGGCCTTGAGCCTGAGGATGTCCTGGTTCAGGCTAAAACAATCCAGCCCCAACTCCAGCCCGTGCAGATCTACGGTCAGCGTATTCAAAAAATCCTGTAATGCCTGGGCTAACTGGGGTGTTCCGCCCGTAACCACCGCCTTACCCGTCGCTCCCGCCGTCAAGACAAAATCCCGCCGCTCAGCTCCCCAAATTCCACTAAGGAACATCTGTTGGTCCTGCAAACCTTCGACCCGCAACCCCGTCAGCAGTTCTTGGTCAATCACCAACCGCGCCAGGGTGTCCTTGAGGAGGACACTACCCAAAAAGTTATTAAAATCCTGAGCATTTAAGTCCAGTTGGGCTGTCGCCTGGACGGTCTCGCGCAGGATGATCTGACCCCGCAAGACCGCGCCCACCTCAACTCCGATCGCCCCGGCTCGGACTGCAATGGCCCGACAGGTAACGCCCCGTGGACTCTGCCAGCCCCGCCCATGGACTTCCACACCATCCACCCAACCATTTAAGAGCGCTAAAAAATTCTTCGAGACTACCCGCACCACCACGCTCTCTTGGCGGGCTAGGCACTGTTTGAGGCCTAAAGTGGCTAAATTGCTCAGGACATCGGTGGTCAGGGACATCCCCCCACTTTAATCTCTCAACCACCCAACACAGCCCAAACGATTTCCACCAAAACCCAACCGTAGGCCAAGGCCAGTCCTACCCCCACCCCCGCCCGCGATACCCGGTCCCGGCGGGTCGGTAGCGGATATTGCCGTAACTGCACTTGGACGCGGTAGGTCCGCTGGGGCCGATTGTGCTGAGTAGAACGTTCAATCATCATGGCAGTATCCCAGGTTGCAATGGTCGTATTCTAGTTCGTTCTTTTGGCTAAATCAAGAACTAGAGTTTTTATTTTTTTACTGGAGAACTAATTCTTGGGTTTGGCGGTACAGTATAGTAAGTGCAGTGCGGTAAGGTCCGATGTCCTCAGCAAAACAGGAATTATCCCCCCTGGGTCAGACCATCCTGGCTTGGATGCGGCGTGAAGGGTTGAGTCTGAGTGCGGCGGCGGGGGTTTGCCAGATCTCCCCAGCGGGTCTCAAAAAAAATATGCAGCGCGGGCACCAACCCGAACACCGCACACTCCAGAAGATTGCTCAGGGGATGGGGATAGCGGTGGAGCGGGTAGAGTCCCTAGCGCGGGGTGAGGATAGTACCCCCCCCGAACGGGATTTAGTTTTGATTCCCCGCTATGGAGTAGAAGCGAGTGCGGGCCTGGGGACCTTTGTGGAAGGAGAGCCCGTGGAAGGTTTGTTGGCCCTCAGCCGCGATCTGGTCCGGGGTTCCCTCCACGCCCAACCCCAACAGTTATCGGCCTTATACGTCAAGGGCGACTCCATGGAACCTCTCCTCCGGGCCGGGGATGTGGCGGTGATTGACCACGGGCAGGCCCACGACCACACGGACGGGACTTATGTATTGCGGATCAACGGTTCCCTATTAATTAAGAGTCTGCAATGGCTACCGGGGACCAAACTCCGGGTCAAGAGTGAGAACCCGGCCTACGAGTCCTACATCGTTGATCCCACGGATGAGGTGGACATCATCGGGCGGGTGGTTTGGGCGGGTCGCAAATTTTAGGTACCTTAGGGCTGATCCCCAGGGCTAGTTTTCTCTTACCCCCGGTGGATGTTGGGGACCTACGCTTTTGAGAACCTGTTAGGAGATAAAACGTTCCAGGAGGTTTCCATGGCGATCGGCACGAATGATACTACTGCGGCCCACGGCAACCACCGGGTCAGCATCGAAGTCCAGGCTCCCCAAGAGCTGGTTTATCGCCTGTGGAGCCAGTTTGAACGCTTTCCTGATTATTTTCGCCATGTGCGCGAAGTCACCGTGGACCCCCAGGACTCCAGTATTCAACATTGGAAGGGCGCGGTCTTGGGACTAGATCAGGAGTGGGACGCGCAAGTCACCGCCCTAACGCCCTATCAGGTAATTGCTTGGCGGTCCATCTCCGGTTTTGAGAATAGTGGCTCCCTCACTTTTGAAGAGCGGCAGGCCACCAACGGCACGGGGAGCGTCACCTATGTCACCGTACAGATTGGCTACGACCCGCCCCTGGGTGTGCTTGGCGATTTTGCCGAAGCCGTCTGGGTGAAACAACGTTTTGATAATGGGCTGGAGCAGGACCTCAGCCAATTTAAAGAACTAGCTGAGCGTCTGTATCAACAGGTGGGCACGGGTCGGAGTATGGACCAAGTTCTCAATGAAGCCGGGATTACTAGCAACCCTAATGATGGTCGTGAAAAAGCGATTACCACGGACTACACCACTTCTCACGTACCCATGCCCAACATCATCACCACCCAAGAATTCAAGAACCGGCTGGACTGGGGTGAGGTCGGGTTTACTATCCTTGATGTCCGTCCCGTCGAGTTATTCAAGCTAGGCCACATCCGGGGCGCATCCTCCACACCTTTAGAGGTCTTGGTAGAGCAGGTCTACGCGATTGCCGGGAAAATGGAAGGCGGGCTAGACCGTCAGATTTTGGTCTATGGCGACCAGGATGGTCTGAGCCAACGGGCCGCCCAGATTTTACGGGCTGAGGGCTATACCATCGTCCTTGATTATGTGGATGGGTTCAGCGCGTGGCAGGCAGCGGGCTTACCCGTGGAAACCCAGTCCATTGGTCAGATCGATGCTAAGGGTTTACCCGAGCGCAGTGATTACCTCGACCGAGTCATTACCGCCCCGACGATCCATGACAACCCGACGGTCGGTCCTGAACCCAGTACCCGCAAAGATGGTCCCGCCGGCGTCGCCGCAGTGGAGGGTCGTGACGGATGACAACTAGCCTGAACACGACCCGACTGCTCGCTCTCGTCACCCAGGCCCAACTGCACGTCGCTGAAAAGGTTCAGCATCGTGAACAAGGACCGATTGAGATTATCTTGTGGCGGTTGGGCTTTATCACCACCCACCAACTCGCCACGATCCTTTAGGAGAATTTATGCTACTGCTTACCCACAAGCCCACTGGGGACCTCGTTGAAGTAGTCCACCTTGATGAACTGACTAACCCCCTCCAGGGTGAGATTCTCGTCCGTGTCCAAGGCGGTCAAGAAGAACAGGACCCCGGACCCGTGCCCAAGGCCGAACTGGGTTTCCCCTCGGGTGAGGATTTGCCCCGTTGCTGGCTAGATGTGGATTACCGGGGCGGCGGCAAGTAATTTACCCATAGTAAAAAACCCCACGCACGGTGGGGTTTTTTGCAGGAGCTTGTTGTAAAAGCTAGCGGATGTATTCTTTGAGGACGGAGTTACGGTTGGGGTGGCGTAGTTTCCGCAGGGCCTTAGCTTCGATCTGGCGGATGCGTTCGCGGGTGACGTTGAAGATCTGTCCGATTTCCTCAAGGGTCTTCATCCGACCATCATCCAGGCCATAGCGGAGGCGCAATACATCCCGTTCACGGGGGTTGAGGGTGTTGAGGACAGATTCCAGGTCCTCGCGGAGCAGATTCTTAGCTACCCGGTCCTCGGGCATCTCTCCGTCCGCTTCGATGAAGTCACCCAAGCGCGAATCTTCTTCCTTACCAATCGGGGTCTCTAGACTGATCGGCAGTTGGGCGGATTTGGCGATGAAGCGCAGTTTCTCAATCGTCATCTCCATCCGGTCAGCAATTTCTTCTTCCGTGGGTTTACGGCCTAGCTCCTGGGAGAGTAGTTTGGTCGTTTTTTTGATCCGCGAAATTGTTTCGTAGAGATGGACTGGGAGCCGGATCGTCCGCGATTGGTCGGCAATGGCGCGGGTAATCGCTTGACGAATCCACCAAGTGGCGTAGGTCGAAAATTTATAGCCTTTTTCGTGGTCGAATTTCTCCGCCGCCCGAATCAGGCCCAAGGAACCTTCTTGGATCAAGTCCTGAAAAGACAGGCCCCGGTTCATGTATTTCTTGGCGATGGAGACCACCAGCCGCAGGTTGGAGTGGACCATCTTATCCTTGGCCCGCCGTCCCTTCGCCAGCCGGATGATGAAGCGGTTGGGCTTGTCCCCGGCAGCGACGGCCCATTCGAGTTCGGTGGGGAGGTGATTGAGACGGTGCTGGAGCGTTTCGCGGAGGCGTTCGAGGGCCAAGAGGTCCGCAATTTGACGGGCCAACTCAATCTCTTCATCTGCCCGCAACAACCGGATGCGCCCGATTTCTTGCAGATAGACCCGGATCGAGTCTTCGGTGTAATGGGCCCGTTGGGCGCGGACTCGTTTGCGGGTCGTGCGAGTCAGCCCCGCCTCTACTTCACCGAGTTCTTCGACGGGGGTTTCCTCTAGGTCAGACACCTCACTGTCAAAGGCCACGTCGGACTTCAGCACATCAATCACAGTTTCTACCTTGGGCATCGGGCACTCCTCACAGGGTCAGCAGGTCAGGCATGGTCTCATCGCCTCGGAGTACACAGGCCAGACTCCAAAGCTTGCTCGGGGCGGCAGGGGTAGGCGAAAGCCCTTTTGATTGTAGCGGCAATCTTTGATTAGACAAGTGCATCTGTGTGCGTCGGTTTTAGTATAATGGACGACCATATTGACGTGGGTCTAAATTCGTAAAAACAATCTATAGCCTTTAGACTGATAGCAAAAGTTTTTGATTATTGCCATGAACCCAACCAATACCCGTGAACGTTACTTGCTAGTGGCGGTCTTACCCGATGAGTCCTTGGCCCTGCGGGCCTACCGCCTGCTCCAACAAGGCGGCATCTCCCCGGCGAATATTGCGATTGTTGGGCGGGGCTACCGGGATTGTGATGCGGTGGGCTTCGCCCAACCTTTGGTCGTCTCGCGCCAACGGGCTTACTGGACAGCGGCCCTCACGGGCGTAATCGGGGTCGTCATGGGGGTGGTTTTTCAAGTCATCACGGCCCCACGGTTTGAGGTTATCCCCGGCAATCCATGGGCGAACTGGGCCATCGCAGCGGTGGCAGCGGGCTTGTCCGGGGCGATGGGTGGCTTTTTCGTTGGTGGCGGGGTGGGCTACTTCAGTGAGAGCGGCGAGTCCCTGTCCTATCGAGTCAAGGTGGACCGGGGCAAGTACCTGATTCTTGTGGAGGGTCCAGAATCCCTGGTGGAAGAATCCGCCCTCCTCTTGGAGACCGTCAGCGAGTCTACGCAACGCTATTATTTCCGGCCCTCAGCGGTGGCAAACCAGTAGACCCTATGACCCAGATCTTGCTCGTGGAGGATGATGTCAAACTCGCCCGCTTCATCGAGTTGGAGTTGGCGAGTGAGGGCTATCAGGTGCGCGTGACCTACGATGGGATTGCGGGTCTGACGGCTTTGCGTGAGTCGCCCCCAGACTTGGTCATTATGGATTGGGGGTTGCCGGGGGTCTCGGGGCTAGAGATCTGTCGGCGGCTCAGGGCAACGGGCAACCAACTCCCGATTATCCTCTTGACCGCCCGTGATGAAGTGACTGACCGGGTGACGGGGTTGGATGCCGGGGCCGATGATTACCTGAGTAAACCTTTTAGTATTGAGGAATTGCTCGCCCGCATCCGTGTTCGTCTGCGCTCCACCCAGCACCGGGATGAACTGTGTTTCGAGGAGGTGCGGCTCAATCGTCAGACCCGCGAGGTTTACCGGGGTGGGTGTGCCCTAGCGTTAACCGTTAAAGAATTCAATCTTCTGGAATATCTACTCGTCCACCCGCGTCAAGTCCTGACCCGCACTGCCATCCTGGACCGGATTTGGGGCTACGACTTCACCGGCGATACCAACGTGATTGAGGTCCACATCCGCAATTTACGGGTGAAGCTAGAGCAGTCTCACAAGAAGCGTCTCATCCAGACCGTACGCGGGATTGGCTATGTCCTACGCGGGGACTGAATGGGGGAGCGTCAGGGTTACGGTCGTCCCTGTATTCGTTGAGTGAATCATCAGTTCCCCGCCATGGGCAGTCATGATGCGTTGGACCAAGGCCAAGCCCAGACCCACCCCGGTTGCCTTAGTGGTATAAAAAGGTTCAGTTAACCGGGGCAGGACTTCAGCAGGGACTGGGGGACCGCCATTATGGACTTGGACGAGGGCTTTTTCAGATGTGCTACTGACCGTCCAAGTAATCGTCTCCCCGGCGGCAACCGCTTCACAGGCGTTGGTAAAGATATTGATGAAGACCTGCTGGAGTTTGTCAGGGTCAGCCTGGACCCAGACCGGGACGGATGACGATACCAAGATAACTGTCCGTTCTTGGGCCACGGGTAGGCTCCGTAACTGGCTGAGCAGAGTCCGGCTGAACGGGTTGAGTTCGAGGCCCTGCAGTTGGAGGACTTGGGGTTTGGCGTAAAGGAGGATCTGCCGGAGGAGTTTCTCCAGTCGTTCACTCTCGTCTAGGGCGAGGGTGAGATATTCCTGGGAGGTGGGGGGAATGATGCGCTGTAACCGTTGCAAAACGCCCCAGATCGTTGTGAGGGGATTGCGGACCTCGTGGACAATCATCGCGGCAAATTCGCCCATTGCTGCCAAGCGTTCCCGCTCGACCAGTTCAGCTTGAGCAGTGTGGAGTTGTTGGGTCCGCAGGGCCACTTCCTGTTCGAGGTCTTGGTGAAACTGTTGTTCTTTTTGCCAGAGTCGGTAGTTATCGAGGACTGTCGCTGCCCGTTCCGCAAACATCTCCACCAAGCGTACGACTTCAGCACTATAGGACCGCGACTGGCGATGGAAAGAACAGATCGTCCCAATGATCTGTCCCTGGGGGGTCCGTAGGGGGATACCCAGATAGGATTGATAACCCTGGGGGGGCCGCCCATATTCTGGGTGGTCCTGGGTATTCTCAACGATGAGGGTGCGACCCAGTTGGACTACGGTCCCGGTCAGCCGCCCATGTAGAGCGTAGACTTGGCTGTCCTCCTCACTGAGGTCCACACTACTTGCCAGGACGGTCTCTAGCCCGTCTTCACAGAGTGTTACCACGGTCCAGTCCACCTTAATTAATTCACTGACCCCCACCGCAATCGTCCGCAAATAAGTAGCGAGGTTCCCAGTCCGGTAGCTGAGAGCAGAGAGGATCTCAAGGATTTCTTGGGCCTGCTGCCAGGGTGCGTTGTCCATATCAGTCACCAGGAGGAGTCTAGTTGAGGAAGCTGAAGTTTTGCTGAAGCTACAGGGTGATTATCTCAGCAAATCAGCGGTTTTTCTGTGGGCTCTATTTCAGTGGGGATCAGTTGTAAACGGCATGGTGGAGCTATCTGTCGTGAAGCCACTATGCACGCACGTGAACGCTTGTCAGACCAGGAACTCTTCCGGGGGCTAAAAACGGGTCGCCTAGCTGATTTAAGCCTTCTCTACGCACGCTATTATCCGCAGGTCCTCCGGGTGGCCCAACAGATCCTCGGTAACCCCCTCGACGCTGAAGACCTGACTCAGGAAGTATTCCTCATCCTCTGGCAGGGGAACTACGATCCCGGACGCGGGACCCTCGGCGGCTACTTAAACCTCGTCACCCGTTCGCGGGCAATTGACCGACTACGGACGCGCAGCACCGCCCGCCGCGTCCTCACTAAGTGGCAAAGCTCCACCCCCAGCGAGACTAACCATCCTTTAGAGCAACTGGTGGCTCAGGAGGACTGTTGTACTGTACGTCTAGCTCTCACCCGACTACCCCAGCGGCAGCGGCAGGTCTTGGAGTTGGCCTATTACGGCGGGCTGAGCCAGTCCAAGATCGCCACCGCCATCCACACGCCCCTGGGTACAGTTAAATGTTGGATGCGGCAGGGCCTAGGTACGCTCCGCCAACACTTACAACAAGTCAGCTAAAACCATCCAATTTCCGAATCCAACCGTAATAGTTTTGTACACCCCATCTGGGAGTTGGTTATGCGGACAATCTTCGCGCTGTTATTGACCTTTGCTACTGTATTACCTGTTGCTCAAGCTGAGCCCGTCTACCTAGCCCAAGCGAGTGATTCAATCGCGGCGGACTCCAAAGCGATGCGTCAAGAGCTTGACTTGCTGAAAAAAGAAGTCCAAGCCATGAAAAAGGATATCAGCGCGATGAAGTCAATGATGGCGAAAAATAACGCCATGATGAAAGGTGATGCCATGAAGGGTGATGCCATGAAGGGCGATGCCATGAAGGGCGACGCGATGAAGGGCGACGCGATGAAGCCCTAGTCTTGAGTCAAAATATCCCAGGGGAGGGATTGACCTTCCTCCCTCAACGAGATTAGTTAGACTGAGCAATGACCCCAACCGAGTGCAAGATGACCACTGCCACGCCCAAAAGTAATGCCCGTAAACCACCAGTCCCTAAGCAAGACTTGGCTATCAAAGTTTTTCACTGGGTCAATATCATCAGTCTTTTCGCGCTCATGGGTAGTGGGCTACGGATCTACAATGCCAATCCAGTTTTTGGAGGACGCGGCGGCTGGACTTTCCCCACGGAACTGACCCTAGGCGTGGGTTTGGCTGGGGCGCGGCACTGGCACTTCTTCTTCATGTGGTTCTTCGGTCTCAATCTACTTTGGTATGGAATCTATATTTTGTTCACTAAACGCTGGAAAAATCGTTACGTGAGTAGTAGTGATGTCAAGGTACTGCGTGAGGGTAATAACCCTAAACGTAAGAACTATGCCTACCACCGTTTGGTCTATACCCTATTTATTCCCCTTTTGCTATTGGCAGTTTTGACCGGGTTGGGGATGTGGAAGCCCGTGCAGTTCGGGTGGATTGTCGCGCTTTTCGGCAGTTGGCAGGCGTTGCGGGTGGTCCACTTCTTCTCAATTCCAGCGGTTTTGTTCTTGCTTATCTTTCACTCGCTCCTGGCCCTCAAGGTTGGGGAATGGCGTTTAGTCCGCTCGATCTTCGCGTAGGTGTCCGATGTCCTTCCAACGACGTAATTTTATTAAGTTGAGTTCGTTGAGTCTGCTCTTGTCCGCCTGCGGGTCCGGGCAGATCCAGGGCCAGATTGACGGTTCGCTGCAATCGCTCTCAGAAGAACCAACCGCGAGTTTTGAACAGTTACTTTTTAGTACCCAGCGGTTGGCCCCCGAGTTCAAGGCATCTGAGGTTGATCTCGGTACCAATCTCGGCAATACCTACGAGGACATTCTCCCTAACCCAGACCTTGCCGCCTATCGGCTCACCGTGGGTGGGCTTGTCAAGCGGCCCCAATCCCTGAGTCTGGCGCAAATCAAAGCCCTACCCTACAAAAGCGAGATTATCCGGCAAGTCTGTGTCGAGGGTTGGTCAAAAATTGTCCAGTGGGGCGGGTTGCCCATGGTGGAATTGCTGAAACTTGTGGAGCCGACCCCAGAAGTACGCTACATCTTTTTCCGTTCATTAGACGGCTTTACCAATAACCAAGGCGAGTTGTATGGCTACTACGAAACCTGGGATCTGGCCTCCTGCATCCATCCCCAGACGCTCCTAGTTTATGAACATAATGGTGAACCTATTTCCCAGGTTCGTGGTGCCCCGCTACGTCTCGCTTCACCGATTAAATTAGGGTACAAAAATATCAAGTTCGTCCAAGAAATTATGCTCCTCAAGGAGATGCCCCAACAGGTCGGTTATTGGGAAGACCAGGGCTACGAGTGGTACGGAGGACTCTAGCATCCATTGGGCATTCCGACTCGTATTTATAATAGATACCGAGGGATAGGGATGGATCGACGGAAACTGCTGGTTTTAGGATTGTTGGGGAGTGTGTCGCTTTGGGCACAGGCTGAAGCTGGAACTAAACCGATGCCCGAGTTTCAAGGAATTAGTACTTGGCTCAACAGTAAACCCCTTACAGTTGACAGCTTGCGGGGGAAGGTGGTTGCCGTCCAGTTTTGGACCTTGGGCTGTATCAATTGCCAGCGTACCCTACCCACTATCGTCAAACTTAACCGTAACTATGCGGCGCAAGGTCTAGTCATTGTCGGGGTCCATACGCCCGAGTTTCCCTATGAGCGGGACCTCAACAACATTAAGTCCGCGCTCAAACGTTACGAGATTACCTACCCGGTTGCCGTTGACAATGGCTTCAAAACTTGGCGAGCCTACAATAACGAGTATTGGCCCCATCTTTTTGTGGCAGACCGTCAGGGTCAGATCCGCTATGACCATATTGGGGAGGGGGCCTACGACGAGACCGACCAGAAAATCCGCCAACTGCTTGCCCAGGCATGAACTCAACCCTGCTAATTCTGGCTCCCGTGGCGGGTTTGGCAACGGTCCTCTCGCCCTGTATCCTGCCCATCTTGCCGATTCTCGTGGGTCGTTCGCTCAAAAGTCACCGCTACGGGCCGGTTGCCCTCGTTGGCGGACTGGTTGTGGCCTTTGCCTTGGTGGGGAGTGTCCTGAGTTTAGGAGCCGAAGTTTTAGGACCGCTCAATAGCTGGCTTAGACTCGGGGCCATTTGGGTTTTGTTGTTGTTAGGTGTGGCAGCAGCTTTCCCGAAGCTCAGTTATGGTTTTTTTGCTCAGGTTGCCCACTTTACCCAGCGATTTTTGCCGCCGACTGAAGCGCAGGACAGGGGGTTATGGAGTGAATTCTGGGTGGGGACGCAGTTGGGCGTGGTTTGGATTCCCTGCGCGGGTCCGGTCCTCGGCTCAATCATTACGCTAGTTGCTGTCGAACAGGCGGTGGTCCAAGGTTTTTTGGCTCTTTTTGCCTATGCATTAGGGGCGGCGGTACCCATGCTCGCCCTCGCCTACGGCGGTAAGGGCTTGGTGGAACGGACGCGCTGGCTCTACCCCCACACTGAGTTATTGCAACGGATCGGCGGGGTGGTGATTGCCCTGACCGCGATCGCTATCCTCTTGGGCCTCGACAGTGAACTGCAACGTTGGCTTGCTCCCCTCTTTCCGCCCCCCTTGTTGTAAAGCTTTCCATGCGACTGTTGTCGCTCCAGAAACCTTACTGCCCTCCACCCTGCCGCGCTATCTAGTATCCATCACCGAAAACCTATCGCAACTTTCTCGGAAATATAAAATTAGTGTGAACTGGGTTGGTGGGATCATGGAAGAGCTCATTTCCTTAATTGATAGCAACCCGGACCCACGGGTTTTGAAGCACGCTTTGACCGTCAAAATGAGCTTACCATGTTATCCTTTAGCAATTATCTCCGAGACTTTACAGGTTTCTGCCCCCTTTGTAAGCAAGTGGAAAGGCGTATATCAGCAAGCGGGCATGACCGGGCTTAATTTGGGATAGGAAGGTCCAAAACCATTTTTATCCCCAGAGCAACGCAGTCAAGTGATTTCATGGCTTCAAGAAAGAAAGTCTTGGAATTTAAATGAATTGGCGTGTTATCTGCTTGAACAGTTTGACGTTGAATATGCTTCCCAGCAAAGCTATTATGATTTCTTCCATGAATCAGGACTTTCTTTGAAAAAAGTGCAACGTTCAAATCCCAAAAAAGATCTACAGGCTCTTCCATATAAGTGGTGAACAGCTAAATTTAATTCGAGAAAGCTGCTAACAGCCTATGGCGCATATTGGTAAATAATCTGAAACCATATGCTTGCCTCTTTAATAGTTTTATTCTTGTATTTA
>Ga0163154_10004298_pt1 | contig 18809 bp, 25 predicted proteins | sample OliLakLV19MP9P1_FD_148649 | JGI IMG/M metagenome (GOLD analysis project Ga0163154, IMG submission 148649) | Freshwater microbial mat bacterial communities from Lake Vanda, McMurdo Dry Valleys, Antarctica - Oligotrophic Lake LV.19.MP9.P1 | ecosystem: Environmental > Aquatic > Freshwater > Lake >...
TAACAAACTTTTTAAGAGCACCTTGGATTTTATTGGCTAACAAAGTTCTATACAGGCCTAAGAACTTCTTAGACTCTTTAGGGGAATGCTTAGGAGCGATGCTAAATGTAGCTGTCCCCTGAACTTCCAAATTCAACTCTACTTCTGGACGCATCTCTAACCTAAACTCGCCTGTCTTGGCAGTTACAATTACTGTTTTGCCCCCCCAGTTATTTTTTTCTGGAGCCAATGCCAAACTAATTTCTGCTGGGTTGTATTGAATTGGGTTGTAACCTATGCGACTCATAATTATTAATATACTTCTAAGATTACTTCTCCACCAGACTTACTCTTGCGAGCTTCTTTATTAGACATAAGTCCTTTTGAGGTACTTACTACGCTAATACCATAACCATTTAGCACTCGTCCTAGTTCCCTATAAGGAGCATACACTCTCAATCCAGGTTTAGAAATTCTTTTAATATCTGTGATGCGATTGATATTTTCACCAATCAACTGTACATTGATTTCTGCTTCCTCTAAACCTATATCACCTACAAAGTTATGTTTTTTCAACACTTCCAAAACTGCAATTAAATGCTTAGAATTTGGCATAAGCACATTAGGCCTATTTCTGACCAATGCATTCTTGATTCTACTAATTGCGTCTCCTATTGTATCTGTGACCATAATTATTGACTTTATTGACTAGAACTATAAGTTAAACCGAAACTACAACAATCTACCAAGAACTTTTTTTAACACCAGGAAGTTCACCTTTGCGTGCTAAGTCTCGAAGCATAATTCTACTTAAACCAAAAAACCTAATATAGCCGCGTGATCTGCCTGTGACTACACATCTATTGAATGCGCGAGTTTTGTATTTGATTGTGCCAGCCGCTAATTGTGCTTTGTATTTTCTGGCTTTTGCTTCTTGTGCTGTTGTACTCATTAAAAACTTTTCTTTCTAATTTAATTGATGCTAATTGGCCTTAAATGGCATCCCAAGCTTCTTTAGTAACATTCTGCCATGCACGTCGTTATTGGTGCTTGTAATTATACTAATTTGTAGGCCATGAAGTCTAATGTTTTTGCTAGTATCTACCTCTGGAAAGATACTTTGATCTCTCAATCCCAAAGTATAGTTGCCATTTCCATCAAATGATTTCGGAGATACTCCTCTAAAATCTTTAGTCCTAGGCAAGGCAATGTTGATCATTTTATCTAAGAAATACCACATCTTCTGACCCCTAAGAGTCACCATAAGCCCTACTGGCATGCCTTCGCGTACTTTAAAATTTGACACCGCTAACTTGGCGTTAGTGATAATTGGCTTCTGCCCAGTGATTACAGTCAATGTTTCTACCAATTCTTTCATCAAGTTGGCATCGTCCTTAGTCTTACCAGCTCCAATATTGAAGACAATCTTTTCTACGGTAGGAACTGCCATCAAATTAGTCAACCCTAGTTCTTCCTTCAATTGAGCTTTGATTTCCCCAACGTATTTTTCTTTTAATGGTAAGTGTGTATTCATTTTACTTGTTTTCTACTTGTTTAGTTTCATTTAGATCAACTTTGCTTTCAGATTTGTTTTCGTCCTTTACTTCGTTCTTTTTGGCTTTGTCAGATTTAGTTGCGCTCTTAGTCTTTAATGCAACTTTTTCTGGAGCCTCAGCTTGTTCCAAGATTTTTATATTGGAAAGATGCACCTGCCTGCTCTTGAACACCTTCTCACTTGACTTTGGCTGCTTATTGAAATCTTGAATTTGCAATGCTTCATCCTTAAAAGTTATCCTAGCTTTTTTGCGGTTCACTGCGGCAATCTCTACAGTTCTTCCTCTAAACTTACCTGTAGTAATTATTACTTTTAAACCTGGTCTTAAATTTTTAGTTAGTTTGTTTCCCATATGTTTTCTTTAGTCGAGATTATAAAACTTCACTAGCTAAACTTACAATTTTGTTGAAACCCTTTTCTCTTAACTCTCTCGCTACTGGGCCGAATACACGAGTACCTTTTGGTTCGCCAGAGTCTATATTGATAATCACAGCTGCGTTGTCATCGAACTTCAAATAACTACCATCTTGTCTTCTAACCTCTTTGCGTGTTCGAATTACCACTCCATGTACTACATCACCTTTTTTGTAAGCAGAATTTGGCAAAGCCTTTTTGACACTGGCGCTAAAAATCTCGCCGACAGTAGCAGTTCTTTGGAAAGAGCCACCTTTTTTCTGACCTCGGATCTGGATCAACATGATCTCCTTAGCCCCTGTATTGTCTGCAACTATAAATCTTGTAAGTGACTGTACCATAATAATCTATAAATAATTAGTCGCTAGCCTAGCTCTGGGGTTAATTATACCTTATGCAAGCTTCCATCTCTTTAATTTAGATACTGGTCTAGTAGAAGTAATTGCAACAGTTTGCCCAATGCTCAGAGAAGCTTTGTTAGCTTCTAATACATTAACTAAGGCATGCTTATGCATTTTCATCGACTTGTTATACTTAGGATGCGCCTTCAATCTCTCAACTTCTACTTTGATTGTATTTAAACCTACACTTAAGCTTACAATCTTTGCTTGAATCTTTCTCACTGGTTTTAGTTCAGTTTTGACTGTCATTATTTAAAGTCCTCGATTAATTATTTGAGTTTTAACTGGTAACTTCACACTAGCCTTCTCTAACGCAATGCGAGCCACATCCAAAGGAATTCCTGCTAATTCAAACAATACTCTACCTGGCTTCACCACTGCTACATATCCTGCTACGTCTCCTTTTCCCTTACCCATTCTTACTTCGGCAGGCTTCTTAGTGAAAGGTTTGTGCGGAAAGACTTTTAACCAGATTTTACCTTTTCTCTTAGTTTCTCTTACTATAGCTTTACGCGCTGACTCTAATTGTTTTTCATTGAGCCAAGCTGGTTCTAGAGTCTGCAATCCTATTTCTCCATTACTCACAGTATTGCCAACATATGCAAGACCGTGATTTTTACCTCTAAAGCTTTTTCTGAATTTTGTTCTTCTTGGCTGCAACATGGTTTCTAATTATTCTGTATTAATCGTTTAAATCGTAGCCAAATTTCTCACCTTTATATACCCAAACCTTGATACCGTGCGTACCTGCGTTGGGTACTTGAGCTGACAAATATGTGTAGTCAATATCTGCTCTAATAGTTTGCAATGGCACAGTGCCCCACTGGAACTTCTCGGTTCTTGCGATTTCAGCGCCTTTGATTCTACCAGATACCCAGATCCTAACACCACTAGCAAGCTTAGAATTCTTTACTGAGTCAATGGCTCTTTGGCAAGCAAACTTAGGTACTATTCTACGCTCTAGCTGTCTAGCAACATTATCAGCAATCAAACTAGCTGAAATCTCAGGATTCTTTACCTCGAAAATCTTAATGTCAATGACACTTCCAAGTTTACGTGACAACTCTTTTTTTATTTCTTCAATTCCACTACCTCCACGACCGATAACCACGCCCGGACGAGCAACCTTCACTACGACCTCATTGTGACTAGCATATTTCTTGATAACCACTTGCTCTAAACCTGCATTGGCAAGTTTACTATCCAAGTACTTACGAATTTTGATATCCTCGGCAACCAAATCGGCATAGCTATCTGTTGCATACCAAGCGGCCTTCCAACTTTTATTAACACCAATACGCATGGCATTAGGATGAATCTTTTGTCCCATTATGAACGTTGCTCCAGACTAATATTAATATTGCTAGATCTGCGTAAGATTCTGTGAAATCTACCTCTAGACACTGCTTTTCCTCTTTTAAGTACAGGAGCTGGTGTAACAAATATATGTTTAATAATCAAGTCGGCTTTTTTTACAGAATTCAGATATTTGAAATTTGACTCCACGCTTCTTACTAGTTTATAAACACCACGTGCACCTGCTTTATTAGTGAATTCTAGAATTGCTAAAGCTTTCTCAACAGGCATAGATTTGACCATATCAGCGATCAATTTAACCTTGCGAGGTGATACTCTTAAATTGTTTAATTTGCCTTTATATTCCATGTAAACTTCTTAATCTAAACACTATAAATTATTCTGAAGCCCTGCCTGTTGTCCCGGTGGCTTTGGCAATCTTACCCTTTTTGCTATGGCCATTGAACCTCCGAGTAGGAGAGAACTCACCTAGCCTATGTCCTACCATTGACTCTGTTACGAATACAGCTAAATGATCCTTACCATTGTGTACTGCAAAGTTCACATTTACCATCTCTGGAGTAATAACTGCAGCCCTTGCCCAAGTTTTAATGGGCCCTTTGAGTGTGCCATTACGCAGATTCTGCACTTTCTTTAAAAGTTTTTCATCTACATATGGCTCTTTTTTTGCTGATCTGCTCATTGTCTATTTTACTGAATTGTTTTATAAGGTTTATTCTTTGGTCTTAAAGTACTAGTTTTTCTAGCGATTATATACTTGTTGGTACTCTTATTTCTTCTTGTAATTTTACCACGTTTATTACCCCATGGATCTTTTGAAGGTCCACCGGTACCGTGTCTACCACTTTTACCTTGTCCCCCACCGTGTGGATGCTTATAGGATTGCGCTACACCTCTAACAGTTGGTTTAATACCCATTCTTCTAGCCGTACCAGCTTTACCAATCTCTTTTGCACTGTGCTCTTTGTTGCTTACAATACCAACAGTTGCAGTACACTCAGCGTTAATCAGCCTAATCTCACCGCTTGGCAATTTGATCTGCACATAACCACCATTAGTTTGACCCTGGACTTGCGCATAAGTACCAGCACTCCTGGCGATTATACCACCTTTACCTGGCACTAATTCAATATTATGAATAAATGTAGCAGCTGGCATTGCCTTCAAAGGGTAGCTATATCCAGGCACGACTCCTTGAAATTTGGTAGAGGATAAGACTTTATCCCCGGCCTTGACTCCGTCAGGCAGCAAAGTATATCTATACTCGCCGTCCGCATACTTAGTCAGACCAATGTTTGCTGATCTATTTGGATCGTACTCTACATTTACAACTTCTCCTGGGATCTCTACTTTATCACGCTTAAAGTCTACCATTCTATAAAGTCTCTTAGCCCTTCCACCTTTATGGCGGATACTAATTTTACCAGAGACACCTCTGCCGGCACTATAGATTTTATTTTTAATTAGTTTCTTCATGACTGTTTAGATTACGAGTTTACTGTAAAATCAGCTATTTTCTCGTCCTTACCTAATTTAACGTAGAACACTTTTCTATCGGCTAGCTTATATGACCTACGGACTCTCTTGCCTATATTTTTACTCTTACCAAGTCTATTAACTACTTTGATGTCAGTCACGTTTACAGTGTAAAGCTCCTTAATCTTCTTAGCAGCAGACTTTTTATTCTCGTTCATAGTAGCTAGGAACATATATATATTCTTTGCTGCTACTTGTCCTGTACTTTTTTCTGTTAATAATGGTCTAATCATTTAATATTTGGCTTACTCGGCCTGTTTAAAATACTTAGTATAAAACGCTTGTTTCTTAGCAAAAAACTCTATATACGCCTCTTTTTCAAATATAATTGCACCTGCTCTTATAAAGTCGTAAGTGCAAACATCTGCTGTATTCATTACCTTTACCCCAGCCAAATTACTAAAAGATCTGCGTACAGTGGCGTCATTACTAACTAATAAGAACTTTTTGGCTGTAATAAGATTCATGGCGAGAGCCTTAGCTGACTTAGTATTGTCTACTCCAGTTAGTTCAGCAATACTTAAAGCCTTAGCATTCACCTTATCAATCATAACAGTAACAAAAGCTTTGAAAGATTCCTTCTTATTCATTGCCAATTTATAATTCTGTTCGCCGGTTGGACCAAACGCTACGCCTCCACCTGCCCATTGAGGTGCACGAATCGAACCTTGCCTAGCCCTACCAGTTCCCTTTTGCTTCCATGGCTTACGACCTCCACCTCTAACTTCGCTTCTATCCTTAGTCTTGGCATTTGCCTCTCTCTGATTGCTCAAATAAACACGTACATATTTGCTTACCGCTGTTTTAGCAGGAGTCAAACTTACGAAGCCAAAATCAAACTTCTCTGTCTTTGCTGTTTGATTTTTAGAAATTACTTGTACTTCCATAATTATAATATTTGAATTTTGACTAAACCATTTCTATTTCCAGGAATTGCCCCTCCAATTAATAAGAGGTTGTTGGCAACATCAAACTTGCGGATGACCAAATTTTTAATTGTGACATTCTTGGCTCCCATATGACCACCCATTTTCTTACCTTTGTCAATTCGCCCCATTGTTGTTCCAGAGGCAATTGACCCTGGTGCACGCATTCTATCTGACTGTCCATGAGTTCTCTTGCCACCCTTGAATCCCCAGCGTTTTACAACTCCTTGGAAACCTTTTCCTTTAGTCACACCAGTCACCATTACTTTTTTATTCTCTAGGCTTTCACCCAGAACTAAACCACCTTCAACAATTTCGGATACATCGTCTAAAGACACAGTACGTACAAACTTGGGTTTTAAAATAGCTTTATTGTCCTTCATACCTTTCTTCTCACCCACGCCAATCAATACAACTTTGTTCAGTGCGTCAGCGGCTGCTACCTTCAGTACTTTAGTCTGCGATAAATCCACGATGGTGACCGGCAAAACCTTGCCGTCTGCACTGTAGATCTGAGTCATTTCTTTTTTTAGTCCGAAAAATGTAGTTAACATTGCTAATTCCAATATTGGATTTACTTAATTTCTATAGATACTCCGGCTGCCAGTTGGAGATGAGTTAAAGCATCGATAGTCCTAGCATTGTGCTCAAATATTTCTATCAGTCTTTTGTGAGTGCTGATCTCATAGTGCTCTTTAGACTTAGCATCAATTGTGGGGGAATTTAATACCGACCAACGCTTCTTCTGGGTAGGCAATGGAATAGGTCCACCTACTTTAGCTCCAGTACGTAAACATGCCTCAATAATCTGAGAAGTCACCTTCTCTACCAATTTCGCATCATATGACTTAACTTTTATTTTGAGCTTCTGTTGCATGTTAAAGTACGCTTTTAGTCTTTATTAAATTCACCCAAACTACTCTTAAAGATAGAGGAGGGAGAGTCCCCCTCCTCTATTTCAATATCATTTACTTAACTATCTTAGTTACCACGCCTGAACCTACTGTTCTTCCACCCTCACGAATTGCGAATCTCATTTGTTCCTCGATTGCAACTGGTTTAGATAGCTTAACAATTATCTGGACGTTGTCACCAGGCATTACCATCTCGGTTCCCTCTTTAAGAGATACCTCACCAGTAACGTCAGTGGTACGAATATAAAATTGAGGTCTGTAACCACTGAAGAATGCAGTGTGTCTGCCACCTTCATCCTTGCTTAAGATATATACTTCACCCTCAAATTCTGTATGAGGCTTTATGCTACCTTTAGCAGCTAAAACTTGTCCTCTTTCAACATCCTCACGCTTTAGACCTCTGATTAATAGACCAACATTATCGCCAGCCTGTCCATCGTTCATAGACTTATTGAACATTTCTACTCCAGTGATAGTGACCAACTTAGAGTCCTCGGTCAAACCGATCAACTCTAGTTCATCCCCAACTTTGACTTTACCACGCTCGATTCTACCAGTAGCCACTGTACCACGTCCCTCAATTGAGAACACGTCTTCTACGGGCATTAACATTGGTTTGTCAGTAGGTCTTTCTGGCAACGGAATGGTTGCGTCCACAGTGGCCATCAATTTCTTGATTGCCTCAACACCTTCTGGTTCGTTGTTGAAAGCCTTGAGTGAACTTCCACGTACTACAGGAATATTTGCACCGTCATATCCATTTTTGGTTAGTAACTCTCTAATCTCTTCCTCGACCAAGTCTACTAGGTCAGCATCCATTTCCTCAAAGAGATTGATCCAGACTACAAAGTGCTTCACTCCAACTTGCTTCGCCAATAAAACATGCTCTTTTGTTTGTGGCATTGGACCGTCTGATGCGGATACGATCAAGACTGCACCGTCCATTTGTGCTGCACCAGTGATCATATTCTTGATGTAATCCTTGTGTCCTGGGCAATCTACAACCGCGTAATGCCTGTTCTCAGTTTCTGCTTCTACGTGAGCAACAGAAATAGTGATACCCTTTGATTTTGACTCTGGAGATTTATCTAATTTTCCAATCCACTTTTCTGCTTCTACACCACCAAAATGTCTTAAGATAGCGCGAATAGTTGTAGTTTTACCGTGATCCACGTGCCCAAGAGAGCCAATATTGACATGGGGTTTGTTTCTGTCATATGTGCCTGCCATAGTATTAGAATATGCTTAGATAAATTAAAACAGAACTTAAATAAGATTAAAATAGTTACGAATATTATCGCTTATTTGAATACAATATATAACTCGAAAAAGTCTTCTCCTTTATACCAGATTAGATTTAAAAATACAAACTTAAATTATTGATTTGACTCGCAAATTCACAGTTTTTTAACTCTAACAAAAATCAAGGGCTTAGTTTGATTTTACTTTGAAAGCACCTCACTAACAAGTCCGTCGGGGACTTTCTGGTAGTGGCTAAATTCCATTACGCTACTAGCTTTGCCCTTGCTCATTGATCTTAATTCATTTATCCAACCAAATAGATTGCCGATAGGGACGTCCGCAGAAATGTCTTGCATCTTCCCCCTAGGATTCATGCCCTTAATTTGAGCCCTCTTAGCAGATAAGGCGCCAGTGACTTCACCAGCGTAGTCTGTTGGGGCCGATACCACAACTTTCATTATTGGCTCCAGTAAGATTGGCTTAGCTTTGCGCATGGCTTCCTTAAAAGCTCGATTGCCACAAATTCTAAACGTATCAGTGTTGGAATCGACTTCATGGTAACTACCATCGTTGAGTATGACTTTTACGTCCACTACTGGGTATCCACCAAGTACACCTGAGTCCAAAGCAGCTCGGATGCCTTTATCCACAGAGGGGATAAACTCTCTAGGTATGGAACCACCTTTCACTTCATCAACAAACTCATAGCCTACTCCCCGAGGGTTTGGTTCTAGGATAATGTTGATATCTGCGAACTGTCCTGATCCTCCAGTTTGTTTCTTCAAGATCTCTCTGTGCTCAGTAGTGCCTTCGATTGTCTCTCTATAAGCCACCTGAGGCTTACCAGTTATTACTTCAATATTGTAGTCACGCTTCATTATGTCAACTTTGATTTCCAGGTGCAACTCGCCCATACCGGAAATGATCGTCTGTCCAGTTTCCTTATCGGTACTGGCCTTAAAAGTTGGATCCTCCTGTACAAGCTTTCTCAGTACTTCACCCATCTTTTCCTGATCGCTCTTTGTCTTTGGCTCAACTGCGTATTGAACTACTGGATCTGGGAAATCTATGCTTTCTAGAAGAATTGGATTTGCCTCGTCACAGATAGTATTGCCTGTGTAACTGTCCTTGAAGCCTACAATTGCAACGATGTCACCGGCAGTGGCTTCAGTTATTTCCTCACGATGATTGGCATGCATTAAGATCAGTCTGCCTACGCGCTCTCTGATATCTTTTGCAGAGTTGTATACATAAGTTCCAGCAGTTAATTTTCCAGAGTAAATACGACAGAACGCTAGGGATCCTACGTGAGGGTCCATGGCAATCTTGAATACTAGTCCCGACATAGGCTGGTCGTCAGTGGCAGTTCTAGTGACTTCCTCTTTAGATATAGGGTTTAATGCCTTCACTGGAGGAACATCCAATGGCGATGGTAAATAGCGGCAAATATTGTCCAACATTAGCTGTACTCCCTTATTGGCTAAGGAAGAACCGGCCATTACCGGAAACACTGTAGAAGAAATTACTGCCTTACGAATCGCAGGGATTAGTTCTTCGGCGCTGATTTCCTCTCCAGCCAAATACTTTTCGGCTAGATGGTCATCATATGAGGCCACAGTGTCAATCAATTTATCTCTGAACTTTTTTACCTGTGTTTCCATATCTGCAGGTACTGAGGTTATCTCAATATCTTTTCCAAGTTGATCCCTGTACATGTATGCCTTTTGAGTGACTAGATCTATGATTCCGTTGAAATTACCCTCAGATCCGATTGGTAATTGAATTGCAACTGCGTTGTCGTCCAACTCATCTTGAATAGTTTTCAGGGACATATAGAAGTCGCCGCCAATTGCGTCGAGTTTATTGATATAACATAGGCGTGGCACGCCATACTTGGCGGCTTGAAACCAAACTTTGGATGACTGTGGTTCTACGCCCATTTTTCCATCAAACACAGTTACTGCACCATTAAGTACACGCAACGATCTCTCGACCTCTGCTGTAAAATCCACATGTCCTGGTGTATCGATAATATTTACTCGGTGAAGATTGCCATTTAATGTCCAAAACGCAGTAGTAGCGGCAGATTGTATAGTAATTCCGCGCTCTTTCTCTTGATCCATGAAGTCCATAGTGGCTTCACCACGGTGCACTTCACCTAGCTTATGCTTTTTTCCAGTATAGAATAGTATTCTCTCGGTGGTAGTGGTTTTGCCCGCATCGACATGAGCGATAATCCCAATATTACGATAAAAGTGTTTGTCGGTTACATCTGAGACTCCTTTAACTGCTGCCATTAGTTGTAGTTGAATTATTTAAATAATGAATTTGATAACTGCAATATAGCTAGGTAGATTGCTACCTAGAATTGTGGACAGGAGCTATCAAACAAACTAGCAAGGTCAGAAATCCAACTGATGAAACAGCCAGTGTTTGCACACCAATAGGATAGGATACCTACGCTAGTGACTGATAATAACATAATCTAGCTATATTGCAAACGCTAAAAACAGGCTAATTATTCCAGTTTACTTAGAATTATTTTAATTTTCAGAACTGCATTACTTATTTCTATCAGCTTCTTATTGATCGCTGCTTTCATTTCAATCAAGCCCGATTCTTCATGCTCAGCATCATCTAGAATTAAATTCGCATGTCTAGCAATATCTAGGCAACTGTTAAAGATTACATCTCTGGCTTTTTCCGTCATTTTCGTAGATTAAAAGTTAAATATTGTTCTTATCCTAAGAATGTTTTATCATAGATATAGAACAGTATTCATTAAATAACTATTAACATTCTATTCATGAGTGAACTTATTTTCAGTACTATGGTGTTACACGTGCAAAATACTAAAATTGGTGTACAACTTAAGAAAGCGCGCTTAGAAAAAAGCCTGTCTCAGGAGCAGGTTGCCAATCGACTAGGAGTTACCTGGGAAATGATAAGTCGCTATGAGAACGGCCGCTCTAGTGCTTTGAAGCATTTAGACAAGTTCAGCGACATCTACGGAAAACCTGTCAGCTATTTTGTTAATGATGAGGACGCACTCAATGAAACCTTCACTTTAGAAAACATCGTGAGTAAGCTCAGTGAAAAGGGTGTGGCATATCGCAGATCGTTGAAGAATGTCGTAAAGCTCATCACAACTATCTCCGGCAAAGGCATAGATCAAGATATGGTCACCTCTGAAGCATACGTAGAAGTGAGCAGCACACTTACTGATAAGTACGAAACTATATTTGCCCTAAAATTAGGTCAAATAGAATTTGCGGCTGAACTAGGGCTAACCACAAAGGATATTTGTTTCTTTGCCAAAAGCATAGAGCCTCAAACTGAAGACGTTGTGCTAGCTTATGACGGTATTTCTTATAAGGTCATCAAGTTCGATCCAGAAGATCTCAATACGGCCCTAGCAATACTAATCTCCTCAGAGCGCAGGTATAGAGAGTAATCCCAGAGAATAGTCCCTAATGTAAGAATAGTTGTAGAAGAAACTAAAAATAGTTGCCGCCTTACAGCGGCAATTCTCCCAGTTTCAATCCAATTACATTTAATTGTTTGAATAAAGACTGCTCTGCACTTTGACATGGTTCTCACCAGCCAAGTATTTTTTAATGACCGCTATCAGCTGCTCTGGATCAGTCTCTGATTTGAGCATATAACCGCTGGCACCGATTTTCAATGCCTTTTCAATCGCTAAATCCCCGCCAATATTGGTTAGCATCACTACTTTTGGGTTGCCGTATTTGTCAGGAGCCTGGTGGATCTCAGTTAATACGCTAATACCGTCAATATCAGGCATAATAATATCCAATAATAATAGGTCATATTTATTCTTGGTCAATAAATCCAAAGTCACTCGACCATTTTCCGCTCCATCTGAATTGAATCCGGCTGACTTGAGAATATCGAGATAAATCACACGAGCATCAAATTCATCTTCAGCCAATAAAATTCTAGGACTACTAGTTGGCTCTGGTGTGTTTGCAACTGCTGGGGCCGGAACTATATCAGGCATTATATCATTTACAGGACTTGGAGAAACGACTGGAGCGGTTGTATCCATATAATTAGATTGTTTAATTAATACTAAAATATAGCAAATTAGGAACTAAAATAGAAATTTGATAGAATTCATATTGATTATGAACAAAGCCAAGAAAGTTGCTAAAAAGAAGCACAACAAAAAAGCTGGCAAACAAATCTCATTGAGATTTCGAGGCTAGGTATTGGATTAGGCAATAATTGCTCTTCCCAATACAGTACCTCCCGCATAAAAGACTATGCTCTGTCCTGGGCTAACTGCCCTTTGGGCTTGAGTAAATTCGAATTTTCCTTCTACAAACCTGCCTGATTGAGGCTGCTGTCTATACCTAATTGCTGCAGTTAAAGTGAGCTCATTCAGCTGAGCTTCAGCAGGCATTGACGTGGAATTTATCAAATGCAACGACTCAAACGTTACAATAGATTGATAGAGACTTGGATGATCCTGACCTTGAGCCACATACAAAGTATTATTGGCTAAATCTTTATATGATACATAGTAAGGCAATTTTGCTCCACCAATCTTTAAGCCTTCTCTCTGCCCAATCGTATAGAATGCTAGGCCGTCATGTTGACCAACATTTCCACCAGTATCTATATCTAAAATCTTTCCAGGCTGACTATGTATATATTTATGCAAGAATTTATTTACATCAAGATCGCCTATGAAGCAGATACCCTGGCTGTCTGGCTTAGTAGCGTTAGGCAGGCCTAACTGCGTGGCCAACAGCCTTACTTCAGGCTTCGTTAAATTGGCTAGAGGAAAAACTGCTTTGTTTAGCTGCTGCAAATTCAAGCCTGACAAGAAGTATGTCTGGTCTTTATTTGAATCCAAAGCCTTGAGCAAAAATCGCTGAGTTTCAGGAAATACTGGCGGCAAACTTTGCTCTGCAATCCTTGCATAATGCCCGGTTGCAATCAGATCTGCGCCGCTGTCAGTTGCTTTATCTAAGAATGCCTTAAACTTAATCTCTGAATTGCAGAGTATGTCTGGATTTGGGGTACGCCCAGCTTTGTACTCAGCAAAGAAATAATCCAGCACACTAGCTTTATATTCGCGTTCGAAGTTATAACTTAGGAACTCGATTTCTAAATGCGCAGCTGCCGCTTGTGCTGCAATCATCTCTTCTTTCCAAGGGCAATCTAGCTGCAGTCCATCTTCACCAGCCCAATTCTTCATGTATACGCCTACCACCTTTGCGCCAGAGCTCTTCAAAATTGCAGCGGATACTGCACTATCCACTCCCCCAGAGAGACCTACATAAATTGTCTTACCTGCAATTCCAGGCAGGAATGGAAGCTTTGACATGGCTGAATTATACCTTAAGCATAGTTCTGGACATACCTGATTTGAGCTTGCTTGATAATTTCAATGGTCCTATCTTTTCCGGACCAGCCTTCACAATTATTTTGTCACAGAAAAATCTATTTAAATTGAATAAAATAGGCTAACATGAAGTTAAGTATTAGTTAATTTTACAATACTTTACTAACAAGCCTAATGGAAGACAAAATCTTTATCCGCGAAAATCAATCTGGCAACAATAACACTAGAATTATTTTAGCAATAGTGGCAGTAGTAGTATTGGTGGGTGGAGCTCTAGTATTGTTGAGTAATCGTAGCAATTCTACTCAGGCCACTAAACCAGCTGCCAACCAAAATACTAAAACAACAGCACCTACGCCTCCAACTTCAGCTCCAGTCAACACTGGGACTGGCATTATTGGCTCAAATAACCCTAAACCTACCGAGACTCCGACTACGATTACTCCAGACACTGAAGAACTGGCGACGCCGGCAGCCGGGACATTTTCTCCCCCAAGTGATAGTAGCAAGTTGAATGTTTATTATCTCAAGGGCAGCACTTTGACTCCTGTACTGAGGGACAAACCTGCAACAAATATAGAGTCATTTCTTATCAACCAGGTGCTTGTGGGGCCTACAGCTGCAGAAAAAACTGCTGGAACGACTATCGACTGGACTTTTGGCAAGGACTCCAATTGCGGTAGTGGCAAGTCATACAAATTCACTCTCACTGGCAAAAGCATGAAAATTGACTTATGTAGAGAGTTCACAGGCGCTTCGGCCAGCAATTTCGTCAATGCGATGACACAATCACTCACTGAGACTGGTCGTGTTAGTAAGGTCGCTATCATCAACACTGTTGGTGGCTGTCTAGGTGCAGCAGTAGGTGACATGAGTTGCTTAAAATAGGCATTACCCAGCTAAATTACCTTGTTATGTTACAATAGAACACAGCTTTGGCTGAAACTATGGAGAACTCATTCTCGCAACCGCAAAGGTATCAAAAGTACCAAAAATACCAAAAACAAAGCTACTTAGTTATCCTAACCGAATATCTCAGGTTAAGGTTAAGACAGATTTTTATCTTCGTTTCCTTATTTTCCAGATTCGCAGGGGAATTTTCATCCAACACTAAAGCGCTGCTCGTACGCAATATGTATTGGGGTCGCGGCTCTCTATATAAAGGAGCTTTTCATTTGATTGTAATTGCCATGACTTTCATTGCTTTGGTATGGGGTTTGGGACCTCGCTTTTTAGTATCGCAGCGTGACAGCATTACCGCCACTGGCTTTAGTAGCAGATTCACAGAAACCGGGTTAAACACTTTTGACAATGACTTGGAGTTCCAGCTAGCCAAGCTAACTCCTAGTTCAGAAATTAATGCTGATGGACTATTCGAAACTCGAGTAGTTGTGGTGGGAGAAAGTTTAGAAAGTATTGTCAAGGATATTAATGCCCAGATCGAACCCGGTGGTACCCCTCTGAACACGGATATTCTTCGTTGGGCCAACGATATTCCATCTGGCAAAGACAATCTAGCTGTTGGTCAAGCAATCAGAATTCCTTGGGCCAACGGAGTGCTATATAAGGTAAAACCAGACGACACGGTTGACAAGGTGTTAGCCAAGGTAAAGTTGGACAACAAAGAAGCAAATTTAGAAGATTTCCGTAACCTAAACGAACAGTTTATCCGCGAAGATGGCAGCTTGATCGCTGACAGTACTATATTACTTCCCAACGCCTCAATAGTACCTATTGTGCCCCCAGTTACTAGACCAAGAGCTACTACGCCTGGAAGAGGTGTTATCCGAGTTGGGCAGAATGGGCCGGTAACTCCCCAAGTTCCTGTAGGACAGTTTGTCAATCCTTTGCAACGTTGTAATTATAGTTTCAGTAGAGGTTTCCGGGCCAACCATACTGGTGTAGACTTAGCTACTAATAGTGGCTGTGAGGTTGTGGCTGCAGCTAGTGGAACAGTTGTGCGGGCGGGAGGCTGCTCCGCGTTGGGTTATTGTGTGCAAATAAGTCATGCCAATGGTTTAAGTACAATTTATGGTCACGGCAATGGGGTTTTCTACGTATCAGCCGGACAACAGGTGGTAGCCGGACAGAAGATTATGCAATCAGGTTGTTCAGGAAGATGTTACGGCCCTCATGTGCATATCTCTGTTGCCGCGAACGGCAATGACGTTTATGGTTGTTACGGCTGTCGTATCAATCCGGCAAACTATATTAAGTACTAGATTTATCGCTAGAATTAGAACTTTAGTTTAGCCAGTTGCGCCAATAAATCAGCCTTACTATGTTGGCTAATCACCATACCTCCCAAAGCGGCAAAACTCTTAGTGAAGGAGTCATTGTCATCTATCAATAATACTTGTTGTGGGGTTAGTTTCTGCTCAGACAAAATCAACTGCATAAACTGGGCCTGGTCATCTTCCTTGAGCATACGGTATTTTGCAGTGTTATAAACGTTCACAAAGTATTGATTTAAGTACTCAGAATACTGGGGGAGAAAAAATTCATCCCAGATATCAAAATTATCAGTTGCAATCACTTGTTGCTTACCAGCCTGGGCAAATTTCTGCACGTAAATCAAAATATCTGGATCAATATCATGATCATTTTTCAGAATACCAAGGCAGTGGTCAAACTCTTCCACTGGCAACCCTGTAAGTTTGCTAAATACCTGATGCATCTCACGGTAACTTATCTCGCCTTTTTGCCACTGCTTGATTTTGTCGTTTTCAGCTATAAAATAATTTTGCACTGCTTCAAATGCTCCTGGGTACTTCGACTGTAAGCCAGAGTACATATGTTTATTGCTTAAAGTTTTGTACCAGTCCCAGATAACTAATTTGATTTGTTGTAGGCTGTTTGACATATCGTTGTTGCTTAAACTTAGGTTATTAATCATAACACTTGCTCTGTTGGGAGCGAACTAGTACCTAAGCAATTATCGCATTTCCCACAGGGATCTGAAGTTTCCGAGAAATAGGTCAATAGATTCTTCAGCCTGCACTGCTCTGTCGAAAACAGCTCGACTGTTTTGGCTAATTTTCTCAACTTATCCCTATACAGCCTCGACCCTTGCCCCAAGCTCAATAGCTTTCCCAGAAAGATAATATTGGGTTTTAGTAACCTAAACTGGATGATGAGCTGAGAATCGACTGCTGAATCTCGCTGCAGATATGACTGTTTCAGGCTTACAATTTTCACTTGAGCAAATAGCTCTAGCGCGTGTTTAAACTTAGGGAGATTGATCCCCTCTACATCTAGCAAAACCTCTTGCAGAACTACATAATGGTAACCTTCTTGATCAAGTAGGGCTTTACGTAGGTAATTGTAAATGCGGTTAGCCAAAGTCTGGGATAGATAGTTATTTTCTAACATTTGTCTGCGAAAGTTTATCCCTTTCCAGCTGTAATTGACGAAACTCAGTGATTCTTTCCCATCACGGCCTGCGCGACCTGCTTCTTGATAATAGTTCTCAATGGAATCAGGTAACTGATCATGAATAACAGTGTAAATATTGGCTTTATCTACCCCCATTCCAAATGCATTAGTAGCATTTATTACAGAGTATTTGTCGGTAAGAAAGGCCTCCAAGACTTGCTCCCGCTCCATTCTGGCAAGTCCTCCATGATAGTATGTGGCCAGCAAACCAGATTGTCTTTCTAACATGGTTAAGGCTTCTGCTCTTTTACGCGAATTAGTGTATATAATAACTGGACTTAATGCCTGCCGCTCTTGTAGCAAGCTAAGCAGCTGTGCATCACTATAATGTGGCAGTACCTGTATTCCAAGATTTGTGCGAGCAAAAGAAGTGCGCGAGACCTTGCAGTCCAGCAATCCTAGTTGCTCGGTGATATCTGCCTCAACTTTGCGGGTTGCAGTGGCGGTAAATCCAGCAACTCTCAATTGTGGATTCCTCACCTGCAGAATAGCAATTGTAGTCTTGATCTCTAGAAAGGCAGGGCGGAAATCGTGTCCCCAAATAGAGACACAGTGGGCCTCATCGATAGCTAGCAAGCCAACTGGGAGTAGCCGTATGAATTGTCGTAATTCTCTTTGAAGTAATGCCTCTGGGCCTAAATATAAAAACTTGTAGGCCCCCGCCAACAGCGACTCTTTGATCTGTGTCTTAGACTCAATCGAGAGTGTAGAATTGTAATACACCGCAGCAATACCCTGCTGCTGAAGTCTTCTGACCTGATCTTGCATCAATGAGATCAATGGTGAGATCACAATGGTCGTCCCACCTAGATAAAGCCCCGCAATTTGGTAACAAATACTTTTACCTCCGCCAGTAGCTAATAAAGCCAAGCTTGCTGGATAGTCAATAATCGTCTTAATAATAGCAAGCTGTCCAGAGCGAAATTGAGAATAGCCCCAATACATCTGCAATAATGACTCAAGTTGACCTTGCAGCGTAATTTTTTGTTTACTATCCAGCTTGTGCATCTGAAACTATTAAAGTTATAGTCCCAGATTAGCAGCATGAGCTGAAATAGTTCTGAACTTAGATCTTATCTATATATATGTCTGCACATGTCTACACACGAAAAGCTCAGCTGGCACTAGGCAGAACAAGATTATAGCCCACAGGAATATTCACTGGTTGTCCAGATCTTAATAAAGGAAAGCCTCCATTGGCCCTGTTAATTTCTACCCAAGCACCGCCAGCGCCATATTTGCCTTCTGCAATTTGCCATAGAGTATCACCTTTACGGACTACATAGCGATCCCCGGTGATATCACCAAATTTATAGTCATTGCCGCGCCTGTATGTCGAATTAGTAGAACTATAATCGCTGCCGCTAAATCTCACTTTATTTAACGGAGTAGCTGGGACCGGATTTGCAGCTGGAGCAGTATTTGCAGCTGGAGCAGGAACTGGATTTGCATCAGCAGCACCATCTACCTGGTCAGATTGGCCCTCTACTGACACTCCTGAACCATCTCCTTCAGAATTTGTAGTTGCTTGCTGGTCTTGATTATTATTGGGATTGTTGTTGGGATTGCTATTAGAATTATTCAGACCCTGCACTAATCCAAACAGCAAGAAGCCAATTCCAGCTAAAAGTAACAGAATCACTACAGCAGCCAAAACAATTGAAGAAGAATTTACCTCAGGTGATTTTGCCACAGCGGCTAATCTTTCACCAGAAG
>Ga0163154_10004299_pt1 | contig 18809 bp, 14 predicted proteins | sample OliLakLV19MP9P1_FD_148649 | JGI IMG/M metagenome (GOLD analysis project Ga0163154, IMG submission 148649) | Freshwater microbial mat bacterial communities from Lake Vanda, McMurdo Dry Valleys, Antarctica - Oligotrophic Lake LV.19.MP9.P1 | ecosystem: Environmental > Aquatic > Freshwater > Lake >...
GGCTACCGCCCAAGCGCGAGGTTTCGGGCGTAAGTGAGTACTGCGTCCGGCCCGTCGGCGCAGCCGCCGGGCGTTCGAACCGGCTACCGCCCAAGCGCGAGGTTTCGGGCGTAAGTGAGTACTGCGTCCGGCCCGTCGGCGCAGCCGCCGGGCGTTCGAACCGGCTACCGCCCAAGCGCGAGGTTTCGGGCGTAAGTGAGTACTGCATCCGGCCCGTCGGCGCAGCCGCCGGGCGTTCGAACCGGCTACCGCCCAAGCGCGAGGTTTCGGGCGTAAGTGAGTACTGCATCCGGCCCGTCGGCGCAGCCGCCGGGCGTTCGAACCGGCGCGCCGCATGCGGCGCAAGCTTGCCGGTTCTCACCCAAAGTCGTAGGCCATTACTTTTTCGGGCTCTTGCAGGAAATTGCCTTGCACGAAGTTGACGCCGCAGGAGAACAGGATTGACATACTGGGGGCGTCTTCGACAAATTCGGCAACGGTCATCCTGGTCATGGCGCGGGCTTGTTCGCACAAGTCGCGGATTTTCGCCTGGTTTTCTGAGCTCTTGGCGAGATCAGCCATGAAAGTGCGGTCCAGTTTGACGTAGTTGGCACCGACATGTTTGAGCAATTGGAAGGAATTCAGACCGCTGCCAAACTGCTCTAGCGCGAAGCCGCAGCGTAATTGTTCCAAGCCTTTTTGGAAGAACTTGGCTTGTTTCAAGTGGGTGACCACTTTGCTTTCCGGCATTTCGAAAACCAAACGATCACCCGGCACGCGGGCATTCTTCAGTTGCTGGGCCAGCCACGGCAATAAGGTGCCGTCGTCGATGACCTGCGGGGTCAATTTGATGAAGAAGGTGGTGACTCGGCCTTGTTTGATGCGTTCTTGCAGGATTTTGAGCACATGCTGGATCACCCAGCGGTCAATCATCGGCAACATGCCGTAACGCGCAGCGATCGGCAAAAACTGGCCCGGCAAGATCTCGCCTTTGGGGCCTTGCATGCGCAATAGCACTTCGTAGAACTCGCCTTCTTGCCCTTGCAGGGACACGATCGGCTGATAGAACAAGATAAAGCCGTCTTTTTCGATGGCATTCTTGATGGTGTCCAACCACTCTTTGTCTTTGGCGGCATCCGCTTTGTCTTGCGCGGCGGGGTCAAAGACCTTGATGCGATTGCCGCCGTCGGTCTGTGCTAATCGGCACGCCTCATTGGACTTGTCCAATACCATTTGCGAGCCAGTAATTTTCTCGGTCATGAAACACACGCCGATGCTGGCGTTCAAGCTAACCGAGCGTTTGCCAACGTCGAAAATGTGCTCCTCAAAGCGTTTGCGCATCAATTCGGCCAAGCGCGTGCAGTCTTCATGCGAGCGATTGCTAAGGATTGCGGTGAACGTATGATCGGCAAATCGCGCCACAATATCTTGCGGTTCAACCACCTCTTTCAACATACCGGCTACATCGCCGAGCAACACATCGGCACCGCCTACACCCACTTGGTCGAGCACCTTGCGGTAATTGTCGATCTCAATGTAAAGCACTGCTTGATCGATTTTGCCACTGTTGGCGGCGGCGACCGCTTTGTCCAACTCGCCCATAAAATGCTGGCGGTTGTAAAGGCCAGTGACCAAATCCTGGCGCTTCAATACACCCAATTGTTCGGCCAATTCGGCACTGACGGTTTGCTGCCGGAAGATGATTTGGGTGGCCGGCTCACCTTCGATGCTGGCCTCAGACAGCTCCATTACTGCCGGGAACAGCGTGCCATCCGAGCGTTTGCCGCGCACATTCAATTTTTCGGGCGGCTTTTCGCCTTTACCCAACAGGCGCAAAACACTGCGGAGTTTTTCCGAATCCTCGCGCGCGATCAAATCGAGGATCGCCAAACCCTCGATCTCGTCGTAATCCTCAAAGCCGAACATTTCCAGATAGGCTTTGTTGGCATAGACGTGCATGCCTTCGTGCACGTAGGCGATCGGATCACGCGAACTACCCAACAGAGAATGCGCGCGACGCTCACTCTCGCGCCAAGCGGCTTCCATCTTGCGCAAATTGCGCCGCGCGGTGAGGTTTTCAAACTCGCGCAGCACCACGGTTTGCAAATGATCGGGCATGGAGCGCAAGGCAACTTCGCGCGCGCCTTCGCGCATCGCCTTCAGCACGGCATCTTGGGTAATCGTGTCGAGCAGCTGGATCAGCGACATATCCTTGCCACTGCGATGGACCACGCTCGCGGTCTCCGCTAGCCCTAAATTTTTCACCTTTGGGCTGAGGAGGACGACGTCTGTGCTGCCCGCTTCCAACGCTGCTTTCAACTGCTCTGCATTGTCGACACGGTTAGGACGAACCGCGATGCCGGCGTTGCGCAGCAGGCTGATTACCTGCTCGGCGTCCTCGACTGAATCCTCAACCAGCAGGACACGTAGGACCTTGTCGGCTTTTGCCATGGGGATAACGGAACTCAACGGACGAGCGGGCGATTTTGACCGAAAGACGGTCCCAAATGCTAGAAAGTTGCGTGCGATCGCCGTCAGATTTTCCATCTGCCGCGAATTTTTTGCTGTGTCGCCCCACCGATGACCAGCGCTCGTCGCTGCGACTCCAATTTGCGCTAAATTTGCGCGCCTGCCTGCGCGCCCATCAGCGCGTAGCCCGATGCCCACCCGCGGCGCCGACTACTCCACTTAGGACCTTTCCAGTGACGCTAAAACCTCTCATCCACGCCCTGGGCGCTGCCCTGGCTTTGGCTGGCTGCAGCCTTGATGCCATCGCACTCACGCCGCCCCCAACGCCGGCACCGCCGGCCAACACGGAGGCGGTCGCCAAGCTGTCCATTGACACCAGCACGCTGCCGTCGCTACCGGCTTTCCAGGTCAGCGATCTCGACGCCGCGATTAGCGCCTGTACGGACCTCAACGCGCACGTCAACCGCAAATGGCTGGCCGCAAATCCGGTGCCAGCCGATCGCACCAGTTGGGGCAGCTTCGAAATGCTGGAAGAGCGCTCGTTGGGCGTGCAAAAGCAGATCGTCGAAAACTTGGCGGCTAAAAAAGACGTCGCTGGCGTCGCGAAAGTCATCGGCGATTTCTGGTCGACTGGCATGGACGAGGCGGCCATAGAGACGGCGGGCATCAGCCCGATTGCGCCACTGCTTGATCAGATTGCCGCATTGGCGACTGCGGCGGATTTAGCCAAATACATTCGCGATGCGCATGCGCAAGGTCGCGGCACCCTGTTCGGTTTTGGCGGCGAATCAGATTTCAAAGATCCCACACAAGTGATTGCCTACGCAGGCCAAGGTGGCCTGGGCCTGCCAGACAAGTCGTATTACGCCGGAGATGAGCACAAAGCAGAGCGCAAAGCCTATCAGGCGCATATCGCGGCAACCTTGAAACTAGCGGGCAGCGACACTGCAAGCGCTAAAGCGCAAGCCGCCGCCACGCTATCGATTGAAACCGCACTGGCGAAGGTGTCGTATTCCAGAGAAGAAATGTCGCGCGACGTTTCCAAGTATTACAACTTGGTCAGCATTGCCGATGCAGACGCAAAAACACCGCTATTGCCGTGGGGCGAGTTCTTTGCGGCTAATTCCATGTCGGTACCGGCCCAGTTTTCACTCTCTAATCCCCGTTTTTTTAAAGCCTTGAACGGCATGTTGGAATCCAAGCCGATCGCCGACTGGCAGGCCTATTTGCGCTTTCATGCGATTGACAGTACCGCGCCGTATCTGAATTCGGCTTTTGCTGAGCAGAACTTTGGATTTTATGGAAAGACGCTGCGCGGCCAACTAGAGCAAATGCCACGCTGGAAGCGCGTGCTGGGTACCGTCAATGCCACGGTCGGCGAAGCGCTCGGCGAGTTGTACGTGGAAGTAGCTTTCCCACCCGAATCCAAGCAGCAGATGGAAACCCTGGTGGCCAATCTATCCGCGGCGCTGAAGGGTCGATTGGAAAAGCTCGTGTGGATGAGCCCGGAAACACGCCTGAAGGCACTCGAGAAATGGGCCACGTTCACGCCGAAAGTGGGTTATCCGGACAAATGGCGCGACTGGAGTGGATTGCAGACCACGCGCAGCAGTTATGTTGCCAACATCAGGGCCGCCGCCAAGTACAACCACGATTATGAAATGGCCAAGATTGGCAAACCCAAGGACAAGTCCGAATGGGGAATGACCCCACAAACGATCAATGCCTATTACAACCCGCTGCAGAATGAAATCGTTTTCCCGGCCGCTATTTTGCAGCCACCATTTTTTGATCCGAATGCGGATCCGGCGACCAACTACGGTGGTATCGGCGCGGTAATCGGCCATGAAATGCTGCATGGCTACGACGATCAAGGCAGCCGTTTCGACGCCAAAGGCAGTTTTGTCAATTGGTGGCTACCGCAAGACAGCAAAGGCTTTGAGGCCAAGACCAAAATGTTGGTTGAGCAATTCAATGCCTATGAGGCACTGCCTGGCAAAACCGTGAATGGCTCGCTGACCTTAGGCGAGAATATTGCTGATCTGGGTGGCCTGACAGTGGCCTATGACGCGCTCAAGTTATCGGTGGGCGGCATGACTCCAGAGCAACGCTTCGTGCTGAAGTTGGCGCTAGGCGGCGACTTTAAGGATCCAATGACCGACGGCCTCAGTCAGGACCAACGCTTCTTTATCAACTGGGCGACGGTGTGGCGGCGCAATTTCACCAAAAAAGAACTCACCATGCGCCTAGTCACCGATTCCCACGCGCCGGCCCGCTTCCGTGCCAATGGGGCGCCGAGCAATATGCCGAGTTTCGCCGCAGCCTTCCAATGCGAAGCCGGCGACCCGATGGTGCGTGGCGAGCAGCAACGCATCGCCATCTGGTGATCTAGCCCTGCGGTTTCATGAATTCGCGCGATGATCGCGCAGGCCATTGATCGTCAAGCGTTTTTTTCGAAGGAGCGGTGTGGTGATTCGAGGAAAAATCGCTGGGCGATCAAGGGGCAAGCGAGGGCGCGTGCAATTTATGAGCTATCAGGACTAGCAGCAAGCGGTCGAACGCGAACGCATCGACCGCTTGCTGTCATCCGCCAATGCGGACTACGGTTGTCTATTAACCCTGTCCCGCATTACGCAGTGCCGCAATGCGCACCTCCAATGGCGGGTGCGTCATCATCAAGGCTTGCAGACCCTGGGCGATGCCACCACTGATGCCAAACGCCTGCACATCGTTGGGCAACGCAGTTTGGCCATGATTGAGCTTCAGACGTTCCAATGCCGCAATCATTTTTTGGCGCCCGGCAAACTGAGCCCCGGCTGCATCTGCGCGGAATTCACGCTGCCGCGAGAACCACCGGGCGATTAGCGATGCCAGGATGCCAAAAACAATCTCCAGCGCGAAAACGGTGGCGTAATAGCCAATGCCCGGGCCTTCGCCGGCGCCGCGTTTGAATAGCGCTTGATCGATGATTTGGCCGAGCACGCGGGCCAGGAAGAACACAAAAGTATTCAGCACGCCCTGTAACAAGGCCATCGTCACCATATCGCCATTAGCAACATGGCCCACCTCGTGCGCCAGCACCGCTTCCACCTCGTCGCGGCTCATATTGCGCAGCAAACCCGTGCTGACCGCCACCAGTGCGTTATTGCGACTCATGCCGGTCGCAAACGCATTGAGATCGGGCGCCTCGTAAATCGCCACTTCCGGCATGCCGATACCGGCCGCCTTTGCCTGACGGGCGACGGTTTCGACCAACCAACGCTCCTCCGGCGTGCTCGGATTGCTGATCACAATCGCACCAGTCGATTTTTTTGCCATCCATTTGGAGAGTGCCAGCGAAATGAAGGATCCGGTAAACCCCACAACCGTGGCCAAAATGAGCAAACCCATCGTGCTGCGCGGATTTATGCCCAGCAGCGGACCTAGTAAGTTGGTCACCAAACCCAGCATCACCAGTACGGCAAGATTGGTGCCCAAGAACAACATGACTCGGGACATGGATAAACTCCTGTTTGATTTTGCTAGGAACAAGGCGGAAGTGGTGGAGGCATCTACTGCAGTTTTCAACTGTGCCAGAAGCGTGGTCAATCCAAGGTGAGCTATCGCGGTCGCTTTGCCCCCACGCCCAGCGGGCCACTGCATCTGGGCTCGTTGTTGGCCGCCTGCGCCAGTTGGGCAGACGCGCGCGCCGCCGGCGGCGCCTGGATAGTGCGCATCGAGGATTTGGACCCGCCACGCGAACAACCGGGCGCCGATCAACTCATCACTTCGCTGTTGGATGCCGTCGGCTTGCAATCTGACCAACCCGTGCTGCGCCAAAGTACGCGCAGTGCAGCGTATGAGGCTGCGCTGCAACAGTTATTGCGCGCCGATTTGGCGTTCGAATGCCATTGCAGTCGCAGCGACTTGAGCGCAGTTGGCGGCGTGCATCGTGGCGCTTGCGTGGTCAGCAGCCAACGCGGGCCGGCGGCGGTTCGTCTGCGCGTGCCAGACCTTAGCGTGGGCTTTGTCGATCGCCTACAAGGTCACTACCAACAGGCGCTCTTGCAGGACGTCGGCGACTTTGTGCTGCGCCGTGCTGATGGGCTGTACGCCTATCAACTGGCAGTGGTGGTGGACGACGCCTGGCAACAAATCAGCGATGTGGTGCGCGGTTCTGATCTGCTGGACTCCACACCACGACAGATTTATCTACAGCGCTGTTTGGGCTTTGCAACGCCGCGCTACGCGCATGTGCCGGTGCTGATAGGCGCAGACGGCCAAAAACTCAGCAAACAGAACCTAGCGCCTGCCGTTACCCCTGCCGAGTTTTTAGAACGGCTGCCGCAGCTCCTTGCTTGGCTCGGGCAAGGCGGTGGCGACCTGCAGAGCCTGGCGAAGGATTGGAAAATCGAGCAAGTTCCGCGGCAAATGGCGATCAATATCGCCGTGTCTGCATAGACCGTCCGGTAACGCGCGGGCAAGGCCTCGCTCGCTGTGTAGAATCCTCGCAGTCCTTGGGAGGGAGCACACGACATGACGAGCAGAGTGGCCTTGGTAACCGGCGGCACCGGTGGTATCGGCACAGCGATGATCAAGCGCCTAGCGCGCAGTGGTCATCGGGTGGCCACCAACTATCGCAACGAGGAAAAGGCGCTGCTTTGGCAAGCGCAATTGCGCGACGACGGCATCGAATGTCTGATTGTACCGGGCGACGTGGCGGACTTCGCTTCCAGCCAGGGCATGATCCGGGAAATCGAAAGCAAGCTGGGTGGTATCGATATTTTGGTCAACAACGCGGGAATCACCCGTGACACCACCTTTCACCGCATGTCACCGATGCAATGGTCGGATGTGATTGCGACCAATTTGACCGGTTGTTACAACGTGACCCGCTCGGTGATCGAAGGCATGCGTGCGCGCATGTGGGGACGCATCATTCAGATCGCATCGATTAACGGCCAGAAGGGTCAGTATGGTCAAGCCAACTACGCCGCATCAAAGGCCGGCATGCATGGTTTCACCATCTCACTGGCACAAGAAAACGCCAAGTTCGGCATCACCGTCAACACCGTATCGCCCGGGTATGTGGGCACGGAAATGGTGATGGCGGTACCGGAAGACGTGCGTGCCAAAATCGTCGCGCAAATTCCCACTGGGCGCCTGGGTTTCCCGGACGAAATCGCCTACGCTGTGTGCTTCTTTGTCCCCGACGAAGCCGCTTGGGTAACCGGCTCCAACTTGTCGATCAACGGCGGCCACTACATGGGTTGGTGATTGCCGTTTGGTCTGAATGGGTGCACCGCACGACGCCTGCCGACCGCCACGCTTAAGGGCTCCGATGTCTCGACCGCGCATCATCAAAAAGTATCCAAATCGCCGGCTCTACGACACAGAAATCTCGTCGTACGTGACGCTCGAAGATATCCGTCAGCTCGTTCAAGACGGCGAATCTTTCGAAGTGCAGGACGCCAAAACACAGCAGGATTTGACCCGTTCTGTCCTGCTGCAAATCATTACTGAGCGTGAGGAACAAGGCCAGCCCTTGTTGACCACCAATATGCTGTCGCAGCTGATTCGCTTCTACGGCGATTCTTTGCAAGGTTTCATGGGTGGTTATTTGGAGCGCAGCATGCAGATCTTCCTCGATCAGCAGCAGCAATTCCGTAGCCAGCTCAACACCTTGCTGGGCCAGTCGCCGTTGGCGGTCATGAACGATTTAACTGAACGCAATCTGCAGCTCTGGCAGCAGCTGCAACAAGGATTTGGCAAGCCACAAACCCCGCCGCCGCCGGGATCGGTCGGCGTGCCACCCAAAGCGCCGGAACCAGTTAAGTCGACCAGACCACGCGGGCGTTAGCGAGCCCCGGTTTAACCTAAAAACCTCAGTTGACCGCTTCTCGCCCATAGACCCTGATGCTTTTGACTTTTCAGCCGTTCGACTCGCTCACCCATTGAGTGAACTGATCAAAGTGCTGAAAAGTCAAAAGAATCATTGCGTTATGGGTGATGAGAAGCGGTCAACTGAGGTTACTAGGTGGAAGGCTATGGCTCTACTTTCGAGTCTGCGCTATGCCAAAAGGCCGTCCGGCCCTGCGGGTTGCACGTCGCAACGGCGTCTGCGCTGCGACCCCAACGGAAGAGCCATTGGCTGCGCGCCGCGCCTTGCAGCCATCCGCTTAAGCCACACAACGCATCTCACGCTGAAAGTCCGACGGACTACTAGGTTTAACGCGACTGTTAAGGCTTCTGATGCGCGAATAGGCTTCAGGCGCGCGGACTAGCGCGCCCAGTGCGTCAATCGTTGCGCAATTTCGAATTGTTGCGCGGGTAGCGTGCGGAACAACGCGAGTGGCAGATCGCTCCCAACGGGGCAGCCAAATTGCGCGCAGGTGTAGAGCGTCCATAAACCGTCCGCGCCACAGGCGCCGCTGCGTTCGCAGGCAATCCAATCGGCGGCGGCAATCAACGCAGCTTCAATGTCTGCTCTCGTCGGCAGCAGCACGCCGACAAAAATATCGTGCATCGGTAACTCGCCATGGTCCAGCAAAAAACGCAGTGATTCGATGACCATCCGCGCGTCTGGACTGTGCTCTGCTTGCTCGCGCGCGAGTTGTAGCGCAACCGGCATTGACTCGCGGAACGCCACATATTCAGGCAATTGCCGGTTCCACAGTCGCAAAGCCTCGCCGGTCAATTCCGGCGGCTGCAAGTCCGCATCCCGCAATCCGGCGCAGCGGCGCATCAATGCATCGATCCAAATGCGCCGATTCGGATCGCCTTCCACTTGCACACTTTCGGCATCTGGGCGTCTGGCCACCGAACAAGCCACTCGAACTTCTTCGCTCAGCGCATGCAGCAGCGGCGCATCGGGATGCAATTGGCTGCGCATGTTTTCCAAGGCGCTGCGCAGATCGATGGCTTGGCGCAGCGTACCAGCCAAGTGCCCAGTCACCGAGAGTGGCCGCAAGGGAGCGCTAACGTGATTGTCGATGGGCGCTGCGGTTGTCGCTTTGTGCGGCGTTTCGATGGCCGATGGATCAGCCGCACTGGCGATGAATTGCACGCGATAGAAGCTCAGGCCGGCGATTGTGAGCAGCGCTAACGGCAACCATGGCCAAGTTCGCCGACTCATCCGCTGCGCTGCCAGCGCAATAACCAGTCGTAAATTGCCAGCGCCGCGTCGAAATCACGGGGTGCTAGCGCTTGATGCCAAGCGCTGCGCAGATCGCTGCCCGCCGTGCAGCCATGCAGTGCGCACACCCGCAAAGTGATCAAACTGTCGCTGCCACAGGCATTTAAGCGTACGCACTCGCGCCAATCGATCACCACGTAGATCAGCGCCTGGGCCTCCTCCGACAGCAAGCGCCGCCCATCGGCGAAGATCTGCTCCTGCGGCAAGGCGCCGCGTTCATACGCATTCAGCCAGGCCGCCGCCAGCTCATCTGAGGTCTGCGCCTGACGCAATTGCATCAACGCCGAACTGCGCGTGTCCGCATCCTCGATTTGCTCAAACGGCAGCTGCGTTTCGTTTGCCGGCACATACATCGACGGCACCGGCAAGCGGGCACAGCGACGCAGCAATTCCTGCAAGGCCGGGTCACGACGTGGATCGGGCTCGCTGCGTCCGTCTAGTTTCAATAGCTCAGGCACGCGGCAGGCGGCATCGACTTCAACGCGGATACGGATGCGCTCGCGCGGGCTGGTTTGCGCTTCGAACTGGCTCAGCGCGCTGAGTAAATCCGGACCATGCAAGACCGCAAAAGCACGGCCTTGCGGCACGATCGGGGCGCTGGCCGTCAAGTTTGCAGCGACAGCTGCCGACGGCGCGCTGCGCAGCGTTGCATGTGGTTCGGCAAGCACGATCCAAAGCAGCGCGGACAGCAACAACAGGGCGATTGCGTAGCGCATCGGAGCATAAAGCTGAGCTCAGTTGCGACCGATCATCCCCCAGCGCCGAGCAATCCGCCAGTTAGCCTTGCGCCGAGAGGTCGGTAATCCAGCCGTCCACCAGGTTAATCCGACGTTGCGCGCGCGCTGCGTTGTTCTGATTGTGGGTCACCATCAAGATGGTGGCGCCATCGCGATGCAACTCGGCAAGCAAGTCCATGATCATCTCGCCCTGGCTGCTATGCAGCGCGCCGGTCGGTTCGTCGGCGAGCAACACTTTGGGCCTGGTAATCGTCGCCCGCGCAACGGCGACCAATTGCTGCTGTCCGCCGGACAGCTGCTTTGGATAGAGGTCCTTTTTGCCGACGATCTGAAAACGATCCAGGATGTCCGCAACGCGCGCTTTGCGTTCGGCCTTTGGCACATTGCGATAGGACAGCGGCAGATCAAGGTTCTCGGCGACGGTTAGATCGTCGATCAAATGGTATTGCTGAAAAATGAAACCGATGGCGTCGCGCTGCAGCGTCTGTCGCGCCTTGGCCGCGAGTTCGTGCACTGGTTTGCCGTCGAGTTCGTAGCCGCCAGCGAAATCGCTGTCCATCAGGCCGAGAATCGACAACAAGGTGCTCTTGCCGGCACCCGATGGGCCGGTGATGGCGATGAACTCCCCGGTGTCGATGCTCAGGTTGATCTGCCTTAACAACCAAAGGCGGCCTTGACCAGCGGGCACGGATTTTTCAAGTTTATGCAGGCGGATCATGGCTTGTCCTTGGTAGATGAAACGGGACCAGAAAGGCGCGCTTGTTCGAAGACCGAAACTGCGGGAGCTGCCGCGGCCGTTCACCCAGAACTTATTCCTCACGCAGCGCCAGATTGGGTTGCACACGCGCAACGCTGCGCGCGAGCGCCCAGCAAGCCATCGCGGTCAACAACAACAACGGCAGACTGGCGCCACTGACCACCCAGGGCGTCGCCAGCGATACGTCGAACAACACACTGCTGATGCCCTGCGCCATGGCGGCAGCGAGGGCAAGACCGATGAGCGTGCCGGGAATGCCGATCAGCAGGCCTTTGCTCGCGACGAATCGAAACGCATCGGACCGAGTGGCTCCCAGCGCAGCGCGCAGGGCGAGTTCGCGACGTCGGCGCGAAAGATCGACGGCAAGCACCGCGTAGACGCCGACCATCGAAAGGGCCAGTGCGAACAAGGCAAACGCGGCGGCGTTGCGCGCAAAGAAGCGCGGCGCGGCCAATTGTGCGTCGCGCTCATCGGCTGGGGCGAAGCTGCGGTAGATGCCCTGGTTGGCGTCGACGCTCCACACTGCGCCTTCCGCCGCGCGCAGCAAGGATTTCGGCGGCAGCGCGCTGCTCAGCAACAGGCTGCCGAAGGGCACCGGATACTGGGTGAAGGGAAACCAGATTTCCGGACGGGCCTGCGCGCCGTCGACACGGTCGAGCTTGGTGTCCTGGACGATGCCGACCACTTCGAAATCTGTCGATTCGCCGCCGCTGCCATAGGGTGGCACGGCAACCGTGCGCCCGATCGGATCCACACCATCGAAGAGTTCACGTGCCGCACGCTCGTTAAGTAACGCAACCTGCGCGGATCCTGCGCGGTCGGCGTTGCCAAGCGCGCGACCTCGCAACAGACGCACACCGAGCGTTTCCAGCGCCGGCCCGGAAATCGCGCGCGCCTGCAGCGTTTGTGCGTCATTCAGCGGCGCCGTCGATGAGCGGATATCGAGGCGCAGGCTGCCAATCGGCGTGAAAGGTGCACCGCTCATCAGCGCGGCCTGCTCGACACCGGGTATGGCCGCGCTCGCTAGGCGTGTGCGCTCAAGAAAATCGGCGACCTCGCCAGCATCGCGACTGCCGGGAAACAGTTGCACCGCCAGCATCCGGTCGACGGTCGCCAACTGATCCTGGGTTGCCAGCCGATGTGCGCTGATCGCCAGCAGTGCTGCCGTCGACAGCGCCGCCAGCGACAGCGCAATCGCGACAATCGGCAACCCGCGCTCAAGCGCAGCGCCCGGTGCCGGTCCGATGCGGCGCCGTAGCTCAGCATGGATGCCGCTGCGGTACATGCGCCAGGTCGGCCATGCCCCACACACCAGAATCACCAAGAGCGTATTCAGCAGGGCGAAGCACACCACCATCGGCGTCACACGAATGTCCGTCGCGCGCGGCAAACCGCTGTCGATCAATCCAACGAAAGCGTGCATTCCAGCGCCTGAGATCAGCAATGAAAGCGCCAGGGCCAGCGCGGCGATCAGGATGACCTCGACCAAGAACTCGCCGGCAATGCGTCGACGACTGGCGCCCAGAGCGCGCATCACCGCGAAATTTCCCAGACGACCGAGACCGCGCACCATCGCTAGGTGGGCGGCATTGGCGCAGCCGATCAGCAGTACCAGCGTGGCGATGCCCAGCAGCGCCAGCAGCAACGTATTGCGGTCACCGACAATCGAGTCCAGCAGACGTTCACTATGGAGCACCCAGTCGTCGTTGCCGGGTTTTGCTTGCGCCTGCAGTTCGGCGTTGAATTGGCTCGCGGTCAGCCCGGGACGTAACCGCGCGATGCCGCTGAGGAAGCGCGCGTTGTTGTAGACGCCAGCTTCCATCGCGCTGAGTTCCTGCTGGTCGGCGGGAAGCCAGATCGCGACTTCAGCAGTGGGGTAGGCAAAGCTTGCTGGCATGACGCCGACGACCTGCGGGCTGATCCAGTTGAGCTGCAGTGTCTTGCCAAGGACCGCCGGATCGCCGCCGAACACGCTCTGCCAGGTGGCGTAGCTCAATACCGTGCGCGGTTTGCCCAGATCGTCAGCGCCCAATACCCTGCCAAGCAGCGGCGCGACCCCAAGCACATCGAAAAACTGACCGCCGACCGTATTCAGCGTCAGGTTGCGCGGCCGGCCGTCCTGCAGCAAGTCGGCGCCGCCGTATTGGTAATAGGCGAAGGCCTGCGGCGTTGACATGCGCGGCAGCGTCTCGATCGCCTCTTTCGGCGTCAGTCCGCCGCTGGCGCCGGTAAGCGGACGCAGCGAGTCAATCACCACGATGCGATCGTCATCGGGGTAAGGCAAGGGCGCCAAGGACACGCCGTAAACCACCGCGAACATGGTGATGGTCAGGCTCAGGCCCAGGGTCAAAGTTGCCAACAGGGCCAGCGCGTACCCGGGCGCGCGCAGCAAGCGCGCGATGACGGTCTTCAACAGAGCGTCCATGCTTGGCCTCATTGGTGGCGCAGGGCGCACATCGGGTCGATGCTCAGTGCGCGGCGTGCCGGGATCAGCGTAGCCAGCAGGGCGACGCTGCCCAGAATCAGCACCAACCAAACGATCGCAGAGAATTCCAGCGTCAGTTCTGGCAGCAGTGTCGAGATTTGGCTGGCGAAAGGAATGGCGAGCAACAATCCGATGCCGAGGCCAGCGAAAATCTGCGGCAGAGTTGAACCGAGCACATTGCGCAGCACCGCTGGCCCGCTGGCACCGAGCGCACGCTGCACGCCGATTTCGCGGGTGCGCTGGCCGACCAGTTGGGCAATCAAAGCATAGAGCCCGGCGGCAGCGAGCAGCAGCGCGACCACACCAAAAGCGCTGAACATGCCGGACAGCACGCGCTCGCCGACCATAGCCACGCGCATCACCTCAGCGTAGGTGCGCAACCAATAGGCCGGCGTCTCCGGATCTTGGCTGCGCAGTAATTCCTGGAAGCGCGGTTTCATCAGCGCCGGATCGCCGCGCGTGCGCAACACCACGCTGACGAAACGCCGCGGGTGTTGCGCCAGTGGCAGCAACGCGTTCGGGCGAAGTGGATCGCCGATGTCCTCCAGTTGCATCGCTTCAATGACACCGACGATAGTGTGCCAGCGTGCGTCCGGGCCTTCAGCCGGAATGCGCACACGGCGGCCAATGGGATTGGCGTCGGGATAAATCGATCGTGCAAAAAGCTCGTCGATCACGATCACCGGGTCGCTAGTCGCAGTATCGCGCGCGTCAAAGCCGCGGCCAGCGCGCAGTTCAATGCCGAGCGTGTTGATAAACTGGTGGCTGACCGCGCCGAAACGCACCGCCCATGGCCCCTGTTCGCTGCTCGATAGACCTTCCGGCTGCATGGAGTCTTCTTCCGCCGTAAAGCCTGGCAGTGTCGTGCCGGCTGCCGCGTCGATGATGCCCGGCTCCTTGCGCAGGTTTTCTATCAATTGCTCGAAGAAACGCGCGGTGTCGGCGTCCTCCGGGTACGCCTGCTCGAACAAGGCGATGCGCGCGGTCAACAGTTTGTTCGTATCAATACCCAGATCGGTGCGCTCAAGTGCAGCCACGCCGCGCACCATGACCAGCGTCGTCAGCAGCACCACGCAGGCGAGGGCGAGTTCGCCCGCTACCAGCATATGACTGAGTTTGCCGACACCCCCGCCAACTATGCTGCGTCCACCATCACGCAGCGTGTTCGCAAGCGCGTCAGTGCGCAGGCGCAAAACGGGCAGAACGCCGACGATCAGAGCGGTGATGAAACCGATGGCGATAGCCACCAGAGCCATGCTGGCGTCAATGCTGAAGTCCATCCACGGCGGTAGGCTATCGTCGGTGCCATCGAAAGAACGCACGACCCAGGAAATACCGGCCTGCGCCAGCGGCATTGCCAACAGCGTAGCCAGCAATGTCAGCATCAGGCTCTGGCCTAGCAGCAGCCTTGCCACGCGTAAGCGACTGGCGCCCAGGGTCAGCCGTACCGCCAGATCACGGCTCCGCGCAAGCGTGCGCACCAGCATCATGTTGGCGACATTGGCGCACGCGACCAGCAGCACCAGTGCGACGGTCATCAGCATAAGGTTGAGCAACTTACGCGTCTGTTCGTTCGAATAGTAGTAACTCATTGATACCAGGGCGAGCTCGCGCGTAGCCCAAGTCGCGGGTACATGTTGCTGCACATCGACCAACCAAGCCTCCAGCGGACCCAGTATCGCCGCACTAGCCCGCGCGTCGTGGGACTCAACGAAAACATCGAAATAGCGGTCTTTATCGGCGTCGATGGTGGCGCTCGCTTGCCCCGGCATCCACAGCTGCTCACGTAACGGAAACATGAAGCCGGGTGGCATCACGCCGATGATCGTCGCCGCCTGCGCATTAGCGCGAATCGAATTGCCCAACACTGCCGGGTCGGAGCCAAACCGGCTTTGCCACAAGCTGTGCGAGATCAGCACCACCGACGGCGCGCCGGGCTGGTCATCAACGGCGGTAAAGGCGCGTCCGAGAGCCGGCGCCACGCCGAGCATCTTGAACAAGTTGGCGGTTACGAAGGCACCTTCGTAGCGTTCGACCGCAGCTTTGTTTGCAAGATTGATCGTCGCTGGTGCGGCGCCGCCGACCTCTGCGTGACTCTCAAGATGCCGGCGCCAAGCCAGCATATCGGCTCCGCGCATGGAGCCGAGATTGTCGTTCGGATCGATACGATCGCGCCAGCCGACCTGCACGATGCGTTCGGCGGCGGGAAACGGCAAGGGATCCCACACCATCGTCTTTAGCAGCGTCAACATGCCGATGACGCCAGCCAGCCCTACAGCGAGCACGACTATGATCATCAAGGAGTTGCCGGGCTGCTGCAGAACTGCGCGCAGGCTCTGCCGTGCATCATCGAACAGCGTGTTCATGCTCATTCTCCAACGGCGGCGCGGCGGATGCGCGCATCTTCTTCGCTGCGTAGTTGTTGCAGTGTGGCTTCATCAACCACGCGACCATCGAACATGAAGATTTTACGATCGGCGAAGTCGGCATAACGCGGATCATGCGTCACCATACAAATCGTAGCGCCGGCCCGATGTAGTTCGTCTAGTAACAGCATGACCGCTTCGCCGTTTTTCGAATCCAGGTTTCCCGTGGGCTCATCGGCAAGCAGAATGGAAGGATCGCCGACTAGCGCGCGGGCCACCGCCACCCGCTGTTGCTGACCGCCCGACAATTGCGAAGGGTAATGTTTGAGCCGATGCGCCATGCCAACGCGGTCGAGCGCCGCCTGCGCTTTCTGCTTGCGCTCAGCCTTGGTCAACCCCGAGCGGTAAGTCAACGGTAGTTCAACGTTCTCGAACACTGTGAGATCGCCGATCAGGTTGAACGCTTGGAAGATGAAGCCGATTTCCTTGTTGCGAATACGCGCCCGTTCATTGCCGCCAATCGATCCAACCGAACGACCGTTGATTTCGTACGCGCCGTGGCTGGGCGTATCGAGCAGACCGAGAATGGCCAGCAAAGTCGACTTGCCGCAACCTGACGGTCCCGAAATCGAGATGTACTCGGACTTCTTGATGTCTAGATGGATGCCGCTCAGCGCGTGCGTTTCGACGTCTTCGGTTAGGTAAACCTTGCCTACATCCCGAAGTGAAATCAGTGCGTTTTGGGTTGTCACGTGGGAGGTCCTTGGTGGATTAGCGCAGACGCAGTCGATCGTGCTGGTCATAACTGGTGGTGTCTGAAAGGATGACGCGATCGCCAGCGTCCAGGCCGCGAGAAATTTCGATCAAACTGACTGACGCCCGGCCCAGTTCAACCGGAACGCGGCGTGCCATGTCACCCTGCACATCGAGTCTGAACAAAGTCGTGGTGCTTTCTGCTTGGCCAAAAGCCGGTCGACCGACATAAAGCACATCGGTGAGTTTTTCGATCTCGATGGTCCCGTCAACAGAAAGATCAGGCCGAGCGCCGGGCGGTAGCGCGCCGATCAGGTCCACATCGACCTGAACCGTGCCATTCAATACCGCCGGATCAATGCGCACGACACGACCATCTACTACGCCATTACGCGTATCAACGCGCACCACCTGATCGAGTTTGACGTCCTTGGCCTGCGTCTCGGGAACGCGCAGTTCGGCGCGCAATACATCCGGCCTAGCGACCCGAGCCAAGTTGGCTCCAGGACTGATTTGTTGCCCCTCTTCGACGGCAATCACCTGCAAAATGCCCGCCATGCCGGCGCGTACATTGAGCGCCTCAGCCTGTCGCTCGCGTGATTCCAGCGTGTTCTTCAACTGATCCAAACGGGCACGCTCGGCGGCCATCTGCGCATTCAAATTGGTACCCAACATGGTCAGACGTTGCTGTTCGATGTCCAATCGAATGCCCAGCTGATCCGCTTTTAACTTGGTTTGCCGGTACTGCAGAGCCGATACGATGCCGCGCCGATTCAGTTCGCCTTCCGCTTCCGCCTGCAACTTCGCGCCCTCGCGCTCAGCTTCGACGGTCGCGATCTGCGAGCGCTGATCGAGCACTTGGCTTTGCAATTGGGTTCGCCTAGCCTCAAGATCGGCTTTGGCTGCTTGAAAAGCCGCTTGGGCAGACAACATCTGATCGATGACTTCGGGATTGCGCAACTCCATGATCAGCGTGTCTGAAGCAACCTGCGCACCCGGACGCACAAATACGCGCTCAACGCGCGCACCGGCATCTGCCGAGATCCAGCGAATTTCCTTGGGAACCAGTTGGCCGGGACCACGCACTTCGCGCAGCAGGTCACCGCGTTTGACGGTGTCAATCCAGACGGACTGACGGTCGACTTGAGGCGCAGCCGGCTCTAACTGCGCGACGGCGTAAGCCACACAACCAATGAGTACTGCGAGCGTTGCGCCGATAAGTAGGCGGCGACGCTGGCGTTGTTGTTTCAATTCGGGGCGGGCGATATCCATGTGGGCTGTACAGCAAACAGCGTGCCAGCCCTTGTTATCGCGATCAACCGGCAATTCGTCCTGATATTTCGTGCACTTACAGCGGCTAGCGGCGATCGCAGGCGCTGCTGGTGTTCACAAGTGGGCAGGTTAACGGCAAGCGTGTTCGGATTCGAACGACAGCTTTATTGCTCTAAAAATCGCGACTGCAGTTGTGCCAAATTGCACGGGCGCGTCGCAGCATCGAATTGATGGCACAGAATCTTCGACCAAGCCAAACGGCACGCATTGGTCGAGCCCGGCAGTGCAACAATGATCGTGCCGTTGGCGAGACCCGCAAAAGCGCGTGACTGCAGCGCAGCGGTGCCAATGTCGGCAAACGACAAGGCACGAAACGACTCGCCGAATCCAGGCATGAGCTTATCAAGCAGTGGTGTGATGGCTTCTGGCGTGCTATCGCGACCCGTAAACCCGGTGCCCCCGGTCATCAAAACCGCATGGCAACCCGGATCAGCGATCCACTGCGACAGCATGGCACGCAGCAAATATTTATCGTCAGGTAACCAAGCCCGTTCGTGCAATACATGTCCGGCGGCACCGATTGCACCAACCAGATAATCACCGGAACTATCGTCGGCGCTGTTGCGGGAATCGGAAACGGTAAGAATGGCGATTCGCATGCCGAGCCTATTGATAGTCAGGATGATTTTTGACGATGTTTGTTATCTGGCGAGTTCGGCAGTTCGACCGCTGATCTCCATTTTCGCGAACGCACAAAGCACAACGCCCGATCGACTGATCGGGCGTTGTGTTATTCAAAAGGTGCTTGGCGATGACC
>Ga0163154_10004300_pt1 | contig 18805 bp, 42 predicted proteins | sample OliLakLV19MP9P1_FD_148649 | JGI IMG/M metagenome (GOLD analysis project Ga0163154, IMG submission 148649) | Freshwater microbial mat bacterial communities from Lake Vanda, McMurdo Dry Valleys, Antarctica - Oligotrophic Lake LV.19.MP9.P1 | ecosystem: Environmental > Aquatic > Freshwater > Lake >...
GTGTCGGTGCGCCGCACTGCAGCCCGTGGCAAACGGTGTTGCTGAAAAACGGGCAGTCGTTGCAGTCGATCACCTCGGCGACGAACGGTTCTTTGGTTGGCGATTTGTTGTTCATGGTTTTTGCTTTGCGGCGGCCAGCTCGGCACTGAGGTTCGTGATCTCGTCACGCTCTTGCTGTGCCTCAAGCAACGCACGCACGTATGCTGCCCCTCGTTGCCCAACGACAACCGGATCTAGGCCGGCTCGTTGTAGCTCGGCATGCGCAAGTTCAATCGGACCCGTGAAAAGATCATCATCGAGACTGGCGTCCGCAGTCATCAACTCAAGAACTTGGACGACCGCGTCACCGAGGTCCGTGCGCGCGCCGGTAAGGTCGTCGAGTAGACCTCTGTCGACGAGCACGGCCCATGCCTTCGCGAATGGCATCGGGAACGCATCGCACTCGGCGATGCTGTCGTCGAGGATCAATGTGATCTCGACTGGCTCAAGCGTTAGGACTATGACTTTCGCGAGTGTGATCAGATCGTCGTTCACGGCAGCGTCCTATCCCCGCGAGCGGCAGCGATGATTTGATCAGTGGCCCATTTGAATATTTCGGGTCGCGGCTCTGGTAATTCCATCCATTGCTGGAATGCAAAGGCCATCGGCGAATCGAGGTACGCGGCGACGCTCCTCGCGAAGTCAGTTCGGCTACGAACCGCGTCGGCCAGGAGCCGCTCGACCTCGGCACGCAGGTTCGCGATCTCGATGGCGCCATCCACATCGCGGTCGCGCATCGCGTACAACTCGACGATCATCGACTCCAGCGCGCCAGGCTCGTCCGCCTCGCACCCGAGCAGACAGGCGGCCTCGAATACAAACGCGCGGAGACTTGCGGTCTCGGCTTCCATCATTCCCCTCCCCCGTGCGCTCGGCGGCGGCATTCAGCGAGGACCCTCGCCTCTGCGATTCTGCACCGTTCCACTAGCGTGCCGATTCTTTTGCGCGCGTCGTCAGAGTCGGCGCCCGCGAAACCCGCGGAGTTGAGCGCGGCGACCAGCGGATAGACGTGCTCGTACCAGTTAAGGGTCTGCGCGTCGACCATGCTATCGCGGATGTCGCTGATCTGCTGCAACCCGGCTCGGAGGCTCGCGGTCTCGGCAGTGAGCCGCTCGACCTCGGTCTGTAGGCCGTCGACGTTCGGCCCCCACTCGACGACGTCGGACAGCGGTCGCCAGCGCGATACGCCGGGATCGTAGACGCTCGCCTCGGAGCCGGTCACAGTGACAAGCACGCAAGACCACGTGTCGTAGTACGGCCACCGTGCGCGGTACCAGCCTGTCTTCGTTGGCGTGTTCATCGTGAACCTCCATCGGGGAATAGACGCGCGGCTTCATCGGCACCGTACAGTTCGATCGCATGGCGCCTCACTTCGTCACGTCCAGGAAGGACGCTCTCGAAGATCATCGCTGTCATCGTCGCGCAAGCACGTCGCGCAGCGTCTAGCTCGACAGTGCGCTCAGCTGTAAGCGTAACGCTATGTATGCACACTTCGCGCAAACTCCCGACCTCCGCTGTGAGTCGCTCGACGGTATCGCGGAGTGGGGCGGTAACAGCGTCGAAGTGTCGCCGGCACGCATCTTTGGCCGCTTTGGCTGACGCGTCGATGCCGACGCCGTCGACGAGTGCCCCCGCCTGCCAGTAGTCGTGCTCTGGGTAATCGTGGCCACCGCAGAACGTGACCCTGTAGTGCTCGGGTAGGTCCTCGTCGCCAACCGGCGCTGCACACTCCGACTGCGGCGCACGCAGAGCGTCCAGCTCGGCACGGAGGCTCACGACTTCGACTTCGAGATCGTCGACGCACGGTCCCCACTCAGCGACACGATTGAGCGGGTACGACCACTCCGTGTCAGATACTCTGAGATGAGGGCCAAACATTCCAACCATCACATAGCTGATCGGCGACGTGGCATCCCACCGTGCGCGGTACCAGCCTGTCTTCGTTGGCGTGTTCATCGTGAACCTCCATCGGGGAATAGACGCGCGGCTTCATCGGCACCGTACAGTTCGATCGCATAGCGCCTCACGTCGTCGAGGCCAGCCGATCGTTCGAATGACATCGCAGCAGCCATCGCGCAGGCACGTCGCGCGTCGTCGCGCTCGCCAGTACGCTCGAAGGCAATCGTGCCGCTATGCATACACGCTTCGCGTAGGCTCTCGACCTCTGCTGTGAGCCACTCAACCTCAGCACGAAGGCTCACGATCGTGTCCTCCGTGTCGTCGACGCTCGGGCCCCACTCGTCGATCCGCTTGGGATCGAAGGTGTCACCGAGGTGGAACACAACCAGGTGATCGTGTCGTCTCTCGACCAGCACGCACGTCCAGGTATTCGCTGGCGGCCAACGTGCGCGGTACCAGCCGGGTTTCGTTGGGATGTTCACTGGGCACCTCGCACGAGCACGGCGAGGCCGAGCGGCGTAACTTTGCAGTTAGCACCGGCACTCAACCATCCGTTTTCGACGCACTCTTCTAACGCCGCGCCTACCGCAGCGCCCCATTTGCGATCTACTCCGTTGTGGATGTCGAGGAGCAGTTGGGCCTCGAACTCGGTCGGCTTCACGTTGTCGGTCATGGTGTCGGCTCCTTCTCATCGAGGTCCGGCGGATCGGCGCGCGGGTAGACGCCGCTCGCAATCCACTTGCGCGTGTAGTCCAGGCACCGGATAACTCCGGCGTCGAACGGCCCGCGCATGAAGCCGCATCGCAATTCATCAGCGCAGTGTCTACGCTGCAGCTCTGCGGCGATATCCCGTTCAGTGCGTCTGCGCTCGTCTGCACGGATGTCCGCCTCGTCGCGCTCCGGCGGCTCGGCGGGCGCGTACGCCCGAATCTCCGCCCGAATCTCCGTCTCGTCGAGAGACACTGCAGGCGCGGGCGCATCGTCAAGAAAAAACTTGGGGTAGATCCGCCGCACCGCATTGCGGTACTCGTCACCATGAGTCCGTCTGCCGAGGTTGCGCACCAAAGTTTCGTGCTCCTCGTCAGTGCACCGCTCGACAACATCGACTTCCTCGATTCGAATCTGCCCCGGCGGCCAGCCGAGCCATGCAAGGTAGCCGGACTGGTGGTCGGCCCACGCGACGCCCCACTTCTCGGCGATCCCGTGCGGTTGTACGACGTCGCCGGCGCGGACTGGTTCCGTGTTGTCGGTCATGGTGTCGGCTCCGTCCGGGTAGCAGCTTTGATTCGCAGGTATTCGGATACATCTATACTGTCCGCAATATCCACTAGGAGTAGCTCGGTCACCTGTCCAGGGTGCTGTTTCGCCTCGCGGCGCAGCGCGGCCGCGATGTCCAACTCGGCCTTCCGGCGCTCATCCGCACGGATGTTCGCTTCGCCTAGCGGGGCTATCCTCTTAGCCTCAGCGCGGTACGATATGGCGACTATACGCGTACCTGGCTGCGGCGTACGCTCGGCGCGAAGCGGAGCGGTTACGGGCGATTGGCGATTCCCTGTAAGCGCGTCGATGGCTGCGAGTGGAATGCGGTACTTCTCGACGTAGTGGTCACCGACCGAGAGTGTGGCCGCATCCGCAAGTGAAAGCGTCGTCTTGTAGTCGGTGACGGAGTCCTCCTCGAACCACCATCCGTCCGGCGGCTCTAGCTCGACGCGCTGCTCGTCGGCGACGCGAAGGTTGCGCGCCGCCTCGTCACGCTCGGACGTGATCCGCTCGACGTCGACCTCCATGTCGTCGACGCACGAACCCCACTCGACGAAGTGTGAGTCGCCTAGCAGTGCTGGAGACGAAAGCCCAGTCGCACGCATCACGCCGTCGACGCATATCACCTCTACCACTGCGCGCTGCAGCTTACCGCTACAACTGTTCCGAATGGTCACGCGATACCAGCCCGGCTTCGTCGGGGCGTTTGAGGTCGTATTTGCGTCACTGGTCATCGGTCATCTCCGTCAACGGGGAACAGGCGAGTAGCTTCATCGACGCCAAATAGATTCACCGCATGTCTCATCACGTCGTCGCGGTTAGCCGAGCAGACCTCAACAGCCCATGCCACCGCCGTTACCAATGCACGACGCGCGTCGTCCCGTTCATCCGCGATTCGCCTTGCCTCATCGCGCAGCTTGATGGCCTCGTCGCCCCGTAGACACTCCCCGTCGTGCCTATCACCGAGCACGCACGTATGCACGCCTTGAGCCACAGTCTTGGAGCAGTGCGTGTCCAGTTCGGCGTGGAAGCGGACGGCGAGAAACTCCGCGAAAACGCTGAGACTGCAATCTCTCCTCGCGCGATGCTCACCTGCGCCGTCGAGGTACGACAACGACTCGTACGATCCGATCCTGTCGATGTCGAACTCACGCTCGTGTCCAACGAGGAACGGGAGAAGCTGACGTGCCGCATCGAGGATATCTTCGCGATGCGCCTCTAGCTCTTCGGCGTCTCGCTTCGCGCGAGCCTCCATGTCGTCGGTCCTGGCGATTGCTGCGATGGCCATCTCCGTCCATCGTCGTTCATCCGCCATGGCGATCTCGATCTCGCTCTGCTCGGAGGTCTTCGGCGACTGTGGCAGCAAGCGCGAATCGAACCACATGTCGACGATCTCTATCGAGTCAGACGATGGTATCTCGCCGCGTTTCACTGCGCCAATAATCGCGAGTAGATGTCCAATTGGGCATCCTTTCCACGCGCTGCTGAGTAGTAGATCCGGGCTCACGTGATCACGATCTTCTGCGAGAACCTGCACTCTTCGATGTAACCGAACGAGCGTATGGTCTTGTTGAACGCATCCGCCGCGACCTCAACTGAGATCCGGACCATGTCATTTTCGAACAGTTCGGAAAGATCGTAGATCGTCTGGCCGTACCCGCCCAGGTTGCGGATGTACGCGGCCACGAACTCACCCATGGGCCCATCGCCTCTGTCGACCTGAGCATGCAGAAAACTACAGTCCCAGGATTCATGCCGTGGATCTTGACCGAACGCGACCATGACGTTGCCCACGGCGCAACGAGGCGTCCCGCACACGAGTGTGCCGGCAAGGTTTTCCTGGTACACGCCTCTACCCTGGTACGACCCGTGTGCGAAGTGCCGGGGTTCGAGTTCAGGCATGACCGCGGGCCACTCTTTAATCTCTTGAGCTTCCCCGCACGGCCAGGCTGTCGTCTTGATTGTGTTGCTCTTCATATTTTTACACCCTTGACTCCCGCACCTTGCTCATGATCCGGAACGGATCTTCTTCATGACTCTCCGATCTCCACAAGCGCGTAGCGCTTGTCCTTGACGACCGCGCCGCCGTTGAAGTTCTCGATACGGATCGTCACATCTAGGTTATCGATCTCATAGACCGACACGATCGACGTCAGCGTTCCGCTCGGCGAGTTCTGTCGGCGCATACGCTCGGCGTCACTGCGCGCTGCCGCTTCCTGCCATCTCAACCTGTTCCACTCGGACTCGCGCCGCAGCGCATCAACAACGACCATCGATACGTACGTGTACGGGTCTTGGTCGCCGCGTGCAATGATCAGAGTGCGGATCTGTCGCTGCAAGTCATCGACGACATTGAGCACGTCGGACATGCTGCCCTCGAAGCGTAACGTATCCTTCTCACCAGTGATCGGGTGTGTGCCGAGTACGATGCCGCAGCATGTGCCATCTTGCTCCCCTGTACCCACGCACGAGATCGCGCCAGGGTGGATTTCATGGGTGATCTTCATGGACTCCCTTTTACGCCAGTGAAAAAGTTCGCGCGGTACCTTCGTAGTTCACCGCTACGGACTCCGTTCGGGACACTCATGGTTCCTCCGCCGCAAGCAGAATTCACCAGCTCACCTCGGTGACGACCGTCGTCGATCCGGCAGCGGCGAACAGAGCTACGATCTTACTGTCCCAACACTCTGGACAGCAGTGATACTGGATGAGGTTATGCTTGCCGGGTCCAGGATCTCCATACTCACGCATGATAATAAAGCGATCGATTTCGTACCCAATGCCCCAGTCGCCATCATTGGCCGTGCGTCGAATTACACGGATCTCTCGACGACAGAGATCGCAGCTCATCACCACGACCTCTTGCTGAGCGACAGGAATGGGCGGCGGTTGAAAAAGTTCTGCTCGGACGCTCATGGTTGTTGTGCCTCCCTGATCTCGGCAAGGATGCGCTCGGCTGCAGCTTCGCCGTAGATCCGCGACTGGTTGCGGAAAACGCTCTAGGATCCTCTCCTAGCGCTTGCTCCTTACGGTATACCGAGATCGTTGCAACGTCAAGAGAAGTGCTGGACACTTGCTCGGTGATGTTGGATCCCGAACACGACAGCTACGTCAGGGCGCTAGAACGTCGCGTCGCCGAGTTGGAGCGACTCCGCCCTCTCGTGCGCGACATGGAGGTCGACATCGCCGCGATCATCCAGGAGGTCCGCGCCATGCTGCTCCCTGGATTTCTCGCCACTAAGCGCGCGGACGTCAGGCGCAAGTGCCGACAGGGGCCTGTACTCTCGCCTGAAGCAAGGCTCATCATGAACCGACGCAAAGCAGCAGTTGCACGGGCTGCGAAGAAGATCGGCAAGGCTAGGGGCGACGTCAAAGACGCGGAGACGCTACGGCGCCTACGGGACCAAGCTAGCCGCACCTGATCCTACCGATCAGAACATCGTCACTCACCCTGCACCTCGCGTTGCAACCATCTCCTGATCACGTCTAACGAACACGTATTTTTCGACGGTTGTTCTCCCTGTGCCACGCGGAAGCCTCGTTCATGCGCGCTTCGAAGCTGTCGCGTCCAGGCCTCAAGCTCATACTGTCATCTAGCTGATCCACACGAACGTGCCGCACGACAAACGCCTCCGCAAGTGCGCGTGGAACTGGAACGTCAGACTCGCGCTTACCGTACGCCTCTTCGCGCGTGTATACACCGGCATCGCTAAGTGAGCACACGTAGCCTCGGCCTTCAGGTGCCCACCACATCGCGCAGTTTCCAACGACGGAGCGTGTGTCGAGGATGTAGAACTCGTCGCAGTCGGAAAGGTCTTTCAAGGTCGGCTTCGCGCCGTTTTCCATGTCGTCGGTCATTAAGTATCCATTGGCTCGGGTAGTGTGTCTTCGAATTTTTCATGCTGCGGTCCGACCGCGCGCACGTTGCAGTCGATGTGAAATCTAGAGACTAACATTCTCAGGCCAAGGTTGTTGCCTGGCCCTAACTGGTTTTTCAGCCATCCGACGCACGGCATCCGTTGAGCATTGGTATACTCGTGACACGACATAATGCGCACTTTCTCCATGTTGAACTCACCAGGCATGGCAATGGTGCAGTGAATCTTCGCATGTTTGTCAGGGTCGTAACCTCCGGGGATCTCGAACGGATCGGTCGTCGTCTTCCACGGACACTTCGAACACTGCAAGCGCGGCTTAGATCGTGTATTCATGATGGATCCGGAATCGACGACCAGTCCCACAAGTACGCGCGACGTCCAAGTTGGTTCGGAAGTGAAGCGAGATTGCAGCGCAGATAGACGAGTCGACCTTCGATGGTGAGCAGTTCACTGGCGGCATTTCTCGTCACCCATCCAGCGTGTTGTGTCGCGTTGAAGTGATCCGTGTAACCGATCAAGCTGCCGAAGTAGGCGTCACCTTGATCGTGCTCAACCAAGCCCTTCACGATGGCCAAGCGGAAGTCGCACATCATAAATCACTCCTCCTGGTTTCGTCGTAATCGATCCATGTTCCAGCAAGGTCGGTGAGCCCGTCAAGTCGGCCGTACTTGCCGCGATCGGCATCGACTAGTATCCATCCTGGAGCTGGAACCGACTCGTCGCGCATCTGCTTCTTCGCGCGGACGGCATCTCGGTCCGCACGAAGGATGAATAGCGCCATCTCAGCTCGCTCGGCCCTAGCACGGAGGCTCGTGACTTCGACTTCGATGTCGTCGATGCATAGTCCCCACTCCGCGACGCAAGCGAGCGGGCGCCAGCTTCCGGCAAACGTGTCGTGGACTTTGAGCGGACGACCGGGCGAGCCTAGCATGCCAACGTCTACGGCGACGCGTACACATACGATGGGCGACTTGAAGTCCCACTGTGCGCGGTACCAGCCCGGTTTCATCGGAGTGCTCATGGTGTCCCTCTTGGGCAGATAGCGCGCTGCTCGGCGGTGATCTCACCGTGGTAGGTGACGTCGAGCGCGTCGAGCTTGGCGTGGTACTCGTCACACCGCGCCGAGCTTGGCGCCACGGGCTGCACGGTGGATCTAGTGCGCCCAGGATCGGCGAGCGAGACGACAAGCAGCCAGATGCTGAAGGCGCAGAGAGCGAGTACCAGGACTGCTTTGACGACGCCATTAGCGACGCCTGACGACGTGGTGGTGTTCATGGCGTGTGGATTTCAGGGGCGGGGATGGGCGAGGCGAAGGTCAGTACGAACCCGATGCACGGGATGGGGAGCACGTAGAGTTTTCGTCGCTTGGCGTCCCAATAGACACCGACCCAGACGTCGTACCATGCGCACAGGAGCGAGATTCTGGGCAGGCAGGATGACATGGATGGGAAGGGGGTAGCCCTCACGCGCTCGAAGCCCCGTGCTCGTGAGGGCTACGAGGCGAGGACCATATCTTGCGTCTGCTTGCCAGTATGAGGCGCCGCACCTTGGATCCGAGCGGGCTCAAGATGATGCGCCGAGAAGGAGAAAGCCACATCCCGCCGAGTCCAATCACGCGGAGACGGTTGGCCACACGGGCTTGCGCTTGAGTGGTAATGAACAGATCTCCGCAGATGAATTCGCACTGCGGCTGCGTGAGCAGCTTCGCCACTCTCTGCGCCTTGGCAGCTACTTCCTTCGGTGGCTTCGTGTCGTCGGTCATGTCATGGCTCCTGGGTTGTGGTTTTCGGATGTCGACCCGAGCAGTCCAAATCGCATCGGTCGGCGTCGCTATATCTCAAGCGCGAGTCATTCACCGGTCACTTCCAGCCTGCTGCGAGTAGACGGGCGGCATCGTGTTCGACGCCCTTCGTATTGAGTAGTAGTACCGCGAACTGGACGATGTCTGCGTGGTCGTTACGCGTCACCGCGTCGAGCAGTAGAACTGCGAGTCGAGTGTGCTCCATTCGACAACCACCCCCGGGTCCGCATAGGCGCGTCGCGTTCGCAGCCACCTTCTCACCAGTAAGCCTCGTGCCGATATACACATCACCCTGATCGTCGATCACGATCTCGATGCAGGGTGCGTCAGGTCCGTCGTCGGACGTGATGATCGTAGGATCGCGTTCGATCATGTTCTGTGCTCCGATAGGCGAGCAATGGAGAGGTTGACGCTAGTGATGTACGCCGCAGAGCACATACGGCATGTACGGCCATGATGATTGTCTCTGGCGACAGCCGGATGAAATACGAACGGCACGTCGGCCGATGGTACGTCCCACGCCGCATCAAGTCCGCATAGCGTCATAGAATCCGCACCGCCGCTGATCTTGCGACCGTTGTCGGTGAGTACGCGTATATGCCACATTCCGATTGCCGCCATCGTCTCGCAATAGGAGTAGCCATCGATCATGATGTCACCTCTGCCGCAAGCTGCACGAGTACAGGAGCAGTGCGAAGCGGGTACCAGCACGCAGTCACGAGTCGGACGGATGGAGACATCATGGTAGTGTCCGCTCCCCACGAGCAGCAGCGAGGATCTGCTCGGCCTTCCAGTTGTGGAACAGCGTAGTGGTGTCTGATGCGTACCACTCTCGCCACGCAGCAGATGTCATGTCGTCGTCTCCGACCGATGTCCATGCTAGCCATGCGATCATGCGCTCGGCAAACGCCACCACTTCATGGCGGGAATTGTCGTCGATGGTCAGCCTCTCAATCTTACCATACCCAGTCGCGTTGATTACCTTAAGCGCAAGTACGGCGAGTTCATCGAATGTTTGATCTCTATCTCGCTTCCGCAGCATCTCGCTGATGCCACTGTCGTATGGTACGCGGTCAGCTCCGCACTGCGGGCACACGAAATGATCGGTTCTCGTGTTGTTCACAGACGCATCCCCTTGAAAGCTTCGTCGACGCGGTCACTCCATTCTCTGCGCGGAAATCCGGATGCGTACAGGAGCGCGACTAGCTCGTTTTTACCGAAGCCTCCACGGCATTCACCATCGATCATTGCGGGCTGCGGGCAGTACACCACGCAGTAGACCTCGTACGCTCGTAGGTAGACCTCAGGACGTACGCAACCTTGGCCTCGTCCATGACGGTCTCCGCCCTGGATCGGCATCGAAATCGGCTTGGCGCCGTCGATCTTCGGCGGCTCACTGGACTCGTCAGCTGCCCAGCCACCGAGAGGCTCGACCACGTCCCAGTCGAACAAGCCGGACTGCTGATCCCACACGTTCGGCATGTCGTGGCACGCAACGCGATAGACTAAGCCGCACTCGTAGACGTTCATGACTTCACCTAGGCCGTCATAGCTAGAGTGGCGGACGCGAACAGATTCTCCGACGAGGAGACTCCGTGGACGTGTAGATGTCGTCATGGTGACGCCCCGTCGTCATCGTCGGCGTCGTCGGTCATGAAGGAGACAACGTAGCCCTGACGGATCATGCCGACGTGCTCTTCCAGTGTCGGCAGTCGCAATGAGGTGTCGCCATCTCGTGCCATACGCTGGAAGAACGAAAGCTTGATCATGCGCGGTCCGCTGGGGCCAACCTCCATTCGCAGCATCATGTCGTGCGTGACGACTACGAGCTGCGTCAGCGCATTACCATCCCACGTACAGAGTTCTGCCGGCACGTTGACTACGATCCGACGAAGGTCGCTCCAGTCCGTGTTGTACGTGGCGCTATTCGGAAGGTGGTAGATCCCGCGGTAGACGAAGCCCAGTACATCGGCGACGGTACGCCCAAGAGGTGACATAGGCGCAGCCCCGGTGCCCTCCACGATCTCAGTGGCGACTCCAGTGTTGTGCACTCTGATCACGTTACTCTCGATCCACTCTGCCCCTGCGTAGGCGTGCTGGATACGAAGCGGGTGGCTGGGATCGGCACGTTGGAGGGTGGTGTCGTCGGTGTTCATTCGTGGTCCTCCTCTTCCTTCGCGAGTGCTGTTTCAGCAGCATCTCGCTTTATCTGAGCGTCGGCGAGTTTGGTTAAGCAGCGCTCGACATCCAACCTGGCATCGCACGCCACTTGTCGACACCACGAGAGGCGATGGGCTGTGATGAGTTTTGGAACGCGATCTGCAAGCTGCTGCGTTAGTGCGCAAAGCAGAGCTGCCTTCGCTTCATCCTCGTCGTCGTGCAACGTCGCGAGCGTTGTGTCAAAGTCAGTCGTAGCGGAGAAATCTCCACTAGGCATCTCGTGGATCCATCCGTGCGCAGCGATGATATACCGGAGGCCATGGGCGACGGCGTAGACATGCACAGCGTAAGATCTAAGATCTTCGCGACTGACATAAACATCCGACCACCGCGAGCGCATCACAGTGTACTTGGGCTCCGTCTCGTGGAGGTTTCGGATGGGCTCCATATCACACGGGACGATCGGGATCTTTTTGCTTATCGTCATGGCGTCTAGATCCTTTTCACGCGCGGTATCTCGCCGCAGTAAGCGTGATCACATTCGTCATTTGTGGGTGTACGATTAGGAAAGGTGCGATAGTGCCGTCAGCAAGGGTATCGGCAGTAGTCTCAAGTCCGTCCTTAGTCCAGCGAAAGCGGAACGTTGAGCCATCTGGGCACGTGATCGATACGGAGGTTTGGATCACGCCACACAAAGATGCCTGCGGTGTGTCCATGAATACGGTGCCTCTGCTCATGCAGTCATTGCGGATTCCTGCGAGTCTCGATTTTTGCGCCGATGCTTCTCGTTCTCGTTTCATGAGTCGTCCCTCTTGGGTTTGATCACAACGGTCAGCCGTGACGCCAACGCATCGCACTCCTCCGGCGTCCCACGAAACACACACTCGCTACTACTGGAGATGTGGAAGGTCGCCAGCGGACCGGCCACGAAACACTTCAACTCGTACCAGACGCCGTGTGTAACGCCGCGACCGCGTGCGCCTACCTCTCGGACATCGACCACGAGCTTCTCGATCGCCTCGTAGACCTCCTGCGTCGAGTGGTAGCCCGGAGGCCAAAACTCGCCCGCGATCCGACGCGCGCATGAAGACACGTCGACCTCTGCGATCTTGTTGACACGCCGAGCCTTGTCCAAGAACAGATCCTTCACCAGTCTCGTGATCTGAGTGCTCGACTGCTTCGCGATCTCATCGGCGCGTACTTGTACGCGGTGCTCGTCGTCGCTCATCTTTCGGCCTCGCCCCCTCGGCTCCTCGCCGTGGCTCGACAACCATGACCTGGAGCTGACGGCACGTCAAGATCCTTGGAGGCAGGCACGCATCGCCCCTAGACTGCAGGGCATGAGCGACACTAGTGACGTGACGTACGCGGATCGCGGCCTCTTCCTCTCGGGGAACGAGTACGACTGGATCACCACAGGACTCGTCGACCTGATCGAGAAGATCAACCGAGTGCGACCGACCGAAGGGCGTCAAGTCGGAGCGATCCAACGTCTCATGGTGCGGCTCAAGCAGATCACGATGGCTGGCCAGGGTATGACGCATGAGATCGCCGAGCGGTACACCGCACGGATCCGAAATGCGATGCATGACGGCAAGACGGAGAAGATCTCGCCAGCCATCGCAGCGCTGCTCGAAGCCGGACTGCGCCTCGATCCGGATCCAGCGCAGTTCGTGAGCATCCTACTCGCCAAGCAATCTGACGATATGATCGAGTGGAAGAGTCGCGTACGCGTACATCAGTGGTTCGGCGATCTACTTGCTGTGCTCGATGATGCGGAGCGAGGATGGGAGCTGACGCAGTACCCGTTGGGCAAGGCGATGCTCGCGTGGATCCGCGAAGTCATAGAAGCCGGTCGTGTGGATGTAGAGCAAGGTCATGTGCCGTGGGTGCTGGTGGACGAATCGGACGACAACGGCGCAGCGTCTGACGACGGCGAGCCCGCCGAGGACGTCAAGCGTTGACATCGGCCAGTCCAACTCTCCATCAAACGCGTTGTACGACACGCGAGGTCGTAGGCGCACATTTTCGGTGACGCGAAAGGTCTGGCGTGCCGATCGAATAAGCCTTACAACTCCGAGTGGGCCTAGCCCGCGAGGTCGCTGTAAGCGGCCGACCGGAACCCGAACTCGCAAGGGTTCGGGTTCCGTTATTTCAGGCTCTTCGCTCGGCTGTCGTGCAGCTCGAAGCAACTGCGCTTGATGCCGCACTTCTCAGATCGTCGTTCGAGGAGTCCGCGTACGTCAGTGATTCGGCGATCTGCTTGCTGCGATCCACTCACGGATCACGGAAAGTACTTCGCGCAGCGTCGACCGCGTGACCTCGTACTGCAGCGTGTCGTGGTCGCTGGGATCGCCGAGCAGTTGTGCGAACGCGGGCAGATCATCGGCCGGCTCGGTCGGTTCGCCGTGTTCGTCGACGCCGCCGACCAGGATCGAGCTACCGTCCGGAAGATCAAGCACGAGCGCCGCACCAAGGTCACTCGTGAATCTCATCGCGCGTAGTTCTACGAGTGCGGTCGGTGCAGTCCAGACATAGAGGTCAGCGCAGATGCTCATGTGCTCTCCTGGACTCCACGAGCGGCGAACGCAGCATGCCCAGCCCGATCTCGATCTCGTTCGAGAAATCCGGTACGAGGCCAGTGCCCACGAGAGCCTCGATGATATCGCCGAAGTGCGAGACTCTCGGGTACGTTACGCGAGGACCTGTTGGAGTGTCGATTTCGACGGTGATCTCGGAGTTTGATGTCATGGTGTTCATGGTGTCCTCTTTAAGCGTGGTGCACGAAGCCCCGTGCTCGTGAGAGCTACGGGGCGGGGATAGAGCGGATGCACGTTACGGCGTCTCCACATCCTTGCGCGTGAGCTTGCCGTCCACCACCACATACGCGGTGTCGGCCTCGATGCCGCCCTCGCCGACGTCGCCCACCGCGACGCGGTGTCGACCAAGTAGTGGGTCCCAATACCACACCGAGATCGTACCTCCCTCGCCCGCGGTCGCGACGCCGTGGTCGCCTGCTGTCGCGGTGCCGGCGTAGCCCGCGGTCGCGGTGCCGTGATCGCCCGCTATCGCGGTTCCGTGGTAGCCCGCTGTCGCGGTGCCGTGGTCGCCCGCGGTCGCGGTGCCGGCGTCGCCCGCGGTCGCAGTGCCGGCGTCGCCCGCGGTCGCAGTACCGGCGTAGCCCGCGGTCGCGGTACCGCGGTAGCCCGCTATCGCGGTGCCGTGATTACCCGCGGTCGCAGTGCCGCCATTACCCGCGGTCGCAGTGCTGCCATTACCCGTGACTGCAGTGCCGCTATCACCTGTGACTGCGGTGCCGCCCTCGCCCGCTATCGCAGTGCCACCGTAGCCCGCGGTCGCGGTGCCGTACTCGCCCGCGGTCGCGGTGCCGGCGTCGCCCGCGAGCGCAGTGCCATGGTCGCCTGCGGTCGCGGTTCCGTGGTAGCCCGCGAGTGCGGTTCCGTGGTCGCCCGCGGTCGCGGTACCGTGGTCGCCCGCGGTCGCAGTGCCGGCGTCGCCCGCGAGCGCAGTGCCGCCCTCGCCCGTGATCGCGGTGCCGCTATCGCCAGCCCTCGCGGTGCCGAAGACGATGGCCTTGCCTGCCGAACGGGGGTCGGCCTGTAGGAAGGCGACCGCGCTCTCCTTGTCCCCGATGTGCACGATGCGGCACGCCGGCACTTTCACTTTGCCTTTGATGTCGACGATCGTCGACGCATCAGCTTCGACCACCATCCAGATGGCGGTCGCCTCACAGCTAAGATAGTGGGTGTCGCCCTCGCCCCAGAGTAGTCCGTGAAGACCGTCGCCGCACACCGACTCGGGATTCCAATGCCGCGGTACCACACTTGCGCCGACCACGAGTGGCCACTGGAAGTCGCCGTACCCTCGCCCATCGGAGTCGCACGTGCGAAGGAGGAGAGCCGTGCCGTACTTCATTGCTGGTTCAGTGGTGGTAGTGGTGGAGGTGCTCACACCGGGAAAGCCCCGCCGGACCTTCGTCGGCGGGGCGGGGATGGGTCGGGTGAGGGTCAGGGCGCGCCGTTCAAGTGCACGTGCCACTCGCCAGCGTCGCTGCGGCCCCAGAACTCGGCGCATCCGCTGAAGTAGCCGTTGCCCTTGCAGGCGCTGAGCAGATCGGCCGCAAGCTCTGCGGTCCACTCTGCGGTGATGACCTCGGTGAGGTGGGCGCTGCGGGCAATGAGGTCGTTGGCGGTGCGTGTGTCCATCTGCCGGGAAAGCCCCGCCAGTCTCACGACGGCGGGGCGGGGATGGGGCGGGTGAGTCATGGCCGCATTGCCGCGTCAAGCGCGTCTGCTTCATCGGCACACTGCACGAGCCGGGCCGCGAGTGCGCGCGCCTCGGCTGCGGATAGGGTCAGTGATCCGGCGGGATTACAGATATCGTACGCGTCGACCCAGTTTAGTAGGAGCGCCACCTTACTGCGCTCGTTTTTATCTCCGCCGTTCGAAGCGATTTTCACCACGGCGCGAGGTGTACCCACCGGTTTCGCGTGAATTTGTAGATGCATCTACCGCCGAAGCCCCGCCAGTCTCACGACGGCGGGGCGGGGATTGGTACGCGCGTCGGGAATCGAACCCGAAAAATCCGAGGTAGAAACTCGGTAGCCGATCCATCGGCGTCGCGCGCTTGGGCGGATTATCTGGTCACCCGCGGCGGATCGCCGCGACGGTGCGCCCTCCGGCGTCGTCGACTGACGACTCCTCGTCCCTCCATACGAGGAGAGCGGTGCCTCGGTAGTCCGCGCCGTCGCCCGAATCGGGGACCTCCCAGCCTCCGGCGTCGTAGATCACGACAGCCGCGCCGTACTCGGCACGGAGGGCCGCGATCGCGTCGGCGAGATCGTCGTGGGTGTCGTCTGGCGAGCCGTTGGAGTGAGATACGGTCACGGTCACGGTCACGGTTTCGGTATCGGTGAAGGGATTGTTCATCGCAAGATCTCCATATCGTCGGCGATCAGCCGAGCCCGGACTAGGGATGACTCGTAGCGGTTCGGCGTGTTCTCTAGTGGCAGCTTGGCGCGCCTGCTGCGCGGGCGGGAGGTCGGGGTCTCAGTACCGCTTGCGACGAGAGTGCCGGCGACAGCGAGGAGCACGTGGCCGGCATCTACTGCAGGCTCCGCTTCCACCGCGAGGATGGGATCCACCGCAGGGATGGCACGCCCCGTGCGCACGTCAGTCGTCGATTCATCGTTGCAGCTGCGCCACATGCGCGCAAACCATTCTCTCGACACGTATGGCAGGGCGGTGTCGGGATCGAGATCGATCCCTGTGCCGAGCGCCCATACGCGCTGGAATCGCGTGGATACTTGCGTGACGCACTTCGCCGGCCAGCCGATCGCCTTCGCCCCTACCTCGGCATAGGCGCGCGTCGCGAAGATGCGCACTTTCGATCCGCATACTCTCGGATAAACGCTTGTCATTCACGCCTGAAGCCCCGTCCGCGCTAGCGGTACGGGGCGGGGATGGGGGCGTGGGCAGGTGACGTGCTACGGAAGCGCCATCGCAGCGTCGAGCCGCCGCTGGAGGCTCTCCGCAGCCGCCCGCTGGGCCGCTACCGCAGGCGGGACCTGCTCCGGGTGGTCATACGTATCGGCAGGATCGCTGGCGTCCAGCCATTGCTGGAGCGCGTCCCAGAGGACGCGGGCCTGCTCCGGCGTCGCGCCGCTCAGTACGCGAATGAGAGGATCTACGGGCACGAGGGCGTTACCGCCTTCGTGCCCGCACGGTATGACCACGCGTGCTCGCCGGCCATCGCATCGGCGTCGAGCCGACCATGCGCATGGTCCAGCGCACCGCGCAGAAACCATGCGGCGTCGAGTTCTTTTTCGTCCGCGAGTTGACGCGCGAGCGCGTCAACTCCGTCGAAATCACTAAGCATGCCAATCGGCACCTTATTGCCCGGACGGTAAGTGTGGTCGATACATAGTTGTCGCAGTGAGCGGGTTGCCATGGGAACGTTGATCGTGGTGGTCGTGGTGGTCATGGTGGTCACAGTGGTCTCTTCGGGGTCCAGTGGGGTCACAGTGATGGATCATCCATCAGTGTACGCATCGCGCGTACTACATCCATACTGTTAATCGCGGCGCCGAGTAGCGACGTTGCGTGCTTGTGGTCGATTTTGGCATCGACTTTCCACTCCGCCGCCGCGGCTCTCCGCGCAATTATTTTCGCGTATTTAAGCTGGTCGCGCGCGGCGACCATGTACTGCTCGATAAGCGCCTGCGCCGCGGGAATGTTGATCGTGGTGGTCATGGTGGTCTCTTCGGGGAGGCGGCCTCCTCGGCATGCCTCGCATGTTATGACGCCCCGCCTCACAAGTCCATTTCCCTCCTGATGCGCTTCTCCGAGCAAGATGAGCGCATCAGGAGGCTACGAAGCGCACGAGGAGTTGGCCGTCAGGCGCACGAGGAGTTTTTACAAGGGCTCCTGGTGCGCTGCTCGGCCCTGGTAGCGCACCAGGAGGGAAATGGACGCGGGGGCCGGGGCGTCAGACTAGTGTGACCGCCACCCCCACCACCACCACCCGCACCACACTTGCCGCCCTCGTAGTCGCCGCCGGAGAGGGCGGAGACTACGACTACTGCGCAGATCTCCACACCATCGACGCTGCCCTCCGCGACGAGGTCGAGGTCGTGGACGACACGCACGGATCAGCGGTCGTCGTCCAAGGCGTGCGCCTCACGCCCGCCGAGGTCGGGGCCGTGGCGTCCCGCCTCCGGGCCGGGACGGTCGAGGTCTCGCCGACGGGCGATGTCTGCGTCCGTGCGGGGGACGGATGGATTACGCTTCTTGACACCGGCGCAGACTGACCCTCACCTAGCCTCTATCCCCGCCCCGCCGACGAAGGTCCGCGGGGCTTCGGGCGTGTGACCACCACCACCATGACCGCCGCAACCGAGATCCGACGCCACCGCGCTGCGGCGCGAGCCGCACACAAGGCCGCACTGGCCTTGTTCTCCTTCTCGCGCAACGCGGAAGAGCGAAAGGCGCGCGCACCGCTAGTCGACGCCTTGGCGGAACAGTGCCGCCTCGCGGGCACTATTCCGTGGGATCATAGTGACGAGCGCGACTGCTAGGCCGCATCGCTCCCATCCCCGCCCCGCCGTCGAGAGACTGGCGGGGCTTCGGGCGTGTGACCACCACCCGCACCACCACATTTGATCCAATCCGTTTTGTGCTCGACGAGGCTCAATACGCTGTTGATGGCACGTTCGAGCTGCGCTCTGGCGCCTGGCGGTGCCGAGCTGAGCGAGCACGCGGCTACGGCTGCCGCCACGACACCGACGAGGCGTGCGAGGCGGCTTTTGCCGCCGCGGACGCGTGTTGCACAGCCGCTACGCGCCGCGCGGGACGCCTAGGGCTCTAGCTCAGGTCCTCGCTCCCATCCCCGCCCCGCCGTCGTGAGACTGGCGGGGCTTCGGCGGTAGATGACCACCGCCACCGACACCGCCGCCGCCATCATGTTCACCCTCCCGGGCGCGCGTAATGTCGCCCTTCGCACGGCCCTGCTGAGCGCCCTGAACGACTACGGCGCGGGGCGCTACCGGAGCGGGATCACGCTTGCCGACGCGATGCGAGCGCGCGCCAGCAAGCCGCACACGGCCCAGGACCAAGTCGCCCTTGACGCGATCTTCGCCTCGGTCTGACCCGTACCTCGCCCCCGTGCCCGCCCCCGTGCCCGCCTCATTACCCGCCATCCGGAGACATATGATCGACGATACCACCAATGATCAGATCAGAAAGACGAT
>Ga0163154_10004301_pt1 | contig 18805 bp, 16 predicted proteins | sample OliLakLV19MP9P1_FD_148649 | JGI IMG/M metagenome (GOLD analysis project Ga0163154, IMG submission 148649) | Freshwater microbial mat bacterial communities from Lake Vanda, McMurdo Dry Valleys, Antarctica - Oligotrophic Lake LV.19.MP9.P1 | ecosystem: Environmental > Aquatic > Freshwater > Lake >...
TAAGCGCCGCGCTTCTTTTTTCTCGATGATGGTGAGTTCCACATGAATCGTATCCCCGATAAAGACGGGCGTACTAAATTTCATCTCCATCGAGCGAAAGGCGAGGACGGTCTGCTCCATAAAGCCGAGTTGATAGGCTTGCCCGACGGCGTAACTGACAGTGAGCATTCCGTGTGCTACGCGCTGACCGAGCAGATGGTCTTTCATGTAAGCGGCATCAAAGTGCATCGGGTTAAAATCCCCCGTGAGCGCACCGAACTGCACAATATCACTTTCTGTGATGGTGCGTCCGCGTGTGGTCATCCTCTGCCCGATTTCGTACTCTTCAAAATACAGGCCGACAGGCCGATCTGTTCGTATATTCGACAAGGGCATCTATCCTTTTATGAACCACCGAGGATGCAGAGAACACAGAATTTAAGTTCAAAATCTTGGTGTTCTTGGTGGCTTGGTGGTTAAAAATTGAATGACTTCAACGGTTCTACTTTTGCGAACCTTTGCGTTGAATCCTTATTCCTCTTTAGGACGATAGGCGATCAACGCCGCCCATGTCCCGTCCTGCACCACATCATTATGCTGGTTCAGGATTTCGACTTTTTGGGTAATCCAACCGCCGGGCTGTTTGGACGATTCACGTTTTTCGATCACCGTCGTCTTAAGCCGGATAGTATCCCCAATAAAGACCGGACGCTTAAATTCGATATTCAGCCCCTTAAAAGCCAGCACCGTCCCCAAATTCGCGCCGAGCATATTCCCTAGCCCCGTCGCAAAACTCAAGGTCAACATACCGTGTGCGATGCGCTGCCCGAACATGCTGCTTTTCATAAATTCGGCATCAAAATGGAGTGGGTTAAAATCTCCGATCACGTTTCCGAAGTTGACAATATCGGCTTCAGTGATGGTGCGCCCCTGTGTGATGACTTCATCACCAATCGCGGAATCTTCAAAATAATAGCCTTGTGGCCCATTTTTGGTGTAACGCATAAAAAAAGTCTCCAGTTTTTAAGGATTAGTTTTTGCTCACGGTATTTTACCGCGTGTCTGCCAACCGCAAAAAATTGCCTTACGCCAAAATCGGCAGCAGTACATGGAAGGTGCTGCCCGTGCCAAGTTCGCTCTCGACCCACAAATGTCCACCGTGCATATTCACCAGTTTGAGCGTAATCGCCAGCCCTAGCCCCGTCCCACCATATTCACGGATGCTGGAGCCATCGACCTGACGGAACGCATCGAAGATAATGCGCTGATCTTCTGGCGAAATGCCAATGCCACTGTCACGCATCGAAATCGCCAACCACTGCCCATCGAAGACACGATGACGAATGGGCAGCATGATATTTTCGGTGGCCTGCCCGTCACTCACAGCTATGGGACGGGTTGTGACGGTAACGCCGCCTTCGTGGGTAAATTTAACCGCGTTGCCAATCAGGTTCGCCATCGCCTGCCTCAGCCGCTGAGGATCGGCTTTGATTGGCGGCAGATTGGGCGCGATTTGAATTTCCAGCGTCAGCCCTTTTTGTTCGATCTGCGGCACGATTTCTGTACACACTTGGCGGATGATGTCCGCGACCAAGATCGGTTGCATTTCCAACGCGATTTGCCCGGCCTCGATTTTGGAAAGATCAAGCACGTCATTAATCATCAACAACAGATTTTTGCCGCTGGTGTTCACCCGCGTGAGGCGGTCATATTGTTTTTCGTTCATTGTGCCGTATGTCCCATCCAGCAGTAGATCGCTGTAGCCGATGATGGCGTTCAGCGGGGTGCGGAGTTCGTGGCTGATGTTGGCAAGGAATTCACTTTTAAGGCGGTCATTCACGATAGCTTGTTCGTAAAGATCGGCATTATTGATGGCGACGGCAATTTGAGCCGCCATCGTCATCGCTGTTTCGCGGTCATCTTCGTTAAAAATATGATCGGGGTTGTGGCTGGAAATCACGATGCAGCCAATGAGATGATCGCGTGCCACCAACGGCACAACTAAGGCGGCCTGCGCTTCAATCGAATCCAGCGCAGCATACGTTAGCGCGTCAAAATCGGCTTCAGGGATGCTGTTGATAACAAGCGCATTCGCATGAGTCATCAGGCGTTCAAAAAGCGAGTTTTCATCCAGTCCGACCCGCAGCCCAAGACTGCCCGTATCGGGATGTTCCGAAACAATATAGCTGGCCTCATTATATTCATCAAGCAGGATAATCGCGCTGTGATCGGCATTAAACAGATCATTGACCAGCCGAATCACACTGTTCAAAATTGTATCGCGTTCTAAGCTGGAGCTGATAATCGCCGCCATCCGATTCATCGAGACCAAGCGCCGCGCCCGCGATTCGATCAGGCGCAGGTTATCCTCGGATTGTTCCAGCAGACGCGCATTTTCTACCGCGATGGCGGCTTGTCTGGCTAGGGCGAAGGCGGTGCTGGCATCTTGATCGCTGTAATAATCTGGCACAAATTTATCGAGCGTGATAACGCCGATCACTTGATCTTTCGCCAGCATGGGAACGCCCATCCATGCGCGGGTGGGATGGGTACCAAAGTGCAGTTCCCAACCCGGCAGCAGTGCCGCGTCCACGATGATAATGGGCTGTCGGGAGGTGATGACTTGATGGACGTAAGAAGCCTCGTTGAAGACTAATTCTGTCCGGCGGGCGACGATAGATAAGCCACGCGCCGCCCGCACGACCATTCGCATCGTTTTGCTGTTTTTGCCCCCATCAAGCATGGGCAGCAGCACCGCCGCGCTGTCGAAATCGACCACACGATCCATCTGCTCCAAAATAATTTCCAACACATCCTCATAAGACAGCATCGAAGTGACGACTTGCCCTACATCCATCAAGGTGCTGGCGACTTTTTGGCGCTGTTGTTCAATTTGCAGCAGACGCAAGTTATCTAGTGCCATCGAAATCTGGACGGAAATCGTCGTGAGTAAAGCGAGATCATCATCGCCAAAGCTGTCGGGAAGATCATTTTGCAGCGCGATCACGCCGATAATCTGCTGCTCACGGTCACGCATGGGAATGCCCAACCATGAAATCGCGCCCCTGCCTGGTTCGCGCTCGTCGAGATGCAGCCCTAACGAGACGAGGCGCTCATCTTCAAACTCCACATCAGCGAAATGCAGCACCCGATTATGCCGGATCACGCCTTCGCTTAAGCCACATACAGGGATCGGCTCATGCGGGACGATCAAGCCGTGTTCAGACACAAGCGGCAAATCAAGCTGCTGACGATCTGCATTATAGAGGGCGATAAATAAGGAGGTGGTTTCGAACAGAGAGACGAGATGAATATGAAGTGCTTCCCAAATATCCTCGGTATTAAAATTGCGCGTTAGGGCGGTGCTGATGGCGTTAATTGCGTCTAATTCATTCACCCGACGGGTTGTCTCTATTTTAGGGAGAGGATTGCTCAAGTGATACAGCCGCGCCGCCAACCAAACCGCAAGCATCGCGGTTTCTTCGTCGGATTGCTCACCTTCCACACACAACATCCCGTAATTATTACCGCGATAACGCAGTGGAAGTAAGGCACCCGGCTCAACCCGCCGCCCGTTTTCCCACGTTTCCCAATTCTTCGCGTCCGCCAACCATGCCGCTAAGTCGTCGGGCAGGATGTTGCCCTCGCTGGTGATGACGGCGCATTCCGGCTGTGTCTCGATGATTCGCAGGGCGATTGCCGTCGGTCCAGCCCGTTCCGCCAACCATTCCAGCAGCACATCTGCCGCTGCCTGCTGCGAAGTAGCGTTATCCATCCGCGCTGTAATTTGTTCCAAGTGTTGCAGTTCGATGCGAGTTATCATCAGATTTTAGCCAGAATTCATTTTTCCTACTATTTTACTCGCAATGTCATAACCTGCCCAAATCGCCACTGTAAAACTGGCTGCATTTCATATTCCGACAAACCCACCTCCTCCTCTTTGATCGTCCACATCAGTCGTTTAGCGTAGCCGTTAGCGTAGCCGTTAGCCTCTGGCTTGCCAACCGCCGCCATGTTGATCTGAACACCATGCTCGCGCAGCAGGTCGGTGTAATCGCTGCAAGCATACTTCATGCCCTGGTCGGTGTGATGGATTTCTGGCACACGAGCTGCCAGCACCTGTTACAGTGCCGTCAGCCGCCGATAACCACAGGTCGGATACTGTCCCGCAGTGTGCTTCATTCGCCGCTTCCAGACCACTCCCAAGTTAGGCAAGTTGCATAAACGATGTTGATAAATTCACCAATGGTTCATTCCCATCATTTTAGGCAAATTATATAAAAAATGCGCTAAATCAAGCGTGAAATCCCGAAATAGGTTTGTGAAGGTTTTCTAAGACAGGGGCTAGTCACGGAATCGTAACCGGATAGGGTTGCGATTTTCATTTTTGACGTTACTATTTAACCCACTACTAAAGTAGCTTTAAGGAGAAAATCGATGAAAAGAGTCCTGCTTTTAATCACTGTGCTGTTATTGGCGGTGTTGATTGCCGCCCCGGCAGTCGCACAAGACGGCAAGAGCATCACCGTCATGTATCCGCAAGAACTGGATACACTCAATCCGCTGTATACGGGGATGTTCTTTATGGGCATCACTACCGATCTGTATCTCTCCCCGTTCTGGAGCTTTAACGACCAACTCCAGCCCAACCCCGTCCTCGTGACCGAAATTCCGTCTGCGGAAAACGGTGGCGTGAGCGAAGATGGCACTGTCATCACAATTAATCTGCGCGACGACATTTTCTGGTCAGATGGCGAGCCGATCACCGCAGCCGATTATCTGTTCGCGATTGAGATGAAGACGAATCCGGCGAATCTGGTGAACAGCACCTATCCCTTCTCCGAAGCAGACGGCATCATCAGCAGCATCGAAGCACCGGATGACCAAACCGTCGTCGTGACGTTTAACGCACCCTTCGCACCTTGGCCGACCACGCTCAATTATCCGCTTCTGCCGGAACATATCCTGCGTCCGGTTTTCGATGCCGACGGCTCGCTCGACAATGCCGATTGGAATCGCGCCCCAACCGTTGGCTCTGGCCCGTATACTTTTGCGGAATGGGAAGTGGGCAGCTTCATGCGCTTCACCCGCAATGAAAGCTATTGGGGAACCGCCCCGCTGATTGATGAAGTCGTCATCACCTTCGTGCCGGATTCTGAAGCATACGTTGCCACGCTGCTGAATGGTGAAGCCGAATTAGGGACGTTCTTGGACTGGTCAGACATCGCCACCGTGCGCGACTCCGGCCTGTTCAGCGTTATCATCGCCCCCAGCGGTTACAACGAGCAGTGGAACCTTAACGTTAATCCTGAAACAGGCCATCCCGCTCTGCAAGACGTTCGTGTTCGTCAAGCATTGGCGCAGGGTTTTGATCGCTTTAGCTTGACCGAAGACCTGTTCTATGGCCTGACGTATCCGGCTGCCAGCCCCTGGGAAAATACCCCCTTCGCCAGCCCGAATGTGACCGCCCCGGCTTATGATGCCGCTGCCGCTGCCGCCCTTTTGGACGAAGCAGGCTGGGTGGATTCTAACGGCGATGGTACCCGCGATCAGGACGGTGCGGAATTGGTTCTGCGTTTCGTCACCAATATGCGCGGCATCCGTGCCGATACCTTTGCTATCGCACAGCAGCAGTATGCTGATCTGGGCATTGGCCTCGAATTGACTCAGTATGAATCCGATGTGTTCTTCGGAGGCTATGGTGATAATGCACCAGTCGCGCTGGGTGAATATGACATCGCCCAGTGGTCTGCGACAACCGCTTTCCCCGACCCGGATACCAGCGTCTTCCTGTGCAGCAGCATCCCAACACCGGATAATCCCGAAGGCAGCAATTATCGTGGCTATTGCAATCCTGAGCTGGATGCGTTGTTCGCGGAAGCCAACAGCACAGTTGACCCTGCCGCCCGTATCGTACTTTACAACCAGATTGATGAACTGATCGCCCAAGAATATCTCTGGATCGGCATCTGGCATGATCCCGATAACTGGGAAATCGCCAACACTTTACAAAACGTCACCATCAATGCGCTGTATCCGTTCTGGAATGTTACCGCGTGGGATGTCAGCGAGTAAATAGCGACTCCCTAAATGGCATATTGCGGAAACTTTGCTTTCCCCGATATGCCAGCATCGTATCAAGCATAGGGACAAGCCAGCCTTGTCCCTATATAAAATCAGGAGAACCCCAGCTATGGCGAAATATATTATTCGACGGATACTGCAAGCCATCCCCTTATTATTTTTAATTAGCTTTATTTTGTTCACGCTCATGCAATCCGTCGGCGACCCGATTGCCACCCTCGGAGATCGCAACCCTGCCCGCGCCGAAGACCGTGAGCGCGTCCGGCGGCAGTTGGGGTTAGACCAGCCGATTTTTACGCAGTATCTTTACTGGCTCATCGGTAACGATTGGGTGAAGATTGATGTCGATGGCAACGGCAGCACGAATGATGAAGTCGATGTTTATGGCAAGCGCCAAGGGGTGCTGCGCGGCGACTTCGGCAATTCGCTCGCACAGCGCCAGCCCGCCATCAATGTGATTGGCTCGCGTATCCGCAACACGTTAACATTAATGATTACGGCGGAAATCGTCATCATCAGCCTCTCTTTATTCCTCGGCATTTACGCCGCGACTCGCCAATATTCCTTTTTTGATAATTTATTAACGACCATTTCTTTTGTGGCCTTTTCGGTGCCGGTGTTCTTATTGGCGCTGCTGCTGATGTATATCTTCGCCGTCAATTTTAGGAAGTGGGGGCTGCCATACTTCCCGACGACGGGCATGTTTGACCCCTCCGAGGGGCGGACTTTTGCACAGATCGCGTGGCATCTCGTCCTCCCTGTGACGACCCTTTCTATGATTAGCATCGCGGGTTACAGCCGTTTTATTCGCTCGACGATGCTGGAAGTGATTAATTCCGATTACATCCGCACTGCACGGTCTAAGGGACTTTCCGAGCGCCGCACGCTGTGGGTTCACGCCTTTAAGAATGCCTCGCTGCCGCTGGTGACGTTGATCGGGCTGGATTTACCGTTCCTTCTGGCAGGCGGCGTGGTGACGGAAACGATTTTCGCTTGGCCTGGTATGGGCCAGCTTTTCGTTAGCAGCTTGGGGCGGTCTGATTTTCCGGTGCTGATGGCGCTGTTGATGATGATCTCAGTAGCGGTGGTGATCTTCCAACTCCTGACCGACGTGGTTTATACCTGGCTTGACCCGCGCATCCGATACAACTAGCCCAGAGGGATTCATTATGGCGACACAAACCAAAACCAGCGCACAGCCGATCAAACTGCAAGCCCAAGATACACTCCCCCCAGAAAGCGGTTTGCTCAAACGCGCCGGCAAACGGTTCCTCAAGCATCGGATGGCCGTTATCGGGGGCTTTATCCTTATCGCAATCTTCGCTTTTGTGATTGGTGGGACGCTCTTTTTTACCGAGCGCGATGCCAATTTCAACGACACCAGCATTCGGCTGCTCTCGCCTTCATCGACTTATCCACTAGGGACAGATACCCTCGGACGCAATCTGTTACCGCGCTTGATTTACGGTGGACAAATTTCGCTCATCATCGGCGTACTTTCCGTCATTATGGCGATTGCGATTGGAACAACAGTCGGTCTGGTGGCTGGCTATTACGGTGGGATTCTCGATTCAATTTTGATGCGTTTCGTTGAAGCCATGTTGAGCATCCCGACCTTGCTACTGCTATTGGTGATGGCGCGTTACTTCAGTGGTAAAGTCCCCGAAATTACGATTTTGGGGCGTTCATTGAGTGGCAGCGTGGTTGTTATTATCGTCATTATCGGCCTGACGGGTTGGACGGGGCTTTCGCGGATTGTGCGCTCGAATGTGCTGTCCCTGCGCGAATCGGAATTCGTCTCGGCGGCGCGGGCGCTGGGTGCATCGAACTTCCGCATCATCATGGTGCATATCCTCCCCAACACGGTTGCACCTGTGATCGTCTCCACGACATTAGGTGTGGCAGGGGCCATCTTATCAGAAGCCTATATCAGCTTTTTAGGCTTGGGTGTACAGCCGCCGACGGCGACTTGGGGGAATATGCTGCAAGATGCGCGGCAGTATATTGATAATGCACCCTGGCTGTGGATTTTCCCCGGCTTGATGATCGTCCTGACGGTGATGAGCATCAATTTTGTGGGCGATGGCTTGCGCGATGCGCTCGACCCACGCTCAGAGCGCTAATCGCGGTTAAGCGGTGCAAAGTCATAAAAATCCAGATGTTCTGAGGATCATTGGTGTGACGGAAACGATTCTTGAAGTGCATCCTTTTCCGCAGCCGAATATGCCTGTGGAATGTATGCTTCTCCCGCTCCAGAGCATTTTCAGCCGGAGAGGAACAGACTATTCATTTGATATACCTCAGCGCCTCCACTCCTACATGGTGGTGCTTTTCACGAAAGGTCATGGACAGCATTTTGTCGATTTCCAGACGTACCCCTATCAAGAAAAAACGCTGCTGTTCATCGCGCAAAATCAGGTGCATCAATGGCAGATTGACTTAGAAAACGATGGGCTGGTCATCGCTTTTTCCAAAGAGTTTTTATATAAGAGCGCTCAAGATCGGGAACTTCTGGAAAGTTATCGCATTTTTGACTATTCACTGCAATCACCGATGCTGACGCTCAGCGATCAGGATTATGAGCGTTTTTGTCTGCTCTTTCAGGAGATAAAAGAGGAATTTGGGCAAAGCGTTCCCGATGCTTTCCGGCAGGAGATTCTACGGAATTTGCTGCGGACAATTTTGCTGCGGGCGGAACGGCTGAAATGTGCGGAAGCGCTGCCGACGGTGCTTACCCACTACTCGGATTTTGTGCGGTTTAAAGAGCGTGTTGAGCATGATTACTCGCGCACACGCAACGTCAAAGATTACGCCTACGCACTAGGCTATTCGCCCAAAAAATTGAATCAATTGACTAAAGTCGTCCTCAACAAAGGCGCAAAATCCTTTATTGATGAGCGCGTCCTGCTGGAAATAAAACGCCTGCTCTCGCATACCAGTCTGTCCATCAAAGAGATCGCCGAAACGACGGGCTTTGATGAACCCACCAATTTGGTCAAATTCTTCAAGCGTTATACCCGCCAAACTCCCACGATGTTCCGCGATTACTTTAGTCATTCCTAGAACAAGTCTCAGATTTACCATTTTAAAGCCTACATTTACCTTTTGTGCCTGTGTGGAAACCCTTATTCTTAAGATGTTATTGGCATTTATGAAAGGGAAATTTCACATGGCAACTATTCAAATTGTACGCTTCCGTTTGAACGATGGTGTGGACGAGAACGAATTCCGTGCGTTAAATGAGCGTTTTCAGCGCGAAGTAGCACCTAAACTGCCCGGATTGGTGCGCCGCGAAGCAACCCATTCCTCGGAAGGTGACTGGGTATTGGTGCTTCGATACACCGATATGGAAACTGCACACGCTGCGGGAAGATCGGACACCAGCGATGTCTCTCAAAAATTTATGTCCTTCATCGACATGAGTACCATGTCTGCCTCTTTCTATGATATTGTCAGTGAAGGCTAAACCAGCGCCGCCTATAGCGCTTACCGCTGAATGATCTTTTGCAGTTGGTTGATTGCTTTCTGCTTATGAAAAAATTACGGCTTTGCTGCGTGTAAGGAGTGACCTGCGTGTTACTCCTTATAAATGCGCCCTTATTTCGGACGATCCCCGAATCAATGTGACAAAGCGCATCTGCAAAATGTACAAGATGGCAGGTGTTTATAGGTGGCAACTAGTTTACGCTAAGGATGTCAGCAACCGCCTGTATCTCCCTCATATAGCCCTCGTAAAACACAGGCCGGTTGTCAATTGGCCTCGTTGTACACGAAAGGCACATTATGCGTATGCTCATCCGTATCCTCGCTGTCCTTGCTTCTCTTGTTGTCTTCTTATTCGTGAGTGGCTGGCTTGGCTTGCAGGTCAAAGCCACAAGTTTTGCTGTGGTTGCCCCCGGTGCCGACCCAAGCAGGAGTCCGCTCCCCAGCGATCTCCCTGCGCCAGTTCAACGTTTCGCCCGACTCATGTTCGGAGAGTCGCTGCCGAATGTGCGCTCAGCGATGGTCTTGGGACAGGCGCAATTAGCGCCGGTTGGCTTTCCGATGCCTACCCGCTTCCGCTTTTATTATGATGCCACACGCAGCAGCTATTATCATGACATCCAAGTCACATGGTTTACGCTGCCGTTTATGCGTATTCATGAACGCAACCTCGAGGGTCATGTAACGCTTGATTTATCGGTTTTGGGGCGGGTTGAAGACGCACCGCATACGAACCGTGCCGGCATTCAGGGATATTGGTCGGAGGTGCTGGCATGGGTGCCGTCAATTGTGCTGACCGATACCCATGTGCGCTGGGAAGCGGTGGACGCGACCACCGCCAGATTATACCTGCCAGGTCTTAATGATGATGAGGCTTTTACCGTGCGCTTTGATGCCGAAAGCGGCCTGATGACCGAAATCGAAACGATGCGCTATCAAAACGAATCGCAGGCCGAGCGTTGGCACTGGCGCAACCGTATCCTCGAATGGGGCATGGTGGATGGGAAGCGCGTGCCGGTACGCGCACAAACCCAATGGAATGATGACACCCCTTGGGCAACTTGGGAAGTTGAGCAGGTTGTGTTCAATGTGGATGTATCGGCACGCTTGGCAGAGTTCGGCGGCGATATTCCCTAACTCGGACAAGGAAGGGCGTTTAGTAAAAAATGCTAAACGCCCCACACAAGAGCCTTAGAATTGATTCCAGAAATACTGGTTAGTGACTTCGTGGTGGAACTGAATTTCGGCAGCCTTAATGCGACTGCCGAGCAGACGCGGGCAGCGCTCCGCCGAAGCGCGTTTTAATATGGCATAACGGTCACAAATTTCGCTTCCGATCAAAGATTGGACAAAACTGCCTTGTTGGAAGTCTTCGATGGCATCGTAGATGTTATCGGGGAGAATGGCATCAGGGTCTAGGTTGGCGTTAATCGTGCCTTCAAGCCCGGTGCGGAACAAGGTGTAGACGGCCATATAGGGGTTCACATCAGGCGCGATAGAGCGCACTTCCACACGGGCAGAACGCGCATTGCCAATCGGGATACGCACCATGCTGCCGCGATCAATCGCTGACGCTTTAATCTGGTTGGGGGCTTCGTAGTGTGGGTCGAGGCGGCGATAGGCATTCACGCTTGGATTCAGCACCAGGCAAATTTCACGTCCAGCACTCAAAATACGCTGCACAAAATCCCACGCGAAAGGTGAAATGCCGTCTTTACCATCAGCTTGATAGAACAGGTTGGCATCTTTGCTAGAAATGGACATATTGGTGTGCATCCCGCTGCCATTAACCCCGGTGACGGGTTTGGGCAAGAAGCTGGCGGTTAAATCCCCTTGCTGTGCAACCTGACGAGCGATCAATTTATACAACTGCACTTGATCGGCTGCGACGACGGCTTCCGCGTAGGAATAATTCATTTCAAACTGCGAAGGCGCAACTTCAGGATGGTCTTTTTCGTTGGCAAAGCCCATTGCCCGCTGCACTTCTGCGGCGCGATCAATAAAGGAGCGCAAAACATCGCCCGGAAGCGAGTGATAATACCCGCCAGTGGAGACGAACTCGAATTCTTCCCCTTCGATATAGCGTTGTTCAGCGTGACGGCCCCGGAAGACGAAACCTTCAATTTCGTTGGAGAGGTTGAAGGTGTAACCATTCTTTTCATATTGATCGGCGCTGTACTGCTTCAAGATCGAGCGTAGATCAGCCGGATACGCATTCCCATCACGCTCCAACACTTCCCCAAACACCAACACTTTGCCGGGTCCAAAAATATCGGAAGGCAGCCAATAAAAGGCTGACCAGTCGATGCTTAAACGCAAATCCGACTCAGACTGTTGGGAAAAACCGCGCACCGATGACCCATCAAACGTGAGATTATCCGCCGATTTCACCAAGAATTTCTTGTCGTAATCCAGCATGTGCAAGCGGCCTTCCAGGTCGGTGAAGCACACGGTCACGGCTTTGATACGTTTTTCATCGGTGAGATAGCGCATACGTTCTTCACGCAGCGTATCCAGTGGGGTGCGGTTGAGACGTTTGCTTTTCGCCTCAAGATTGAGTTCTTCCAGCTGATCGTATGGAATTTCTAAAAAGTTGCGGAGTATAGGGGTCATAATGCTAAGCCTTCATCAAGAGCTAAAAGGATGAAGACGCTAAGTTTATACGCCATTTGCGTTTTTTGTCAATGTCTGATGGTGAAATTTCCCACTATTCTCAAAATTAGTTGTCAGGAGCGACCTATTGATCGCTCTTGGCAGATATGAGCGTTTATTTTTGGTCTTTGAATCTAGGTCACTCACTTAGGCGGTGTAAGATTTCCGCGACGGTCAAGCTGGCAATGCCAGAGGCGACCAAATGGGCTTTCTCGACGTTGGCTGTACCAAGCCCTACGACGCGGAATCCTCCGGCTAGGGCTGCTTCGACACCAGCTTCCGCATCCTCAAAAACCACGCCTACCGCCGGAGAAACGCCTAATGCGCCGGCTACCCAGACGAATAAGTCCGGCGCGGGCTTGCTATTGACGACGCTGTTGCCGTCGCCGATGGTATCAAATGCGTCGAGTAGTTGCAGCGAGGTCAGCACGTCACGGGCATTGCGACTGGCGGAGCCTAATCCAATCTTGAGGCCCGCTGCTCGCGCCTCATGCAGAAATTCCGCCACACCCGGCAGCACATCCGCCGGAGTTAGGTCGTGCAGCGTCGCCCGATAAGCCTCATTTTTGCGTGTCATCCACATTTCAGCCGTCGCTTCATCAATCGTGCGCCCGCTTTCATCCAGCATAATTTGCAGGCTGACGCGCCGCGTAACACCGCGCAAACGCTCATTAATCTCTCGGCTGAAGGTCAGCCCTTCTTCTTGCGCCAGTTGTGTCCATGCTCGATAGTGCAGTTCGGCAGTATCCGTAATCACGCCGTCCAGATCAAAGATAAAGGCTTTGATGTCCATGAGTTAGCTCCTTAGCCATTGGCGGTTAGCTTTTAGCTGTCAGTTATCAGATTGGGTTTTCGATGATGAGTTTACCTTAAAATCGATATCTAGGGACAACGAATCGCCTACACCTATTTGTAACCGATCAGGCCAAGCGATAAAATTTGGATAGGGACAACTTGCGCGGAAAATAGAGAAAGCGAGCCTCATCTTTTAAAATGACAAACTTCTGGACACCCTTCCCACAAAACCGCGTCTTGGCCGAAATTTCGCTGTGGTCGGCGCAACTCGCCAGCCTCAAGGACGACATCGCCCGGATTGATCCCTACACGGACATCTATCATATCGACGTGTCGGACGCGCATTTCGTCCCCGGCCTGCTGTTTTTCCCTGATCTCGTCGCCGCGCTGCGTCCGCTGACGGATAAGCCATTTCATGTGCATCTCATGACAGATCATCCTGCCGCGCTGATGGATGATTTTGCCCAAGCAGGCGCGAACCTCATCACGATTCACGCCGAAAATGGCGCTCTTGTGCCGGATGCGCTGGCGAAAATCCGTGCGTTAGGGCTGTCCGCCGGACTAGCGCTGCAACTGGAAACGCCGCCGGAAGCCGCCGCGCCTTATTTTGACCAGCTTGATTTAATCGTCATGATGGGGACAAAACTCGGCATCAAAGGCGTGGGGCTGGATTCGCAAGCCTGTCCGCGCATCACAGCGATGCAAACGATGCTCAAGACACACGGCCTGACGGAGAAAATCAAAGTCGGCGCGGATGGCGGCATTCGTAACAACACTGTGCCGGACTTACGGGCGGCGGGTGCGGATACCGTCGTGATGGGGTCGCTGGCATTTGGCAGCACGGATTTAGATGAAACCTTCAACTGGCTGCACAGCCTCTAAAGGCTACTACCGATAATGATTCGCCCGAATATTTTGGGCGGCTAGGATGAGGGTTTCTTGGATGTGCTTCAGGCGGGTTTCGGGTCGTTTGGCGCTTTCGATGACTTAGACATCCCATTCCATCCACTCTATAAGATCGTCGCCTGATTTTACCGAAATTTTCCCGTCAGAGACAATCTCAGCCGTGCTATGTATAATTTCGCTCTTTGAGCGCGTCGAATAGGTCATCTACACGAAATCTGTCGGAGGTCTTCGGTTCACTATGCCACAATTACTCTCGATTCAAGTCGGGCTGCCTGCCGAACATGGCGCGGATTCCATTTCGAGCAAATCATGGCAGTCGGGCATTTTTAAATTTCCTGTTACAGGCCGCATCCATCTGGACAGCACCAATTTGGCGGGTGATGGGCAGGACGATCTGAAAAATCACGGCGGTCCGTATCGGGCAGTGCTGGCTTACAACGCAGCGCATTATGACATTTGGCGCGAGGAACTGAATCTCCCCGATTTACCCTACGGCGCGTTTGGCGAAAATTTCACAGTGTCCGGTCTGGACGAGGAAACCATCTGCATCGGCGATATTTATGCCATTGGCGAAGTTCAGCTTGAAGTGGCGCAACCGCGTATGCCGTGCTGGAAGTTGGCGCGGCGGTGGGGGATTAAAGATTTGACCGCCCGTGTGGATGTAAAAGCCTGGGGCGGTTGGTATCATCGCGTTTTGCAGGAAGGCGAAGTCGAGGCCGGGCTGCCGATTACACTGATTGCCCGTCCCTATCCCAAATTCACGATTTCTTATGTCTATAAGCTGATGAATGATCGCATCGAGTCGCCTGATGCAATGGAAGATATGGCAGCGCTGGCGGATGTCGCGGCACTTTCACCTGGTTGGCGGCGGGCATTCGTCGGAAGAATCGAAGCCGAAGAGGAAGCGTGAGCCTATTAGCCATTGATTTCGGCGGGACGCGCACCCGCGCCGCGTGGTTTTCGGCGGATTTACAACTCGTCGCCCGTCATGAAACCCTCTCGCGGGTCGATCAAACGCCGGAAGAGGTTATCGCCCGTATGATCGACACAGCGCGGCAGGTCGTCCCCGACGGCGCGAAGATCAACGCGATTGGCATCGCTGCGCCGGGGCCACTTGACTCAGAACGCGGCATCATCCATTATGTGAAAACGATTCCCGGTTGGCATGAAGTCCCGCTTGCGCCCCAAATCAGCGCGGCCTTTGGCGGAGCGCCGACTTTTATGCAGAATGATGGGAATGTCGCGGTGCTGGCGGAATATCATCTCGGCGCGGCGCGGGGCTGCGATCCAGCGATTTACCTGACGATCAGCACCGGAGTCGGCGGCGGCGCGGTCATCAACGGGAAATTGTTTTCCGGCGCACACGGCATGGCGATTGAACCCGGACATCAACAGTTTGCGCTTCCTGATGGGCGGCTGGTACGATGGGAAGAACTCACCTCCGGCACCGCGATTGGGCATATCGCAAAGGAACGATTGAGCATGACCGATCAGCCCTCGTCGCTGAGGGATGTAGCGGCAGTCGATGGGAAAGCCGTCGGTGAAGCCGCTAAAGCAGGCGATGCTTTTGCTTTAGGCATCATCGAAGAAGCAGGTTATTGGCTCGGCGTGGGAGTAGTCAATCTGATGCACTTGTTTAATCCGCAGGTGATCGTCCTCGGCGGGAGTGTTTCGCTTTTGGGCGATCTCATCTTGAATCCTGCCAACCGCGTGATCGCAGAGCGCATTTTGCATCCCGATTTTAACCCAACCGATCTGTTAAAACCGGCGCAATTGGGCGATAATGTATGCTTATTCGGCGCGGCGCTTTATGCTCAAGCGCAGGGCACAGCGACACAGTGAAATTTTTTAATTTTTAACCGCCAAGGTTGATCGTTTGAAAATACACCTCGCCTCTCGAACAGCCCTTAAGGCAAAATCTTGCTCCCCTCTCTAGGTTGGAGAGGGGTTGGGGGTGAGGTAAATCCGATAATTTTTTGTGGACTTAAAGGAGATCCCCCATGCAAACCCTGACACCTGGTAAATGGCTAGGGCTAAAGAAGACCAGCGCGGAAAACAATATTTTTACCATCGTCGCCTTCGATCAGCGCGGCACGTATCGCCGGATGCTGGCGGAAAACACCTCTTACGATACCGCCGTTGAGATCAAAAGCGAAGTGGTGGCGGCACTTTCTCGCAATGCCAGCGCCCTGCTGCTCGACAGCGAATATGGTTTGACTCCGGCGCTCAACATGGCGCGGACGAGTGGCCTGCTGATGGCGGTGGAAAAAAGCGGCTACAGCGGCGATGCGACTTACCGCCGTATGGAATTCGATCCTGATTGGGATGTCGCCAAGATCAAGCGAATGGGCGGCTCGGCGGTCAAGCTGCTGGCCTATTATCATCCCGATTCAGGCGCACTCGCAGAAGAAATCGAAGGATTCATCACGACTGTGGTGGAAGACTGCCGCCGTTATGATCTGCCGCTGTTCCTTGAGCCGCTGGCGTACAGTCTGGATGCCGCTGTTTCCAGCACCAGCGCCGAGTTCGCCACGACCAAACCGGCTGTCGTCAAAGAAACGGCTGCGCGTTTGAGCAAAACTGGCGTGGATGTCCTCAAATTGGAATTTCCTGTCGATGTCGCGCACAATTCTGATCGTGCTGCGTGGCGGGCGGCTTGCGAAGCCATCAGCGAGGTCAGTAATGTACCGTGGGTGCTGTTGAGCGCGGGTGTCGCCTATGAAACGTTTGTGGAGCAGGTGAAAATCGCATGTCAGGCAGGCGCAAGCGGATTCCTTGCCGGACGCGCCATTTGGAAGGAAGCGGTCACGCTGCCACCGGAAGAACGTGCGACCTTCCTCGCCACAACCGCCACCGAGCGCCTGACTCAGTTGAACGAAGTTGCCGCCGCCAACGCCCGCCCTTGGACGGATTTTTACGCGCCCATCGAAGCGGTGACTGGGTGGTATAAGACGTATTGATATAAATGTAAAGGATGGGGAAATACATTCCCGCCAGATGCTCAAGCATCCGGCTGCCGAGGTGCCAAGCGCACTAAAGGCGCTGTTTTTCAGGCTCTTTAGCAGGCTTGGATGTTGGCGACCAAAGGTCGCAGGCAGTCGGACGTTTCAACGTCTGGCGGCGCAAATCCGATCTCCTTAAACCAAGCGGACGAAACGAAATCCGCGAATAAAGTTCCCGTTATCGGGATCGCCCCAATTTCGGGTTTCCACTCTGAAATCATTAGTAACATCAACCCACCACGAACCGCCACGCAAAACACGCACATTTTTGCCGACAAGTTCACTGCTGCCTGTCGTATATTCTGTCAAACACCACTCAAATACATTGCCACTCATATCGCTCACGCCGAATGGGCTGTCGCCTTTATCCTTGCCTTCATAGGTCGTTACAGGGGTCGTGGCATTACTATCGTTGGGCGAAACGTTGTTGTTGCAGCGCGATGCGTCCCAATCATTCCCCCAAGGATAAGCCCAACCGGTATCGCCCTGCGCCGCCCGCTGCCACTGCTGCTCGGTAGGTAGGGAAATTTGCATGGACGACGTGCGCGTCACCCCTACGGATTCATCATTTCCCCGTGCATTCAACCAGCGGCAAAAGGCAACAGCCTCGTACCATGTCACATTGGCGCGAGGATGGTCGTCGGCGGGAAAATCGCGGTCTAGCGGCTTTGGATTCGCTTTACGCCATACGGCTGCATCGGACGAATAATCCCACCACTTCGGATTGGCATAACCATCTGGCACATCCACAAAGATTTGATACTGCCCATTCGTAATTGGATATTTAGTGATGGAAAAGGCGGGGACATCGAACTCATGCGGCTGATTTTTCTTGAGATAGGTATTTTCGTCCTTATCCCACGTATTGACCAACTTAACTTTTCCCGCCGGAATCTCAACCCATGCAAACGGCGCAGGCAGAATATCCGTCCCGCTTAAAAGATTAGCTTTATAGGATTGTAGCGGCGTAACACTCCCTTTGCGCGTTTTGATCGCCGGCTCAGGCAACGGAACGGACGTAACCAGCTTTATACCTTCAATGGGGCGATTAATATCCCCATTAAAATCAGGATTGTGGCGCACTGTAGAGGCGTTGCGGTAACTAAGCTCTTGCAGCACAACAGGCAAATCCGATTCGGGAGGGGATGACGCATTATCAACTAGAACAGGAATAACAATTTTTTCCTGTTTTAGGGCGGCCTCGACCTCGATTCGCACGAAGTCGGCGGTGTTATCCACCCGCCTGCGTCCGTTGTTATCTTGAATCGTCAGCCATGTTCGCCCGATCACAACCAGAACCACGTCACACGCGGCGATTTGGCTTTGCAGAAATTTGCGAAAGTCCACCCCCGGCGGAATATCTTCCACATCCTGAAAAACATTATCTTTCTCGAAGGCCGCAATCAAACGGTCATAAATACGGCCTGTAATAGCGATACTATCATCCCGTCTATAGGAGATAAAAATCTTCGGCATAGATTTAAGGTCACTTACGAATAGAAAAGTAGATGAGGTCAATGATAACGTATGTCCGGCCTGATCGGTAGAAAAAATCCGCTAGGCACAGCGTCACGGCGTAATCACGACCTTGCCTGTCGATTGACGGTTGATGAGCGCAAATAGGGCATCAGCGGCTTTTTCCAGTGGATACGTCGCCGAAATATGCGGCTTGAGCTTGCCCTCGGCGTGCCATTCTAGCAGCGTCAACAGCGATCCCGTCAGTACTTTAGGATTGCGTCCGGCGTATGCACCCCAAAATACGCCGACAATCGAAATGTTTTTCACGAGCGTCAGATTGGCTGGCACTTCAGGAATGCGTCCACTGGCGAATCCGATGACCAAAAGCCGACCCTCCCAATTCAGGCTTCGCACGGCCTGATCGAACAAATCGCCGCCTACAGGAT
>Ga0163154_10004305_pt1 | contig 18793 bp, 13 predicted proteins | sample OliLakLV19MP9P1_FD_148649 | JGI IMG/M metagenome (GOLD analysis project Ga0163154, IMG submission 148649) | Freshwater microbial mat bacterial communities from Lake Vanda, McMurdo Dry Valleys, Antarctica - Oligotrophic Lake LV.19.MP9.P1 | ecosystem: Environmental > Aquatic > Freshwater > Lake >...
GCGTGGTGCCCGGGACGATTGCTGCATAGTCGCTCGGTGCGTTGGCCGTGCCATCGAGACTCGATACCGGCACCGTGAACCCGCCTTGCACTGCACCGGTCAGGGTTGCGGTGAACACGAAGTTGGTCGGGCCGGCATTGCCTTCGATCACCGAGATGCTGTTGATCGCAATCGAGGCGGTATCGTCGTTGGTGATCGTGCCGGTGCCGATTGCCGTGGAAACCGTCACTGCGGCATTGCTCGGTGCGCCCAGCGAAACGGTGAAGGTCTCGTTGGCTTCCAGGATGGCGTCGCCATTGACGACCACCGTTAGCGTCCGCGTCTCACCTAGGCTGCCGGTGAAGCTCAGCGTAGTGCCCGGGACAATTGCTGCATAGTCGCTCGGTGCGCTGGCCGTGCCGTTGCTGCTCGACACTGGCACCGTGAACCCGCCTTGCACAGCACCGGTCAGGGTTGCGGTGAACACGAAGTTGGTCGGGCCGGCATTGCCTTCGGCCACTGCGATGCTGTTGATCGCAATCGAGGCGGCATCGTCGTTGGTGATCGTGCCCTGACCTTGCGCATCGGCCAGCGTCGCGCCAGTCACATTGCTCAGGTTGACGAAGAAGGTCTCGTTGGGCTCCAGCACGCTATCGCCAGTGACATTGACCGTAACCGTGGTCGTCAGTGCTCCGCCGGCTGGCAGGTTGATGCTCTGCGCGCTGATAGCGGCGTAGTCCGTTGCCGACGTTGCCGTGCCGTTAGCGGTATCCACTTGCACGCTCACATCGTTGAGCGCATGCGAGCGGCTGATGGTGAACTGAAAAGCAGTGGAGCCTGAGGCGCCTTCCAATGCGCTGACATCGTTGATGCCAAGCGTCGGCGTCGCCACCACATTGTGCGCTTCCACCACCGAGGTGCTGCTGGCGTGGGTGGACGACAAGGAATAGACCGCCGTCAGATTGCGGCTGCCCACGCTATTGAAGGTGATCGGGCAGGAAAACAGCGCGGCATTGCCGCCGCCGGCGCTGAAAGCCATGTCGGTGCAGGTCTCGCCAGTGCTGGCCGTAATCACAACTTGGCCGGAGGCTGGCGGCGAACTGCTGCCGATGACACTGACGTTGATCAACACCGCCTGACCGACCACCGACGGGTCGGGTGCATCAGCGTTGATGACGGTACTGCTGGCCTCTCGATCATCAATGCGTATTACGCCGATGCGATCGCCGCTGGCTACTCTGGCGGTGCCGGCCACGCGGATGCTGCCATCAGCCGCTACCCGCACCGCGTTACCGCGGCTCAAGCCGCTCCCGCCGAAGCTCTCCCGTACGCTCCAGACCTCGGCCCCGCTCGCACCGTTGATCTTCTGCGTCGCGAAAACAGAGCTGGAGCCGCCAGCCTCATAGGATTGCCCCGTCACCAGCACATCCCCCGCGCTGTCCAGCGCTAGCGCAGTGGCTTGGTCAAAGTTGTTCCCAGGACCGGTGTAGCGCGCTTCCCATAGCGGCAAGCCCGTTGCGCCTGCGTACTTCACCGTCAAATAGTCATTACCGCTGCCTGAACCTACCGACCGTCCCGTCACCAGCACATTCCCCGCGCTGTCCAGCGCTACCGCAGTGGCTTGGTCAAAGTTGTTCCCAGGACCGTTGTAGCGCGCTTCCCATAGCGGCAGGCCCGTTGCGCCTGCGTACTTCACCGTCAAATAGTCAAAACCGCTGCCTGAACCAAACGAATAACCCGTCACCAGCACATTCCCCGCGCTGTCCAGCGCTACCGCAAAGGCACCGTCAATGTTGTTCCCAGGACCGCTGGAGCGCGCTGACCACAGCTGCACACCCGTTGCGCCTGCGTACTTCACCGTCAAATAGTCCAAACCGCTGCCTGAACCTAACGAATAACCCGTCACCAGCACATTCCCCGCGCTGTCCAGCGCTACCGCAAAGGCTTGGTCAGTGCCGTTCCCAGGACCGTTGGAGCGCGCTTCCCACAGCTGCGCACCCGTTGCGCCTGCGTACTTCACCGTTAAGTAGTCAGCACCGCTGCCTGAACCAAACGAATAACCCGTCACCAGCACATTCCCCGCGCTGTCCAGCGCTACCGCATGGGCTTCGTCATTGCTGTTCGCCGCACCGTTGTAGCGCGCTGACCACAGCACCGTTCCATCCGGCCCATGCTTGACCGTCAGATAATCCTGGGTGCTGCCGTTGCTCGCGCATCCCGTCACATAACTGTTCCCCGCTGCATCCAAGACCAGCGCACCCTTGCCAAAAATGGTCTCGCCGCAGGCTAGACTCGCGGGCAGCCCCGTCTGTACCGGTTCAACACTTTGCCAAATTTGCAATCCCGTTGCGCCTGCGTACTTCACCGTCAAATAGTCAAAATTGCTGCCTGAACTTACCGACCGCCCCGTCACCAGCACGTCCCCCGCGCTGTCCAGCGCTAGCGCAAAGGCAAGGTCAGAGTTGTTCGCCAGACCGTTGTAGCGCGCTTCCCACTGCGGCAAGCCCGTTGCGCCTGCGTACTTCACCGTCAAGTAGTCAAAACCGCTGCCTGAACCAAACGAAAACCCCGTCACCAGCACATCCCCCGCGCTGTCCAGCGCTAGCGCAAAGGCTTGGTCAGTGTTGTTCCCAGGACCGCTGGAGCGCGCTGCCCACAGCTGCACACCCGTTGCGCCTGCGTACTTCACCGTTAAGTAGTCCAAACCGCTGCCTGAACCTACCGACCGCCCCGTCACCAGCACGTCCCCCGCGCTGTCCAGCGCTAGCGCAAAGGCACGGTCAGAGTTGTTCGCCAGACCGTTGTAGCGCGCTTCCCACTGCGGCAAGCCCGTTGCGCCTGCGTACTTCACCGTCAAGTAGTCATCATCGCTGCCTGAACCTATCGAATAACCCGTCACCAGCACATCCCCTGCGTTGTCCAGCGCTACCGCATAGGCTTGGTCAGTGCTGTTCCCAGGACCGTTGTAGCGCGCTTCCCACAGCGGCACACCCGTTGCACCCGCGTACTTCACCGTCAAGTAATCTTGACCGCTGCCTGAACCTGACGAAAAACCCGTCACCAGCACATCCCCCGCGCTGTCCAGCGCTACCGCATAGGCAACGTCAGTGTTGTTCCCAGGACCGTTGTAGCGCGCTTCCCACAGCGGCACACCCGTTGCGCCTGCGTACTTCACCGTCAAATAGTCAGCACCGCTGCCTGAACCTGCCGACCGCCCCGTCACCAGCACATTCCCCGCGCTGTCCAGCGCTACCGCATAGGCTTCGTCAGTGTTGTTCCCAGGACCGCTGGAGCGCGCTTCCCACAGCGGCACACCCGTTGCGCCTGCGTACTTCACCGTCAAATAGTCATTACCGCTGCCTGAACCTAACGAATAACCCGTCACCAGCACATTCCCCGCGCTGTCCAGCGCTACCGCATAGGCTTGGTCAGTGCCGTTCGCCGCACCGTTGTAGCGCGCTGACCACAGCACCGTTCCATCCGGCCCATGCTTGACCGTCAGATAATCCTGGTTGCTGCCGTTGCTCGCGCATCCCGTCACATAACTGTTCCCCGCTGCATCCAGGACCAGCGCACCCTTGCCAGAAATGCTATCGCCGCAGCCCGGTTGGGCAGACACATTCCCGCTGCCGCCCGGACCCAGCGCCGTCCACGACACCGTCTGCGCCGAAACCCCCGCACCTAAGGGCTCGTTCGTCAATAACTTGAACTTTTTGCTCGCCGGATTGGGCGCGCTGCCTCGTTGCGAATCGCTTGTGTGGCGCGCCACACCGCGCTCATCGCGCCTCGCATCGCATCACAATCCGACGGCCAAAAGTCCAAGTTATTTCCTTACGAGCCCTAAGCCAAATCCCGTCAGCAGCAAACACCCCATCGACACTCGATGAAACACACTGAATAAGCCCACTAAAACTCTCCCCTGTCGAATCCTGATTTGCCAACGCGAGCCGATGCCAGCGTGATGCTTGGCGGGTGCCAATCGGCATCTTGGCCGAAATCAACCTCACGTGCGAGGATTAGTTTGTCCGCTTGACGGCTTGGCCCATTGATGCGGAAAACTGACTTGAGTGAGCACGCGTAGCATGCGATGAGGCACAAACCGCATCGATTGAAATGACGGATCAAGCACGGCAACCTCATGGCAATGGGTTTGGCGATCCATGCGGTTCGCAGGCTCAAGGTATCCGACTTGGGCTGCGCATCGAAGCTTGCGACAATCTGGTCAGCAGCTAACCCAGCGCTTCCAGCGCAATGCGGTTGCGTCCATTGCGTTTGGCGGTATATAGCGCAAGGTCGGCGGCATGCAGCAGATCGGCCAGTTTGCCGTCGCCGGCGCGGCGGCTGGCAATACCTATCGAAATGGTGCTGCCCAGTTCGGCGGTTTCGACCGCCCAGCGCATCTTTTCGGCAATGCCGTGGGCGGTGGCAAGGTCGGCGCCGGGCAGCACCACGACGAATTCCTCACCCCCAAAACGCGCCAATAAGTCGTCCGGGCTGCGCAAACAGCGCGCCAAGCGTTGCACCAGTTCCTTAAGCATTTGATCACCCGCCAAATGACCGTGGCTATCGTTGTACTTTTTGAAGTGATCCACGTCGATGGCTAATAAAGATAGCTGGCGCGGCTGATCACCGGTCCACAGCGCGTTCAGATAGTGATCCAAACGCCGTCGATTGCTGATTCCGGTCAATCCGTCCAAGTGCGCCATGGCTTCGAGCTGGGCGTTGGCAGTCGCCAGATCGCGAGTGCGCTGCGCGATCATGCCCTCCAGCATCTGCGTTTGTGCCGCCAATTTGGTGACTCGGCGTCGAATCATCAGCTGCACCAGGACCACGATCATTGCCAAAGCCAGCACCATCCACAGCGACCATGCCCACCAGCGCGCATACCAAGGTGCAAGGATCTGCAGTGGGTAGGCTTCGATCTCACTGATGCGACTTGCGCCGTCACGCGCACGCAGCTGGAATTGGTAATTGCCCGGCCGCAGGCGCGAGTAACCGAAAGCTCGGGTATTCGCCCATTCTGACCAAAACGCTTCATAACCGAGCAAGCGGGCTTGATACTGGTGGCCGCGACCTTCAGTCAGATCGGGCAACGCAAATTGGAACTGGATGGTGTAATCACCCGCCGTCAAGCTGGGCGATTGATCACGCTGTAAAGCCAAGGGCTCGCGGGTACCATCACTGCGCACACGTGTCACCGCTCGCAACAAAACTCTGGGCGCAGCCGCGTCCGCTGGCGGCTTTATAGCTTGGTGTAGCAGCAGGGATTGGCTGGCAACAAAGCGCATCTGACCGGTTGAATCAAGGCTGTGCGTCAGCACGGAGCCACGCAAAAGCTGACGCAATGGCGCCTCCTGCCATTGACCGCCAGCTGGGCGATGCAGCACACGCCGGTTGCTATAGGCCCATTGATCAGCTTGCTCAGCCAGCACCAAGTACAGCAGTTCTTCGGGCTGCCGCAGCGTAGCTAGTCCGTTCTGATCGCTAGCCACAAAACGATCAGCGCTGCGCGTGAACAAGCCCGCATGGGTGGCAACGATTAAAGCCCCGTCAGCCTGTCTGGCCACCGTGGCACTCGGGATTATTCCCAGCGTCAGGCCATCTTGGCTGCCCCAGCGACGCTGTTCACGAATGCCGCCGGTTTGATCGAAGAAAACTTGCCACAAACCGTGGCGTACCGTGCCGAACCAAAGTTCATCCGCCGACAACTCGACCACGCCGTCAACGGTCATTTCCAGGCCATTGTTGGCGAGTGGCGACAATCGCAGCGCACCATCCACTAGGTCGACAAAGCGCAGGCCATTTTCGCTGCCGATGTAAATTCGACCCGGTCGCCATTGGGATGCAAAAAACTGCCGCGGATAAACTAACTCCGGACTGATTTCCTGCGTGCGGCCGTCTTCGAGCAGCAGCAGTTTAAAACTTTGAGCGATCAGCGCACGGCTAGAGTCGATCTCGATTAAATCGTGCGCCAATAGTTCACCCCAAGGCTGCGCTTGCAACGTCGGCGGCGAACCAGCGTTCGGAATGATCATCGAAATTCCACTGCTACTGATCAGGTATTCCCGCTCATTCCAGCGTGCCAATCTCTCCAACGAGCCTTCTGCACCCTGTTCAGCACCCAACATGCTCCAAGCAGAAGGCCAAGTGATGTGGTAAATCGCTTGATCGCCGGCAACCACAAAACCGCCGTCGATCGTTCGATGAATGCCTGAAAGAAAACCGGAATCTAGCTTGAAGTGGCGTTCACCTTGCCGCTGTGGATCGACGATGTACAGCGAGCCATCGCGCGACGCTAAGGCCAAACTTCCGTCGGTCAATGCCAGCACATGTTCGAAATGGGACGACGGCGGCAGGCTGGCCGGCATGTCCACTGGACGCGGCGGCCCATCTTGCAGTCGCCACCAATCGCCATCCACACCCGCGGTCAACAAACCGCCGTCGCGCAGTGGCACCAGCGCGTAAATCAGATTGCGCAAGTGATTGGTGCCGGGCAACGCCACCCACTCATCACCGACGCGTTGGCGCATGCCTTCATCGCGAAACTGGACCAGCGTTTGCGACTGAAAGTAAGCAATCGTGCCGAAGCGCTGTTCGTGATGCCAATGCAAGCGTCGATCGGTCTTTGGATCCCAGAAAAACAGATCACGCAGCGCACGAAAATAGACGCCTTCCGGCGTGACCAAGGTATCCCAGATGTCGGCGAACTCACGCTGGCCAATGAATGGCGTGAATTTGGCGGTCAAATCAACAAACCGCGCGCGGCCGCTGGCGTCGCGCTGCAGATAGCCCATCGCGTTATATCCACCGACATACACGCGATCGTCGTCAGCAATGGCCAATGAGCGCACCATTTCGCGATTGTCGAGCGTGATCAGTGTCCAGAGTTCGCCGTCATATTCCAGAACGCCGCTGCCATTGCCGACAAACACTAAGCCGGTGGAGTCCTGCGCTACGGCAAAATTCTGCAGATCAGCATTTACTTCTGGAACAATTCGTACATACGGCGGACTGCCCGTCAGCACGGAATCAGCTAACGCTGGCGTCCCTGCGCAGCACAGTGCCAGCAGCAGCCAGAGATAGCCGATCGCTAGTATCTCCTTCATTCGCATGAATCGAATCCTCCTGCCGCTGAGGCTACGCTGTTCAGCATGGCCGTGCATGGCGCGCCGCTACTTTTCTGGTCGCGCTGCACGAAGCGCCGGACGCGTTACACTGACGCCTCGCAAGTGCGGAGCGAAATGACGATGGCCCGGGTCTACCCCACTGCAGCCGCGTTGACCTATCGCGACTATCTGGCGCTGCCCGCTAGTCCGCGTTTGGAATTGATTGATGGCTTGGCTTTAGCTATGGCCGGACCGGGCAGACTGCATCAAGCGGCGGTCTTGTCTGTCGCTGCGCAGCTTTATAATCAATTGCTTGGCAAAGCTTGCCGCCCCTATGTTGCGCCTTTCGACGTGCGACTACCCAAGGCCAGCGAAGTTGAGGGCGAAGAGCGCAACGTATTGCAACCAGACGTATTTGTGGTGTGTGACCGCAGCAAGGAACGCGAGCGCAGCTTGCTGGGCGCGCCGGATTTTGTGCTGGAAGTGACCAGCCCAAGCACCAGTAGTCGCGACCACATCGGCAAGCGTCGCCTGTACGAAGCCGCTGGCGTGCGTGAATACTGGTTGTTCGATCCAGACACGCGTTTGCTGCATCTATATCGACGGGAAGGCGCCGGTTTTGGCAGACCAGAAGTGCTACTTGGCATCGGCGTGCACGCTTTGGTGTCGTTGGAAGGTGTGCAGATTGATTTTGATTTGGTCGAAAAGCCAGACGGATGGCGCGAACCGACCTTGGATGATGTTGAGTAGGTGCGCGGTTCAACGCACTGACAGTCCATCCGCCAGCGCAGTGTTCGCAGCTTTGGTCCGCTTTGCAATCGGTAGGCGCAAGTCAAACTGATGTGGTGATGCGGATTCTGGTGGGGCGGCGCTGCGCGCTTCTCCCGCATGGTGAGTGAGAAGCGTTCGATCACAGATCGAACCCACCAAAGCCTGGGTGACCACATCAGTTTGGCTCGCACCCGAGCCGAGCAAGCTCTGCTCTACAAAAACTACAGCCAGCGTATGCTCACCGCATGTATCCAGAAACCTATTACGCCGCCACGCGGCGCGAGCCTTCTGATCACCCTGTGCACAGCGGGCAGGCGCGCGCGCGGGTGGTGGTGATCGGCGGCGGGTATGCGGGATTGGCTACTGCTTTGGGTTTGGCGGAGCGCGGTGTCAGTGATTTGCTGCTGTTGGAATCCCAGGCGATCGGTTTTGGCGCCAGTGGGCGCAACGGTGGTTTTGTCTTTGCCGGTTATTCGCTCGATGAAGAATTACTTTTGCAAAAGCTCGGACCCTCCGAAGCGCGTTGGATGTATGAATTGACGCGCAGTGCAGTGCATTCGATTCGCGCGCGTATTGATCGCTATGCCATTGACTGCGATCCAGTGGACGCCGGTGTCATCTGGGCCAATTGGTTTGCTGACCCGTCGCTGTTGGAGCGCCGGCGACAGCTGTTGGCAAAACACTATGGCAGCGAATGGACTTCAATCGATGCCGCCGAGCTGCGCACGCAGTTGCACACCTCGCGTTATCACGGCGCCTTGTTCGAAGCCGACGCATTTCATGTACATCCGTTGAATTTGGCGCTGGGATTGGCGCGGGCGGCCCAGCAGTTGGGCGTGCGCGTGTACGCCCAGAGTCCCGTCATTTCCATAGGGCGACAGGCGGGCGGCTGGCGGGTCCATACCGCGCAGGGCAACGTGGACGCCGAGCAAGTGGTTGTCGCCGGCGGCGGCTATCTGCACGGATTGATACCGGCGCTGCAGCGCGCGATGCTGCCGATCGCCACCTATGTCGCGGTCACCGAGCCGCTGGGCGCGCGTTTGCAGGATGCTATTCGCACCCGCGCTGCGGTCTACGACACGCGTTTTGCCTTCGACTATTACCGGGCATTGAGCGACACACGTCTATTGTGGGGTGGTCGAATTTCGATTCTCAATCGCTCACCATCGGCGGTAGCACTCCTGCTGAAACGCGATATCGCGCGGGTTTATCCGCAATTGGGTGAGGTCCGCATCGACTACGCCTGGAGCGGTTTGATGAGTTATGCGCGCCACGAAATGCCACAAATTGGGCAGTCACAACCAGGCTTGTGGCATGCGCAAGCCTTTGGAGGCCACGGAGTTGCCACCACGACCGTTGCCGGTGAAATTTTGGCGCAAGCCATTGCTAGCGGCGATGACAGCTGGCGGCGCTTTCAAACCTTCGGGCTCACGCGGACCTGGCGACCGTTCGGATTTCTAGGCGCACAAGCCACCTACAGCTATTTGCAAGCGCGCGATGTGTGGAAAAGTGGGCGCAGTGGCTGAACCTAGAAACCTCAGTTGACCGCTTCTAAATACCCATAGCACCATGATTCTGCTGGCTTTTCAGCAAATTTCGGAACAGGGCATAAGCGCACTGAGGGTGAAAGCTGGCAAGCTTGCGCGGCATGCCGCGCGCCGGCTTGAACGGCTGGCGGCTACGCCGCCAGACCGGGGGAATAGCTCTTCTATTCCGACGAGTTGGAACGCAGCCATGTCCCGGCCCGCAAGCTTTGCGTGCGTTCGAACCGTGCAATCTGCCCCGTAGCGGACTCACACTATAGGTGAACTGATCAAAGTGCTGAAAAGTCAAAAGAATCATTGCGTTATGGGTGATGGGAAGCGGTCAACTGAGGTTTCTAGGTTAATCTGGCCAGCACAGTGATGCGTCAGGTGCTTTGCGAGCCCGCGAGCGTTTGGCCGACAAACGCGGTGGCGGCATTGCGCATGACACACTGTCTGCGGTTGATACTGAACTGCAAGCCGAAGCCACCGAACTGGTGGAACTCGATGATTTGCTGTGCAAACTGGAGCGCCAGCACCCCAGTTTCGCGCGCGTGTTTGAATGCCGTTATTTCGCCGGTTTGAGTGAACAAGAAACAGCCGACGCACTCAAAATGAGTTTGCGCACTGCGCAATGCGAGTGGAATCAGGCCCGCCAATGGCTATCGAAGCAATTGGCGGCATAACTTTGGGGGACAGACTACAGGGAACAACTGCGCGGTCCGTTTGCTACGGTTTCTAGAGCTTCCCTATGGTGTATCGGCCGAGGTCTGATCCATCCCCACTTTGCGATTTACAAACCTCAGGGTCGCCACTTTATTTAAATCGACTTCGTCCGCTTGGTAAAGTCCGGCCTGCACCATTTGTTGATAAAAATCGTCAATGCGTGCGCGATTCATTGCACCCATTCCAAGGGTCAGCGCCTCACCTGAATCGACGATGCCCTGACTCTTCATCAGTGCTACTGAGGCTTCTATTTCATCCAAACTCATATCAGGATTTTCTTTCAAAAGTAACTGATTGGCGCTGTCACGATTGCCGTGCAGATAATGCGCCCAACCGATAATCGACGCGTCGACAAATCGCTGAACCAAATCCGGGTTATTTTCAACCAGCGCTACACGCGTTTCGATTAAGGTTGAGTAGGTCGAATAACCATGGTCGGCGAGTAGATGAACAACGGGATCAAAACCAGCCTGCTTTTTTACGTAGATGGGTTCCGCAACCGAATAACCCTGTTGAATCGCCCGCGGATTGGCCAAAAAAGGGCTCAAATTATAATTGTAAGGCCGCAGTGACGCATCACGAAATCCATGTTTGGCCTTTAGCCAAGCCCACCAACTATATTGTGCATCTTTGGCAACCAGCACGGTCTTTGCTTTGGCTAACGCGGAGAATTCCGCAAAACCTTGATTCGGGTGAGCAATCAAGGCTTGTGGATCCTTTTGAAATAGCGCCGCAACAACAACCACCGGCACCCCGTTTTTCACGTTATCAAAACTATGCAGCAAATTGCCGGTCAGCAAAAAATCAATCTTGCCAGCCGGCAATAGCGGCCGATTATTGACTTGTGGGCCACCCTGACGAATCGTCACATCGAGCCCATATTTGGCATAAGTGCCATCAGCCAAAGCCTGGTAAAAACCGCCCTGCGCAGCTTGCGCCTTCCAATTGGTCGCAAAGCTCACTTTGTCGACTGCCGAAGCATGGCCGGCAAGGGCCATGCATAACAGCAGTGTGATGCTCCGATTGAAATTGCCGAGCACGGGTGGATTCCTTTGCTATACCTACAATTAACTCTTCATCGCCTGATGCGAGGTGGTAGCAGGTTCGCGCAATTCACGGCGCAGAATCTTACCGACGTTGGTCTTCGGCAATTCGCTGCGGAACTCAATGATTTTCGGTTGTTTGTAGCCGGTCAACTGTGCTCGGCAATGCGCTTTCACGTCGTCTGCAGTCAGTTTTGGATCTTTCTTGACGATGACCAACTTAACCGCTTCGCCTGATTTGTCATCAGGAACGCCGACCGCGGCCACTTCCAAAACACCTGCGAGGGCCGCAACAACGTCTTCGATTTCATTTGGATAAACGTTGAAACCCGAGACCAGAATCATGTCTTTTTTGCGATCAACGATATAGAAAAAACCACGTTCATCCATCCTGCCAATATCACCAGTGCGCAACCAGCCATCTGGCGTGATGGATTTTTCTGTCTCTTCAGGCCGCTGCCAATAGCCTTTCATGACTTGCGGCCCGCGGATACAAATCTCCCCAATATGACCTTGCGGCAACAAATTACCGTCGTCGTCTTGAATGGATAGCTCGGTGCTCGGCGCCGGAACACCAATGGAACCGGTAAACTCGCGCGCATCGGGCAAATTGACGGTCGCTACCGGCGAACTTTCCGTCATACCGTAGCCTTCAAACAACGCGCACCCAGTCACTTTTTGCCATTTTTCCGCCACTGCGCGTTGTACCGCCATGCCGCCGCCCATCGACAACTTGAGCGTACTGAAATTTAGTTCTGAAAAACCTGGCGTATTCAGCAAACCATTAAACAGCGTGTTAACACCGGTAATGATCGTGAATCGATACTTTCCGATTTCTTTAACGAAGCCCGGCATATCACGCGGATTAGTGATCAACACATTCAGGCCGCCGAGATTCATGAACACCAGACAATTACAGGTCAACGCGAAAATATGGTAGAGCGGCAACGCGGTGATAATAATTTCTTCACCCTGTTTAACGTTCGGACCAAACCAATGTTTAACCTGCAACATATTTGCGATCATATTGCGGTGGGTCAACATCGCGCCTTTGGAAAGGCCGGTGGTGCCGCCGGTATATTGCAGAAAGGCTAAGTCCTCAGGCCCGATTTCGGTTGCTGGCAGCGCTTGACCGGCACCCTGACGCAAAGCGTCGTTGAACTTGGTTACGTTGGGCAAATTGAACGCCGGCACCGCCTTTTTGCGGTACTTGACGACAAAATTAACGATCAAAGCCTTCGGAAAACCAAGCAAATCACCGACTTGGGAGGTAATGACGTGTTTGATGGGTGTGTCCTTGATCACTTCTTCCAACGTTGTGGCGAAGTTTTCTAGCACGACTATCGCCACCGCGCCGGAATCACAGAGCTGATGTTTCAGCTCGCGGGCCGTATACAAAGGATTGGTGTTCACAACGGTGAGCCCAGCGCGCAGGATGCCGAGCAATGCGACCGGATACTGCAGCACATTGGGCAACATGATCGCCACGCGATCACCCTTTTTCAGCCCAAATTGGTTGCGCAAACAGCAAGCAAATTGCAGGCTGAGTCGGTCGAGCTCCCCGTAGCTCAACACCTTATCCATGTTGACGAAGGCTGGGCGATCGCGAAAACGCTCGTAGGCGAGCTTCATCACATCGGCTACCGAACGAAACTCGTCGGCATCGATGGTTTCCGGTGTACCGTGTGGATACTGCGCCAGCCAAGGTTGTGACTGTACCGTGCTCATCGTCCCCTCTCCTATGATGATCGTGTCACGAAATCGGAGTGTCCCGACCTGTTTGGGGCGAAAATAACCGTAATGCCGAGGGAAGTCATGCAGACAACGTCAAATAATTCGCTGCGCCGCGTTTTCATCGCACTGATCGCTTTTGTAGGTCTCGCTATGTTGACATCCTGTTCACGCACGCCAGACGAACAGGCGCTACGCGAGCGCTTGGATGAGATTTCTGCCGCCGCGGAAAACAAGGATGTGTCGGCCTTCGTTGACGTTCTCGCCGATGATTTTGTTGGCAATAGCAGCGAGTTCGACAAGCTTGGCATGGAGCGCCTGATTCGTTTGATGGCCTTACGTCATCAAGCAATTAGCGTTACCCGTACGGGTTTATCGATTGAGATGCATCAGGATCGAGCAGTTGTGCAAATGCAAGTGCTGATCACCGGCGGTAAGGGTGGCTTAATTCCTGAGCAAGGTCAGTGGTTTAACACTGAAAGTGCGTGGCGATTTGTGGATGGCGAATGGCAACTCGGCAGTGCCACTTGGAAACCGCGTCAGTGAGCGCCTATGCCTTAGCGTGCAAGGCTGCGGCGATGGCGCGGGTGCGGGCGACACAGGTCCAAATGCTCCCAACGGCGATAATGAGCATAGCCGCCGTTAGCGCGTAGGACGTCTGCCACAGCCATCCTTCAATGGCGCCGAACACACAGCCCAAACTCAAAACCGCCATACGATGCGGTTTAGCCTGTGGTCCGCGAAAATCCTGTGGCAAACCGAGCGTGCCGCCGAGCACCCGAATGTAAGCCGTTAGCGCCGCCGCCAATGCGGCCAGCCAACCTAAGGTGGACAAGTCCAGCGCATAACCCGCCGCCACTAGGAAGAGGCTGTCTGCGATCCGATCCGGTATCTCGTTGTAGAGCGCGCCGGTAACAGTACCCTTGCGACCTTCAACGGCGACCATGCCGTCGATCAGATTGCACAATAATCGTAATTGCACGCACAGCGCGGCGCCCAGCAGCGCCCAAGGCCATGCCTTGCCCAACAACAACAACGCCGCGCCTAGCCCTGCAAATCCCACGCTAGCAACCGAAATTTGATTGGCTGTTACCGCGCTATGGACCAGCCGGGTCGCTAGCGTGCGAGCCCAGGCGGTGCTGCGGCTTTTCAGTGGTCGGCGGGCGTCGCTATTAGGCTCAGTCATGGCGGCAGATCAATCAGTCAGCAAAGGCTAGTGTAGTGCCTGATCCGCTAAGTGGAATTGGCAGATCGGCACGAAAACGACCACAGACTGTTATCGTTGTTGACTAAACCACCAGGCACGGCCTGTCAGAGGCACCGATGTTTGAGGCGATTGCAAGACGTTTGATGCTGACACTGGCACGCCTGCTGACCGGTGTGCGTGGAGTATGGTCGCAGCCGCCACCAGACTCTCCGTGTGTGTACTTTGGCAATCATGCCAGCCACGCTGATTTTGTGTTGATCTGGACCGTGTTGTCAGCGCGGCAGCGCGCCTCCACGCGGCCGGTCGCGGGTGCTGATTATTGGAACAAAGGAATCGTGCGCCGTTTCATCGGCCACCGCGTGGTGCGCGGCGTTTTGATCGAGCGCGACGCCGCCCGCCGCACGATTGATCCGGTCGCTCAAATGGGCGCCGTGCTGGCCGCCGGCGAGAGTTTGATTCTATTTCCGGAGGGGACTCGTAATCTAACCGACGAGCTGTTATTGCCGTTCAAGAGTGGTCTCTACCATTTGGCCAAAGCCCATCCAAAGGTGTGTTTTATTCCAGCTTGGATAGACAACTTGCACCGCGTATTACCCAAAGGCGAAATATTGCCGATTCCCTTGTTATGCACGGTGCACCTCGGTGGCCCGATCCAAGTGGCGAACGGGGAAGAAAAAGATCAGTTTCTCGCCCGTGCGCGCGCCGCCCTGCTCGCGCAGCGCCCAGCGCACGGTGACGATGTGCCTGCAAATGAAGGCGAGTGAGATGAATACGACTACCCAGTTGTTTACCGGCGTCTTCGCTGTGCTTTTGTTTGCTAGCAGCATCGCCTGGAGTTTGCGCTTTTGGATTGCCAAGGGCCGCCCGCATTCGGTCATCGATAATCTGGTCGATCGCATCAATGCGTGGTGGGTCATGGTGGGCTTGGTCGCGCTGGCTTTCGCCTTTGGAAAAACCGGTGTCATCATTTTATTCGGTTTGCTTTCCTTGCTGGCGCTGCGCGAATTCGTCACGCTCACGTACACCAGGCGTAGTGATTATTTGGCGCTGGCGATGGTCTTTTACGTCGCACTGCCCATGCAGTACGCGCTAATCTGGATCGAATGGTATGGTTTGTATTCGATTTTCATCCCAGTTTATGGATTTCTTTTCTTGCCAATCATTACAGCACTCCGCGCGGATACCACGCGGTTTTTGGGTCGTATTGCGCAGGTGCAATGGGCGCTGATGTTGGCGGTCTTTTGTTTATCGCACGTGCCAGCACTGGTCACTTTGTCGATTCCCGGATTTGAAGGACGCGAAATCCTATTAATCGCGTTCTTGGTCATCGTCGTGCAATCCAGCGATGTACTTCAGTATATCTGGGGGAAACTTCTGGGTAAGCACAAGGTGGCGCCGTCGTTATCGCCCTCCAAAACCTGGGAAGGGCTGGTTGGCGGCGTACTGTCAGCCACTGCACTCGGCGCCGGCTTATGGTGGATTACCCCATTCACACCCTTGCAGGCCGCGGGAATTGCATTTGCGATTAATTTGATGGGCTTCTTTGGCGGATTGGTGATGAGTGCGATCAAACGCGATCACGGCGTCAAAGATTGGGGGCATCTAATCGCGGGCCACGGCGGCGTGCTTGATCGGCTAGATTCGGTCATATTTTCTGCGCCGATTTTTTTCCATATTGTGCGTTATGGTTTTACGCCATAGTTAACTTGGATGATTCACCCTTTTCCTAAAATGAGCGCGTGCGCGGACAACGGAGGGAACGTGGCAGACGCATGGATGGTGTATGGCGCCTATGGTTACACTGGGCGTTTGATTCTGAAAAAAGCCATAGCAGCGGGTTTAAAACCACTGGTTGCGGGTCGCGACCCTGATAGAACCGCAGCGCTGGCATTGGAGTTTGGTCTGCGGCACCGCAGTTTTGATCTCGCCGATGTGCAGGCCCTGCGCCGCGGCTTAGATGGTATGCGGGCCGTGTTGCATTGCGCCGGTCCATTCTCAGCGACAGCGGCGCCAATGATTACTGCATGTTTGCAGGTGGGCACGCACTATTTGGACATTACCGGCGAAATAGACGTATTTGCTTTTGCCCATGCAAACGACAGCGCGGCACGCAAACATGGCATTGCGTTAGTGCCGGGCGTGGGCTTTGATGTGGTGCCCACCGATTGCCTCGCGGCACTGCTGAAGCGCGATTTGCCTGACGCCACCGAACTCACGCTGGCCTTCGATGCCGAAGGCGGACCGAGTCGCGGCACCGCGCTTACCAGCATCGAAGGACTAGGCAAAGGTGGCCGGGTACGTCGAGATGGCCACATGTTAACCGTACCGTTGGGCTATAAAAAGCGCGAATTTGCCTTTCCGCGTGGCAATCGACAAACGGTGACCATTCCTTGGGGCGATGTGTATACGGCCTTTGTCAGCACCGGCATTCCCAATATCGAGGTGTACATGGCCCTGCCACCGCGCGCCATTCAAGGTTTACGGCGCCTGCGCTGGTTAGCGCCACTGCTCTCTTTGCCACCGGTGCAATGGCTACTGAAGCGCCGCATCGAGGCGCAAATTCAAGGGCCGTCAGAATCGCGGCGCGGCGAAAGTCATGCGTACATCTATGGCGAAGTCCGAAATCCGCGCGGTGAAGTGCGCGCGGCAACCTTAAGCACGCCCAACGGCTACGACTTAACCGCCGAAGCCGCGCTGCGTATCACCCGCTATGTGCTCGACGATCAAGGTCCGCATGCGGGCTTCTACACACCGTCCTTGTTGATGGGTGCGGATTTCGTCAAGCAGTTATCTGGCGTGCGCTACGTGCGAGTGCGCTGACTTAAAGAGTCGTGAAGAAATAACTTAGGCGCGCAAAATTGCCAAGACTTCTTCAAGTTCAATGCGTAACTGGCGCACGATCTGCGCCGAGACCTTGGCTTCGGCTTTTTCGGCCTTTTCGACTTTTTCAGCCTTTTCGACCTTGTTAGCTTCGCCGTCAATACGCTGGCGGGCACCGCCGATCGTGAAGCCCTGTTCGTACAATAAACTGCGAATCTGACGAATCATCAGCACATCGTGGCGCTGGTAGTAACGACGGTTGCCACGCCGTTTAACCGGTTTCAGGCTCGGGAATTCTTGCTCCCAATAGCGCAAAACGTGCGGCTTGACGCCACACAGTTCGCTTACTTCACCGATGGTGAAGTAACGCTTCGCCGGTATCGGCGGAAGTTCGCTATTACTGCCCGGATCCAGCATACGCTTCCACCCGTGCCTTGAGTTTCTGCCCTGCCCTGAACGTCACGACGCGGCGGGCGGAGATCGGAATCTCTTCGCCAGTCTTGGGATTTCTACCCGGTCGTTGATTTTTTTGACGCAGATCGAAATTACCGAAGCCCGAGAGCTTCACGTTCTCCCCTTTTTCGAGCGCTTCACGGATGACGTCAAAGAATATATCGACGAATTCTTTGGCCTCACGCTTGTTGAGCCCCACATCCTCAAACAGCCTTTGGGCCATCTCAGCCTTGGTCAGCGCCATCCCTAACTCCGCACCTGAGCCCCAAATTCCCGAGCTGATCGACCGATGATTTCGGCCACCAACTGGTCCACGTCCGCGTCCCCTAGAGTGCGCGAATCGTCCTGAAAAATCAAGCCGATAGCGAAACTTTTACAGCCCGCTGCGAGGCCAGCACCGCGATACACATCGAACAAACGCAACTCGCGCAGCAGCGGTCCAGCCGCTTCTACCACGCAGTTTTCGATCATGTCAAAGCTGACTTCTTCCGGTAACACTAGAGCAAGATCACGACGTACCGACGGGAATCGCGACAGTTCGCAGGCGTTCGGCATCAGCCGCGAACGCAGTGCCGGTAAATCGATTTCCGCGACCAGCACTTCACCAACTAAATCAAGTTGCGTGGCGAGATCAGGATGCAGCGCGCCAATGAAGCCGACATTTCGATCATCGATCAGCAAATTTGCGCGACGCCCCGGATGCAGACACTGCGGGCCACCGGCACTCCAACTTGAACGAGCAGCATTGCCGGCGCCGGCGACCAGCGCTTCGACGTCACCTTTGAGATCAAAAAAATCCATCGGCCGAGTGCGTTCGCCCCATTGTTCGGGCCGCGCGCTTCCAGCGACAACCAGCGAGAGCAGCTCGGTTTCCACCGGTCCATCCGCACTGGTGTGATAACTGCGGCCTACTTCGAAAAAACGCGAGCGCGCCTGCTGGCGATTTTGGTTGCGTACCAATGCCGCGACCAAACCCGGCAACAGTGAGGTGCGCATGACGCCCAGATCCGCAGACAGCGGATTGGCCAAGCTAATGCTGTTTTCGCTCATGCCCCAACGCTTAAGTTCGGCATCACTCAGAAAAGCGAAGGTGATGGCTTCGAAATAACCGCGTGCCAGCAAACGCTCTCGCAATCGGATGAGTGGTAGGCGTGACTCACTGATGGGCTCTACTTCTAATTCGCCGCGTGGCGCCACGGTCGGAATGTGCTCATATCCGTAAATGCGCGCGACTTCTTCGATCAGATCTTCTTCAATCTCGATATCAAACCGCCAGGACGGCGCAATCACCGTCCAGCCCGCCTCATTGGCGGTCACTTGCATACCCAGCGTGGTCAAGATTCGCTCGACCGCAGCAGCGGGCACTTCTATACCTAATACGCGCGCCAAACGTGCGTGACGCAGGCGCACCGGCAGGCGTTTGGGTAACTCATC
>Ga0163154_10004306_pt1 | contig 18786 bp, 15 predicted proteins | sample OliLakLV19MP9P1_FD_148649 | JGI IMG/M metagenome (GOLD analysis project Ga0163154, IMG submission 148649) | Freshwater microbial mat bacterial communities from Lake Vanda, McMurdo Dry Valleys, Antarctica - Oligotrophic Lake LV.19.MP9.P1 | ecosystem: Environmental > Aquatic > Freshwater > Lake >...
TCTGGGCAGCGCCGAGATAGCAACATTACGATAGCAGCGTCGAGATAAACAGTTGCATGATCTTACAATCTCGCGCCGCTCTACTTACCCGTAACCACGAACCACATCATCCGTCCCGCGATCGCGGCCGCCGCGAGCAGGAATGCCCACCGCACAAACTTCGAGCCCTTCTTGATCGCCAGCGAGCTGCCGATGAAACTACCCGCGGCGTTGCAGATCGCCATCGGGATCGCCAGCGGCCAGATCACCAGACCGCCGATGATGAACGTACCCAGCGCGCCGATGTTGCTCCCCAAGTTCATGGCCTTGGCGTTGCCCGTTCCGGTGACAAAATCGAAGCGTAAGAAGCGGACCATGATGAACACAAAGAACGAGCCGGTGCCCGGGCCGAAGAAGCCGTCGTAAAAGCCGATGACGAGCCCGGCGGCGATCGTGATGGCGATGTTGCGTGGCGTGATGGCGATGTTGCGTGGCGTGCGTCCCGAGTACGCAGAAACGCCTCCGATCTGCGGCTTGAAGAACATGTACAGGGCCATCACGATCAGCAGCCCACCAAAGACGCTCTTGGTCAGCGTCTCGTTGAACTTGCCAAGCCGCATGAGAGCGACCGCGCCAGCGATGGAACCAAGAACAGCGCAGAGCCCGCCGAGCACGGCCACAAAGCGGTCGAGCTTGCCGCGCACCAGGAACGAAATCGTGGCCGTGCTGGAGCCGCTGGCACCGACGAACTTGTTGGTGCCAGCGACGTTGGGGATCGGGAGCCCCAGCGCGGCCAGCGCGGGCATCGTAAAGATCCCGCCGCCGCCAGCCATGGCATCGATGAGGCCGGCGATAAACGCGACAGCGGAGCAGGCCGCGATTTGGGAGGTCGAGAAGGAGAGCACGGGCGAGAGGGTACGTGACCAGACCTCGCGCTGAGGCCACAACCCGCGTTCTGCGTAGCGGCGGACATTAAAGTATCAAATCAGACTTCGGTGGAACTTTGACTTTCTCACGGCTTGCGTACCACCATCCGGACCACCTCGACGCCGACAGACACCGCGGTCACCCGGGCTAGAAAATACGGAGGCGGGCTCGAATCACGACGCAAAGGTAAGAAAGCCAGATCGACCGGCACCCCTACCTCCTTCCGATTCACGTTTGACAACCACATTACAATTCCAGACCAGTGCGCAGCGGTCACGCGTATGCAATCGGCCAGATCAAGGTCGCGGAGCGCTCGAAGCCGACACGCCGAGCAAGCCATGCCGAGATGGTCGCGCAAGCGGACTCGGCGAACCTCATCCGCTCGTACAGACGCCGGACGTCGGGGTTGGTATCCACGACATCGAGCCGTACCTCGCGAAGCCTTTGTCACGGCTTAGTACTGCGCATGCGCGTATGCGTAAAAGTCAGCGGCACGCTCAACGAGAGCCCCGGGAGCTCGGCGTTGCGCCGATCGAGCCCCGGAGGTTCTTACACCCCCACCGCCTTCCGACTCTCGTTTAACAACCGCCGCAGCACCGTCTGCAGCACGCCGCCGTTGCGGTAGTACACGGCCTCCACCGGCGTGTCGATCCGGCACCGCGTCGTGAACTGCGTCTTCGTGCCGTCGGGTCTCGTGGCGGTCACGTTCACCTCGCAGCGCCGGGTCTCGTGGCGGTCACGTTCACCTCGCAGCGCGGCTCGATCAGCGCCGTGTTGTTCTCCGCGCCCGTCGCTGGCAAGTCAATATCAAACGTCTCCTCGCCCGTCAGCCCGAGACCGCCCGCCGTCTCGCCCTCGGCAAAGCACAGCGGCAGCACACCCATGCCTACAAGATTGCTCCGGTGGATGCGCTCAAAGCTTTCGGCGATGACCGCGCGGCACCCGAGGTTCATTGTCCCCTTGGCCGCCCAGTCGCGGCTCGAACCCATGCCGTAGTCCTTGCCCGCGAGCACCACCAACGGCGTGCCCTCCTTCTTATAATTCATCGCGGCGTTGTAGATGAAATCAATCTTGCCGCCCGCCGACTTGGACATATCGCGTGTCCAGCCGCCTTCCTTGATCTTGCCGGTGCCGGGGTCAACCGCCAACTTGTTCTTCACCCGCACGTTCGCGTAGGTGCCACGCGTCATGATCCGGTCGTTACCGCGTCGAGCGCCATAACTTAACTGTTAAAATTAGATTTCCGCACGCCCAGCGTCTTGAGAAACTCGCCCGCCGGGCTAGCCTCGGCGATGTCGCCAGCCGGGCTGATGTGGTCGGTCGTCACGCTGTCACCAACATACACCAGGCACCGTGCGCCGCGGATCGGCTTGAGCGCCGTCGGTTGCTCGGTCATCTCCTCAAAGAACGGCGGGTTCTGCACGTACGTGCTTTCGGTGTTCCACGCGTACAAATCACTCTTGCTCACCGGCACCTGGTTCCACGTCGCGTTCCCCGTGAACACGTTCGCGTACTGCGTGCGGAACTGCTCGGGAGTCACGCACTGGGCCTTCACCGCCTGCACCTCCGCGTGCGTCGGCCAGATGTCCTTCAGGAACACCGGCTTGCCGTCCTTGCTCGTGCCCAGCGGCTCGGTCGTGAGATCAACCCCGATCGACCCCGCGATCGCGTACGCCACGCACAGCGGCGGGCTCGCCAGATAATTCGCCTTCACGTCCGGGTGCACCCGGCCTTCAAAGTTCCGATTGCCGCTCAGCACCGACGCCACGCACAAGTCTCCCTCCTTGATCGCCGCTTCAACCTCGTCAGGCAGCGGCCCGGAGTTGCCGATGCACGTCGTACACCCGTACCCCACGGTGTAAAACCCGAGCGCGTCAAGGTCCGCCGTCAGTCCAGCCTTATTATAATATTCAGTCACGACCTTCGAGCCCGGCGCCAGCGACGTCTTTACCCACGGCTTGCTCGTCAGCCCGAACGCCCGCGCCTTCCGCGCGACCAAACCGGCCGCGATCATCACGTCGGGGTTGCTCGTGTTCGTGCAGCTCGTGATGGCCGCAATCACCACCGCACCGTGCGTAATCTTGCTCTCCTTGCCCTTCATCGGCCCGTCGGCGTGCTTCACCGTGCCAAAGCTCCCCACGATCTTGTCCCACGCGAACCCGAAGCTGGTGTTCCCCAGCGGCGCCGCCAGCCCGCGCGCAAAGTCCGACTTCACGTCCTTGAGCAGCACCCTGTCCTGAGGACGCTTGGGCCCCGCCAGCGACGGCTGCACTGTCGACATGTCGAGCTCAACCACGTCGGTAAACTCCGGCGCGTCGACGCCCGGCTGCCAGAACATGCCGTTGGCCTTGCAGTACGCCTCGACCAGCGCGACCGTGGCCTCGTCACGCCCCGTGAACTTCAGGAAATCCAGCGTCGCCTGATCGACCGGGAAGAACCCCATCGTCGCGCCGTACTCGGGCGCCATGTTCGCGATCGTCGCGCGGTCCGGGATCGACATCGACGCCAGCCCATCGCCGAAAAACTCGACGAACTTATCCACAACACCCTTCGCGCGCAGGATCTGCGTCACGGTCAGCACCAGATCCGTCGCCGTCGCGCCCTCGGGCAGCTTGCCCGTGAGCCGCATGCCGATCACCTCGGGAGTGAGCATGTAGATCGGCTGCCCCAGCATCACCGCCTCGGCCTCGATCCCGCCCACACCCCAACCCACGACACCCAGCCCGTTCACCATTGTCGTGTGGCTGTCCGTCCCCACGCACGAATCTGGGTATGCCACTGGATCGGGCCCGCCATTACGATCAACATTCGTCAGCACGCCCTTGGCCAGGTACTCCAGGTTCACCTGATGCACGATCCCCGTCGCTGGCGGCACGACGCTGAAATTGTTCAGGCTCTGCTGCCCCCACTTCAAAAACTCGTACCGCTCGTCGTTGCGCTCGAACTCGCGCTTGGCATTGATCGTCAAGGCCGCGCTCGACCCGTAGGCATCGACCTGCACCGAGTGGTCGATCACCATATCACACTTGACCAGCGGGTTGATCGCGTTGGGATCCCCGCCCAGCCTCTTCATCGCGTCACGCATGGCCGCCAGATCCACTACGCACGGCACGCCCGTGAAGTCCTGCAGCACCACTCGTCCCGGCATGAACGGGATCTCTTTCTTGACTGGCGCCTTGGCGTTCCAGTTCGCCAGCCCCGTCACGTCGTCGGCCGTCACGATGAACCCGTCCAGGTTCCGCAATATCGACTCGAGCAAAACCTTGATCGAGTACGGCAACCGATCCACCCGCCCGATGCCCTTCGCTTTCAAGGCCGCGAGGTCGAAATAGGTGTACGTGCCGTGCGCGGTCTTCAAAGTCTTGCGGGCGCTGAAAGGATCGGGACGCACCATGAGAAATCTCCTGAAATGACTTGCGGAACGCTCAAGCTTAGCCTTAGATCAACATGAATCGAATCGATGATACTTACGAATACGATCAGTTATTTTTATGACAATCGCGTGCCACGGAGCCTGATCGCTCGCCATCCTGAACTAAAACGGGAAGATAATCCCCGCGTACACCATCGCCGAATCGCGGGCGGGGTTGCTCGCGTCGCCAAAGATCCGCGCGTTGGAGGCGTGGTGCCAACGCACCCCCACTTGGAGCCGCGTCCCGCTCTCGGTGAGTTGCCGCGTGAACCCAACCCCCACCCGAGGCATCAGGTCAAAGCTCGTCCCGCCGTCGGGCACGTTGTCAGTCGCAGCCAGAATCCCCACGCCCGTGTCCGCGTACACCGTCCACGCCCCGGTGTTTATGAAGTGCCACCGGAACACCATCACCGCGCTCGCGCCGACGGGGTTGTCGCCGGGCTGGTTGAAGTACCACCCCGCCAGCTCGGCCGTGAACTCGATGTCCGGAGCCAGAAAATACGTGTACGCGAAGTGAACGTTCGAATCGACCGCGTCATTGAAGTTGTCCGCGATGCCCGTTCCGATCGTCCACCAGCGCGAGCCCGCCGCGCCGAACTTCTTCGGCGGCGTGAACTCCGCAACCTTCGAACCGATCGCCTCAGAGCCACGCGGTTCCGACGAGCTCGACTCTTTGAGCTTCTCTTCCGACGCCAAAGCCGCGCTCGGGCTGGGCGGCTCATATTGAAACGAGACCGGCAAACGATCGGTCAAGCTCTCGTCACTCTGTGCTCGCGCCGCCCCGCACGTCAGCGCACCGACCACGAACAACGGCCACGCCGCGAACGCCATGCCGCCCTCGTGAAGTACTCGACACTGTTGAATCCCGGCGACCAAGCCCGCGAGAGCTGATGACTTCATGGCTCAAGAGTATCGAGCGCGCTAGCGTCGTGCGATGGCACCGCAATCAAACTTTCCCATCCCCAATCTCAACCCGGGCGCGAACGAGCCCGAAGGCTCCAACCCGGCCTCACGCCTCGAACGTCTCGAAGAGGCGCAGCTCTACGCCGAACGCGCCAACGAGGAACTCAACTCGGCCCTCATCGATCTCGCGCGCCGCCTCGAAGAAACCATGGCCCGGCTCAACCGCCTCGAAGGAAGACTCACCAACCTCCTGACCAACGAGAGCGACCTCGGGAACGCCGACCACAACGAACGCGACGACGACCCCACCGACCGCAACCACACAGAATCCTGAACGCCCTCGCGTACAGGTGCGCATCATAAAGTCTGTTTCAGAACCCTCAAATTTCTAGTGAGATGAGTTTTCAACCCGTCTTTACGCGTTCTACTTCTTTGCTCTGAAATAGACTATTAAACCAGCAGCGACTCTCCCGTCATCTCCGCCGGCTTCCTCAGACCCATCATCGCCAGCATCGTGGGCGCGATGTCCGCCAGCCGCCCTCCCTCGCGCAGCTTCCGCCCCTTGAACGCCTCCCCCACCACATACAACGGCACGTCGTACGTCGTGTGGGACGTGTGCGGCGCGTTGTTGATCAGGTCCCACATCTGCTCGGCGTTCCCGTGGTCGGCCGTCACGATCAAACTCCCGCCGCGCTTCAGCGTCGCCTCCACGATCGCCCCCACGCACGCGTCCACCGTCTCGCACGCCTTGATCGCCGCTGGCAAGCTCCCCGTGTGACCCACCATGTCTACGTTCGCGAAGTTCACCACGATGAACTCCTCACAGTCCTCGGCCCCGAGCCGCCGCAGCACCGCGTCGCGCACCTCGGCCGCCGCCATCTCCGGCTTCATGTCGTACGTTGTCACCTTGGGCGATTGCGGGTTCTCGCGCGATTCGCCCGGGAACGGCTCCTCGCGGTAATCGTTGAAAAAGAACGTCACATGCGGGTACTTCTCCGTCTCCGCGCAACGAAACTGCCGCAATCCCAGCTTCGAAACCGTCTCCCCCGCGATATTCACAAACTTCGGCGGCCTCAAGAACGCGACCTTCACGTACGGGTTCAACGCATCCCAATACTCCGCCATCGTCACAAAGTTCAGCTTCAACTTCGCGCCACGCTCAAAGCCCTTGACCCCCGAATCTGGCGAGGCCTTCACCTTCCCCAGGAACTCATCGAGCACGAACGCCTGGATCAGCTCTCGCGGCCTGTCCCCGCGGTAGTTGTAGAAGATCACCGTGTCGCCGTCCTTCACCCGGCTCGCCTGCGCGTCCGTGGCGCTAGCCGCGATCATCGTCGGCGCGACAAACTCATCGCCGTTCTGCGTCGCGCTCATCGGCGCGTCGTAGTACGCCTGAATAGCCGTGGTCGCGGAACTCGCCAACGGCGCAACTGGCGTGCCCACGCCATCCGCAAGGCCGTGCCCACGCCCCGTCAAGCACTGGTACGCCCGCGCCACCCGCTCCCACCGATGATCGCGGTCCATCGCCCAATACCGGCCCATCACCGACACCACCGCCCCCACGCCAATCTCCCGGCAGGACTTCTCTACCTCCTCAACAAACTTCTTCCCCGTGTACGGCCCCGTATCTCGCCCGTCCGTGAACAAATGAATCGCCACTCGCGACTGCCCGAGTTCCTTGCACAACCGCAGCACCGAGTACAAGTGAAACAACAGCCCGTGTACCCCCGCGTCCGACGCGATGCCCATCAGATGCACCGTCTCGCCCGAATCACGCGCGCTTTCTACTGCCCTCGCCAGCACCGAGTTGGACCGCAGACCCGCCCGGCACGCCTTGGTGATTCGCACCGAATCCTGATCGACGATCCGTCCCGCTCCGATGTTCTGGTGACCGACTTCCGAGTTCCCCATCGTCCCTTCATTAAGCCCCACGTCCTCGCCGCTGGTCTTCACCAATGTCCCAGGCCAGTCCCGCGTCAACGCCTGCGCCACCGGCGTCTTTGCGAGCTTCACCGCGTTGAAAGCGTCCTGCTCAGCGTGCGGATTCTCGCCCCACCCATCGCGGATTACCAGCACGCACGGCGTGTTCCTCGCGCCCGATCTCTCACCATTGCCCGCCACAGTCTGATTCGTTGCCATGACCGCATAGTACCGGCCGCGAATGGGCAATAATTAAGCCTCGACCCACACCCTGGCAATAATCAAGCCTCGACTCACACCCGGCAACCAGCACAATTCCCCGCCCGCTCGCCGACCAGAACCGCCATGCCCAGCATCGAACAGCTCGAAAAACTTCTCGCCCTCGACCCCGCAGACCCCTTCATCCTCTACGGGCTCGCGCAAGAGCACGCCAAGCTCGGCCAGACCGACGCCGCGATCAACTTCTACAACCGCTGCCTCGCCGCCGACCCCGCGTACTGCTATGCCTACTTCCACAAAGCCAAGGCCCAGCACGACGCCAACCGCACCGCCGACGCGATCGCCACCCTTCGCGCAGGCCTGCTCGCCGCACGCCAAGCCAAGGACAGCCACGCCGCCAGCGAGATCCAAGGATTCCTCGACGAGTTGGAATGATCCTCCCGCCCTCATCATCGCGGAAAGGAAACCGTGCCCAAACCTCACGATCCTCGCCGAGCAACTCAAACGCCGGGCTCGCCGCGCGCGACGCAGCCTCGAAGTGCCGCCAAACCCGCAGCCGAATCCTTGTTCACTATTGAAGAACCCAGCCTCAGCAAGCCAAACTCTCCCACTCTCCGCATCAAAGCCCGCAGCACCGGCGACCTCGCCGACGTTCTCGCTGCTGGCGAAAAGTTCGGCCCGCTCTCCCACTCTCCGCATCAAAGCCCGCAGCACCGGCGACCTCGCCGACGTTCTCGCTGCTGGCGAAAAGTTCGGCCCGCTCTCGGTCAGCGACCTAGCCGCGCTCGAACTCACCGAAGGCTCCGCCTGGACCGCCGACCTCAAGGCCCGCGTCACGCTCGCCGTCCGTCGCCGCGCGTGCCTGCGTAAGGCAATGACCCTCCTAGCCGCTCGCCCTCGCTCCGAACGCGAACTTCTCGATCGTCTCACCGCCGCCCGATTCGACCCGGCCATCAGCGACGCCGCCCTCGCAACTCTCCGCCTCCAAGGCCTCATCAACGACAACGCCCTAGCCGAATCAATCATCGAAAAAGCCGCACGCCGCGGCGATGCTCAGCCCAACATCGATCGCGCCTTCCAACGCCGCGGCCTCGAATCGGACAACCCATCAGCCGCTCACGCCCCCCCAGCCAACGACGAAGCCGCCGCCACCCAGCTCGCACGCTCGCTCCTCACGCAGCATTCACGCTCCGCAAAGGCTCCTCGCACCTCCGCCAACGCCTTCAAAGAACGGCGAAAAATCTACGCCGCACTCCTGCGAAGAGGCTTTGACGAGGACACCGCCGACCGCGCCGCTGCAACCGCCGTCGGCCCGCTTGCTCAAGAGATTCAAGGACCCGACGAATAACCCGCGCACTGCGCCGCGTGTCACGCTCCGCGTTCTGGGCCTCATACAACCGCCGGAGTACGATCTCTCGATGACCACGTTCAACAATTCCTTCACCGCTCGTCGCACGTTGGCCGCAACGGCGTTCTCCGCCAGCACGCTCTCGGCCGCGCTCTTCGCCGCTTTCTCTGCGGGCTGCGTTGACAACAACGACCGCCTTTCCGTGGGCAACACGCTCATCGTCGAAGGGATCGCTCCGCCCAAAGAGATCGACCTCGACGAGGCCATCACCGCCAAGCCTCGCGCCGACGACGGCCCCTCGGTCCGCGTTCTGGGCCTCACACAACCGCCGGAGTACGATCTCTCGATGACCGAGTTCAACAATTCCTTCACCGCTCGTCGCACGTTGGCCGCAACGGCGTTCTCCGCCAGCACGCTCTCGGCCGCGCTCTTCGCCGCTTTCTCTGCGGGCTGCGTGGACAACAACGACCGCCTTTCCGTGGGCAACACGCTCATCGTCGAAGGGATCGCTCCGCCCAAAGAGATCGACCTCGACGAGGCCATCACCGCCAAGCCTCGCGCCGACGACGGCCCCTCGGTGGTCGCACTGGACCGCCAGAATTGGTCCACCACCGATTTCGTCGTCCCCTACGACGGCACACGCCATCGCCCCCAATACACCAGCACGCTTCGTTTCACCGACCGCACCGCCCGCCAACGCAACGAGTACCCCACCCTCTCCTCCGCCCTCGACCTCAACGGCGACGAGTACGGCGACGACTCGTGGTGGAACCGCCTCGGCGAGGCCGCGGTAATGCCGTTCTTCGCCGCTAGCGAAGGGATACTCATGGTCCCCAGACTCGTCGGCGAGCCGCAGTGGTTCGAAGTGTGGAGCCCCACCGAGGCCTACGAGCGCAGTCCAGCCTGGGGCCCGCGGTCTCACGACCGCATCAAACCGCCGTTCAGATCTCCCGCCAAGATCGCCGCGCAGGCCGCCAAGGACGCCAGAGAAATCGAGGCCGCCAACACCGAAGAGGGTAAGCTCAAGCGCCTCCGCGAGGACCCCGCTACGCGCGACCGCCCCGAGACCAGCGGCGACCCCACCTCGTCGCCGCGCGCATCCAAGTCCCCGGCCAACTCGACCTGAAACAATCATTCTCGATCGCGCAACGCGACAATAAACCTCACGCGCAGGGGTGAGATTCCCAACCCCCAAAACGCAGTTCACGCACAAAAAACCGCACGCTTTCGCGTACGGTTCTTCTTTGTCAACATCAGGCTCGATCTCGAATCCGCGTCAGCGCTGAACCGGCTCGCCCACCACCGCGTTCGTGCTCGGGATCACCCCCGGCGTCAGCGATGAGGTTTGCGACTGAGGCTGCCCCGTCACCGCCGCCTGAAGCGAATCCACCCGCGTCGGCGCGATGATGTTGAGCATCAGCGAGCGATCAATCGACGCTTCGCCCACCACACCCACCACCGTCCCGACCTTGGTCTGCAACTGCAGCGCGTCGGCCGGCCTCAGATACCCGATCGTCGTCGGGCTCGCCGAACCAACCGACTGCAGCCGGTACATCAGCGGCAGCCGCTTCCCGTCGTACACCGTGCTGGGCACCAGCAAACCGATGATCGTGTACACCCGCTGCGCCTCGAGCTCCGCCAGCCGCTGGTTCACCAGCTTGCCTCGGCTGTCGATGTCCTGCTGAGCCCGAGTCAACGCCAGCGAGCGATCGCGAGCTTCCTTGATGATCTTGAGCGCATCGCGGCGGCGCTCCAACTGCTTGACCTGGAACTGCTTCTCCGGGTTCTCCGCTGCGCTCGCGATCGAGCGATCAAACTCCGTCAACAACGCGTCCAACTCCGCCTGCTCGATCGGCTGCTTGCGCACCGCCTGGAACGTCGACTCCAACTGGTCTAGCGTCCCGATCCGCAAAGGCTTCTTCGGATCCGGCGTCTCGATCGCATCATCCACCGCGGTCGTCGGCTGAGCCGAACCATCAGCCGCGGGGGTCACGCTCGGCACCACCGCTGGCATCATGGACAAGGCCGCGGGCGTCGGTGTCCCCGGAGTGGCCCCCGGCGTCACGCCGCTCGGCACGATCGGGTCCGCCAAGTTGGTCACCGCAGGGCTCGTCCCCGCTGGCTTAGTCTCCGTCGGCTTAGCGTCGGCAGGCTTCGCTTCACCAGGCTTCACCGCTGGTTTGGCCGTCTCGCGTGCGACCGCCAACCCGACTCGCGCTGCCTCTTCCGAGTTGGCCTTGCGCAGTGATTTATTCTCGACGTACCCCTTCGCGCCCGCAGGAGCAACGACCTTGTACCCAAGCACAACGCCGTTGTCCTTGACGGTCTCGAGCCACTTGAGCGTCGTGCCCTCGTTGATCGGGGCCGTCAGCAACGCCTTCCAACTCGACCCGAACCCCGCCGCAACATGAACGGCCTTGAGCGCGCTGGGCGACTTGAGCCGCACCGTCGCCGTCGCTTCGTCCGCCGTCGCTTCCTCGGCCTTCACATACGCTGGCGTCCCCGCCGGGTACGCCACCCGCGACCAGTTCGCGCTCTCGCCATCAACCTCCACGACCTGCCCACGGCTTAGGTCCGCGACTCGGTAATACAGCCCGTCGCCGCATCGCAGCGGAGTGTTGTCGGCCGTCACCACCGCCGCGTACGGCGCAGCGTCCTTCACCTGCGCCACGCAGGGTACCGCCGTCGCCAACGCCACCAGCACCGCTGGCCCCGATAAACAGGGTGACAAACACGCTGACAACCCGGCCAGAGAAAACCGAACCGAAAGAACTCGCGCCGCTCGCTCTGCGATCCGCATGATGACTGCTCCCAATCTCAAACCCCAATCTCAAACCCATCTCAAAGCCAGAAGAACCGCTCTGGATAAAGTTACGAAAAGACTCTCGAAACCCGAACCAGCTCCGGGAATACCCCGGCTCCTGGCCCAGACTTCGAACAACCGAGCCGACGCCTCGCGACATCGGCCAGCTGAAGTCTACGCACCCATGATCGGCGTTCATCCCTTCACCTCATCATCGTTTCCCCGGGCCCCCACGCCACGTCAATCCTTTGACCCCACCACCACCTCAAGCTACGTTCTCTGCACCCATGAATCACTCGTGCCGTACGCCTGCCGTCTATCCGCGAACGTTGGGCGCAGCGTGCCTCTGTGCCACCCTGTTCTCGTCCGTGCTCACGCTCCTCTTCGCCGCTGGCTGCGAGACACCCGTCGCCATCGACACCAACCGCTCTCTCCGAAACTCCGCCATCGCCACCGCCCGGCGTGAGACAGCCGACGCTCAATCTCAGCCCGCGATCCGAACCACCGACCGCGAAGACCAGCTCAATGACATGGGCCTCAAGCCCGAGCTCATGCCCGAGCTGGAAAAAATGGCAGGACCCAAGGCCTACGTCTCAGGAGAACTCCCGCCCGACACCGATCTACTCGGACAACCCATCCGCACTCGAAAGGTCAGCCTCGAACGAGCCGTCACCACCGCCGCTACCAACAACCTCGCCGTTCAATTCTCCCGTCTCGCCCCGGCCGTCACCGAGGCTCAGCTCGTCAACGCCCAGGCCGCCTTCGACTGGGTCTTCTTCTCGAACCTCAACTGGAACAACACCGACTCGCCGCGCAGCTCAACCCTCGGCGCCGCGACACCCATCAAGCAGCAGACCACCCAGTGGAACACCGGCCTGCGCCGCCCTCTCACCACCGGCGGGCAGATCACCGTCCAGCAAGAACTCAACTACCTCGACGACACCACCCGAAACTCCTCCGTCCGCCCCAACCCCAACAGCCTCGTCGGCGTCACCCTCCAGATCGACCAGCCCCTCCTCCGCGGAGCGGGCTCTGACGTCGCCCTCGCTGAAACCCGGATCGCCCGCAACGCTGAACGCAGCAGCATCGCAACCCTCCGCCGTGATCTCATCCGCAACATCACCGACACCGAAAAGGCCTACTGGCAGCTCTTCAACGCCACACGAACGGTCCAGATCCTCAAGCAGCTCCTCGACCGCGGCACGCTCACCGCCAGCCAAGTCAAAGGCCGCATCGATCTCGACGCCACACCATCCCAGATCGCCGACTCCATCGCCCGCGTCGAACGCCGCCGCGCCGACCTGCTTCGCGCCCAGTCCGCGCTACTCCAAGCCAGCGACCGCCTCAAGGTTCTGATGAACGACCCCGAAATCCCCGTCGGCTCCGAGATCGTCCTTCTCCCCGCCGATCAGGCCATCGACGCGTCACTCCAGTTCAGCCTCCTCGACCTCATCGAAACCTCCATCACCGACCGCCCCGAGATCGAGCAGGCCATCCTCTCCATCGACGACACCGCCACCCGCAAGCTGGTGGCCGACAACGCCCGCCTCCCACGTCTCGACCTCCGCCTGCAAACTCGCTTCAACTCTCTGGGCGGCAACCCCGGACCTGTGTACAGCGACGCCCTCGACGGCAGTTTCGTCGATTATCTCGTCGGACTCGTCTTCGAACAACCTATTGGCAACCGCAGGGCCGAGTCCGAATATCGCCGACGCAACATCGAGCGCGCTCAAGCCGTGCTCTCTTACCGCAACACCGTGCAGCAGGTCATCGGCGAGGTCAAAAACTCACTCCGCAGCGTCACGCTCAACTACAAGCTCATCACCCAGACCCGCGACTCACGCCTCGCCGCCAGCGACGTCCTCCGCTCGCTCCTCGTCGAAAAGCAGCTCACGAAGTCCTACACCGTCGAACGTCTCGACCTCGAGCTCAACCGCCAAGAATCTCTCGCTTCCGCCGAACGCGAAGAAGTTCAGGCCGTCGTCGATTACAACAGCGCCGTCGCCGACCTGTATGCCGCCATCGGCCGGACCCTTACCCGCAATAAAATCGACTTCAACGTTCAGCCTGTCCCCGCCGAGTACGTCCCATTCGCGCCACGCACCGCCAACAACCAAGCCTACCCCAACCAATCTGGCCCGTCCGAACCTGCAACGCCCGACCCCAATACCATCAACCAGTGACCGCAGGCCCCGAAGAAATCGCCCTCGCTCTCGCCATGCTCAAACAAGGCGGCCTCGTCGCTTTCCCCACCGAGACCGTCTACGGCCTCGGCGCCGACGCCTTCGACCAGCACGCCGTCGAAAAAGTCTTCCGACTCAAAGGCCGCCCCAGCCACAACCCGCTCATCGTCCACGTCTCAGGCCCGGAAATGGCCAAACGCGTGACCCGCGACTGGCCGACCGACGCCCAACGGCTCGCCGACGCCCTCTGGCCCGGCCCGCTCTCCACCGCGACTGGCCGACCGACGCCCAACGGCTCGCCGACGCCCTCTGGCCCGGCCCGCTCTCCATCGTCCTCCCCAAATCACCCAAGCTCCCCGCCATAGTCACCGCTGGCGGGCCCACCGTCGCTGTCCGCTGCCCAGATCACCCCACCACGCTCGCACTCCTCGAAGTCACCAACACGCCGCTCGTCGGCCCCAGCGCCAACCTCTCCGGCGGCGTCTCGCCAACCCGCGCCGAGCACGTTTACGACGTCTTCCCCAACGATGAAGTCTTCGTCCTCGACGGCGGCCCGTGCCGAGGCGGGATCGAATCCACCGTCGTACTCCTCCCTGCCCCCGAATCACACGGCCTCGCAACCATCCTCCGACCAGGGCTCATCACGCCAGAACAGATCGAGAAAATCCTAAGAACCTCAGTACTAGTTGCCACGCACGAAACACTCAGTTCAGACCGAACCCAGCCGCTCCTCAGCCCGGGCATGCTCGATCGCCACTACGCACCTCACACGCCCGCTCTCCGCTTTGTCGAGACAGACTGGAAGCACGTCGCGGCTCGCCTCGACCACTCTCAACGAGCCGTCGTGCTCGCCTTCGAACCACGCACTCTCAACTCAGCCCGGCACTCGCTCGTGATCCTGCCCAACGACGCTGGCGCGTGCGCCGCCGCCCTCTACGCACTCCTGCGTGATGCCGACGCGACCAAGCCGGATCTCATCGCGATCGAATCGCCCGGCCCCGCGCGCCTGGCCTCCGACCCCCGCTGGTTCGCGGTCGCCGATCGGATCCGGCGGGCCGCAACTACTATCGGCCCATGACCGCACCGACCACCACGCCGCTCAACCAGATCCTCGACGCGCTGCAACTCGACGATCGCTCGCGCATCAGCCTCACCGAAAAATCGAGCTGGATCGTGACCGACAACCCCGCAACCAGCGCACCGCTCGCCTGGATCCGCCCCGACGACGCCGACACCTACGAACGCGCGGTCACCGAAGCTCAATCAACGTTCCAGTCTTGGCGCGCCGTCCCCGCCCCCGTTCGCGGCCAGGTCGTTCGCGCCATCGGCGACGAGTTCCGCACGCACAAATCTGCCCTCGGCGAACTTATCTCCCTCGAAGTCGGCAAGATCCGCGCCGAAGGCCAGGGCGAAGTCCAGGAAACCATCGACGTCGCCGACCTCGCCGTCGGCCTCTCTCGCCAGCTCTGCGGCATCACCATGCCCAGCGAACGCCCGAGCTCTGCGGCATCACCATGCCCAGCGAACGCCCGCTCCACCGCATGAGCGAACAGTGGCTCCCGCTGGGAATCGTCGGCGTCATCTCCGCGTTCAACTTCCCCAACGCCGTCTGGGCCTGGAACGCCATGCTCGCGGCCGTCTGCGGTGACGTCGTCCTCTGGAAGCCCTCGCTCTACGCAACTCTCACCGCCATCGCCACCAACCAACTCGCCGACCGCGTCGCCACCAAGCTCGGCCACCCCGGCGTCTTCCGCCTGCTCATCGGCACCGACCTCGTCATCGGCGAACGACTCATCGCCGACCGTCGCGTCCCGCTCATCTCCGCGACAGGTTCGACGCGCATGGGAAAGCACGTCGGCCAAGTGGTCGCCGCTCGCCTCGGCCGCTCGATCCTCGAACTCGGCGGCAACAACGGCTGCATCGTCGACCACACCGCCGACCTCGACCTCGCCCTCAAGGCCGTCGTCTTCAGCGCCGTCGGCACCGCCGGTCAACGCTGCACCACCACACGCCGCCTCATCCTTCACGAGTCCATCGCCGATCGCTTCGTCGAACGACTCGCCGCCGCCTATCGGACGATCCGCGTCGGCGATCCGTTGGCCGAGGGCACGCTCGTGGGCCCGCTGATCTCCGACGCCGCCGTCCAAGCCTTCTATCACGCCGTCAAACTCGCGACCGAGCAAGGCGCGACAATCGTCGCTGGCAGCACGCATGCGCCGGGCTTCCCGGCATCATCTCGCTTCGTCCAACCCACCATCATCCGCGCCCCCGCATCCAACCACCTCCTCATCGCCCAAGAAGAAACCTTCGCGCCCATCGTTTACGTTTTCACCTTCCGTGACCTCGACAACGCCATCGACCAGCACAACAGCGTGGAGCAAGGCCTCGCCTCCTCCATCTTCACCACCGACCTTCGCGCCAGCGAACAATTCCTCAGCGCCGACGGCTCCGGCAGCGACTGCGGGATGGTCTACGTCAACATGGGCACTAGCGGCGCAGAGATCGGCGGGGCCTTCGGCGGCGACAAGGAAAGCGGCGGCGGACGAGAGTCAGGCTCTGACTCCTGGAAGACTTACATGAGAAGGCAGACGGCTACCATCCATCGGGGGAAGGAGCTCCAGCTTGCACAGGGGATTCGCTTTGAATGAGCCCAAAGTCGTTGATCCGCTCGCGTCCGCCGGTGTCGCGCCGATCGAATCTGGAATGATCGTCGGCTTGGGAACGGGACGCACCGCGTCTCGCGCCATCCTCGCTCTCGCCGAGCGCGTCCGCATAGAGCACCTTCAGATCCACTGCGTCTCCACCAGCCACGTCACCGACACCCTCGCCCGCGCCCACCAGCTCAGCCTCGTCGACTTTATGCTGATGGAACGCGTCGATTATCTTTTCGACGGCGCCGAAGAAGTCGACGGCGAGATGCGCATGCTCAAGGGCGGCCACGGCGCGCTCGTCCGCGAACGCCTCGTCGCACGCGCCGCCGCCAAGCGCGTCTACCTCGTCGACGAGCCCAAGCTCGTCGACGAGGTGCGCTCCTCGCTCCCCATCGCCATCTTGCCCTGGGCCTTCTCCTCGATCCGCGCCGACCTGCGCGACATGGGGCTTAACGGAGTCGTCCGCCGCGAGATGAACGGCGCACACTTCCTCACCGACAACGCCATGATGATCCTCGACGTCATGATCGGCGACCGCAACGTCGAAGAACTCGCCGACACTCTCGACCACGTCCCCGGCGTCGTGGACCACGGCCTCTTCCTCATCGAGGCCGACGAGGTTCTCGTCGGAACCACCACCGGAGAAGTCCGGCGAATGGTCCGCCAGGAAGAGTCCGTCTGACAGGCTTCAAACGCCCGCCCTCTGCGGTCGTTCTGCCTTGCTCATCCGAACTCAAAGATAAAGAGGCACGGGTTCAAAACCCGTGCCTCTTGCTTTAATTCATCCTCGGATCTCTCGATCTCACCCAGGCCGGCTGCTCGCCCTCACCACCAGGCTCGTCGCCCAGGTCGTCGGCCCGATCTCCGCCTGCGGGTGTTCGATCCTGCGGATCAACCCCTCGATCGCCGCGTCCGCTGCCTGAGCCGTCGGCACCTGCACCGTGCTCAACGGCGGGAAAATCAACGCCGACATCGGGTGCTCGCCGATCACCACGATCCGCAGCCGCTCGGGCACGCCCAGCCCCGCCCGCGCGAACACGCTCATGATCGCGTACCCGATCTCCGGGCTCCCCGCCAGCACGCCCACAGGCCGCCGCGGGTTCTGGGCAACGATGTGCGACGCCCACTCCGTGCCCCACTCCAGCACGTCCGCGCCGAACGCGGTCTGCTCGTCATCCGGGTTGTGCCCGGTTTTGGCAACCGTGCTCAGGAACGCCGCCGACTGACGAATAGTCTCGGGCTGATCGCTGTCACCAGCCACAAAGAAGCAGTCCGACGCCAGCACGCTTTCCAGCAGGTGCGTCGTGGCCTCAACCACACCCGAGGTATGATCGACGCTCACGCTGATCGCGTGCGACTCCCTAGGGTGCGCATCGAAAGTCACGATCGGAACACTCGCCAAGCGAGCCTGTTCCCACAGCCGCGCACCCGGCCGATTCATCAGCAGAGCCAGCCCGTCAACCTGCCCGAACGGCAAGCCCGCCAAGCCGCCCCCTGCCATGCTCGAACTTGACTGAACAGCCACTTCACGCTCGGAGGCCACCGGTGAACTCACCACGGTGTGGTACCCGTACCGACGGGCCGCCTTGGTCACCGCCATCAGCAGCTCCGCGCTCGACCCCGGCCGCCCATCGGGCAGCACCACCCCGATCGAATAGCTGCGGCGACGACCCGCCAGCGCCTGGGCCGAACGATTCGGGCTGTACCCGAACTGTCGCACCGCCTTGAGCACTCGCGCTGACGTCTCCGCCGACACAAGGTGCGGCGAATTCATGACCCGGCTGACGGTCGCGATCGACACTTCCGCGGCTTGGGCAACCTGACGAATATTTGCAGGACGAGAGGTCTGGACGTTGTCTGATTTAGACTTGTCCACCGATGACAGGCTTGATAAGCGAGTTTCCATCGAAGCAAACTATAGTCATGTAACAGTTCCAGAATCACACCGCACGACCCGATTTCTTGAGAAAACGAGCACCCCGCCCCAAGCCGTGAGAGGGCTTTTATTGGCCTTGCGCTAGGGAATAGCCCCTGACCCCGTCGAACATCCGCAGCAGCTCGTAACTGCACACCGTGAACTTCTCCGCGATCTTGTCCATCAACGCCACCGTCCGCGACTGCCCGAACTGACCCGCCAGCGCCTCTTCGCGCAGCTCGAACCGAACCCGGTAGTAATCCACGCACTCTGTAAACACGCTCCCCGTCGGCCAGACCTGCGTCCCGCGGTTTGAGATTAGCGTCAGCTTAAAAGGCGTGTCCTCGCACACCCGCGCCATCTCGTCCGCAACGGAGATCGGGCTCAACGGGGTATCCAAATAAATGTCGCACCCCACAACTTGCGTCACCACGTTCGTGAACGTGCGGATCACCTGCGGGGCCGTCGGCCGCGCCGGTCGAACAAAGCTCGTTTCAGTCGCCTCGGGCACCACCGCCGCTGGCAC
>Ga0163154_10004308_pt1 | contig 18783 bp, 26 predicted proteins | sample OliLakLV19MP9P1_FD_148649 | JGI IMG/M metagenome (GOLD analysis project Ga0163154, IMG submission 148649) | Freshwater microbial mat bacterial communities from Lake Vanda, McMurdo Dry Valleys, Antarctica - Oligotrophic Lake LV.19.MP9.P1 | ecosystem: Environmental > Aquatic > Freshwater > Lake >...
CTGCGGGCGCGCGGCGCGGGTGGGTGGTGCTGCGGCGACGCGACACCCCTTGTTCACGAGACGTTTGGCAGCGCTCTGGATACCATCATACTTGTACTGCGCGGCGCGCATGTGCGCCGAATCGAGACCATTACAGTCTGCGCGACAGTCCTTGCCATCCCCACTGACGCGGCGGCAGATGGGGAACGATTCGTTGTCGCCGAGGAAACACTCCATCCCACATTGGTTCTTCACTCGTGAGCGATCGCCGACGCGCGACGGCTTCGTGTCGACCCACTTGGTGTCGTCGTACGGGTTAAACCCCAATTTGGCCGCAATACGGTCAATTTCGGCATCCGTGTAAACCCGGTCCTCCTGGCGGGCGTGGTGGGCCGTTTTGTACACCAAATTAACGTTTGCGAACTGAACGCCCCCCTTGACCAGTTGGTTGTAGGTGGCTCCACCGATACGAATCCTACGGCCGGTCAATGGGTTTTCCACGAATGCCTCCAATCCCTCTGCAGGCGCGGCATACGTCTTTTTGCATTTTCCAGTACCGTCTAAATCACACAACTTCTTACGGTCCATGGGGGCGGTTTATTAAAAAATATAATAAAAATGCCCATACCCAAGAATGTTCGTGATTTTTCGTACTACAACCGCCATCGTAAAATCATCCTCGCTCGGCGCAAATTGGAGTATCGCGCCAGGACGGCACTCACGATCGCCCGCGCACGCGAAATGCTCGACATTCCGCTATCAGTCAAAATGCCGTACGCCTTCGCCCGGAGGCTTCTCGAGCAGCAGCCCGGAGGCCCTACCAAACTTGACGAGACTCAAACGGTCGGTCAGCCAGAATCGATATTGCGTCACACAACGTTGTAACACCCCGATGAGGGGATCGAGATACCCTTTAGTTTGGTGGCACTCGTCACTGCCGAGTTCAACACCCCTCCAATCATCGGTATGACGTAACTTTGGATGAGTAATATCCACTCTGAACGTAGGGCGTCCAGTATCAGCGTCGCGAGTGATTCGAATACCCTGACCAACGGGTTTAGAGACGCAGAATTGATGTTAAAATTAAGCGATTCCTGTACCATGCTGATGTTGGATACAGATATATCTGTATATTCGGCTGTGTCGGTCGTGTTATTACACAGAATGTTAATACTCACAATGGCAGTGAATTTAACGTTTGACAATGCTGCCGACAGATTGTACGTGGTCGGAACTCCCGCCAGCCCCGGCACGAGCGATAGCATGCCTCCGAGGGAGGCAGTCGCGTTTGCCACAATCGTTTGTGGGAATTCAAACGCAACTTTCAGATTAACGTGATATTTTGTGGTGGACGGGGTTAGGGTGACGCCCTGGTATTCGATACTCGTAATGTTAACCTTGTCACACCCTGTGATGTTGTTCACGTGGACTGACCAGGATATCAATGATTCGGCGCATTTGTCGTGACAGTAATGCGGCGGGCATTCTGTTGAGGAAATTTTACAGACGGCCCATCGTGCCTCGACGATGGGCGACGAATAGCACTCGGCGTAACACAGGCTTTCCTCGATAATTTTTACGACACGTCCGCCTGGGTCGACCTGCCCACTTACCCCTACCGACGGGAAACATTTGCTAATTTGAATGTTGCTAAAGTCGAGAACACACCCTTTTAGGTTGATGTTGCGACTGAGTAGTGCATCAAACCCATCACTTGCGAGATCATTGATGATTTTGACAAAAATTGCAGCCGTTTCGTCCCCCCGCGGCCCAAGGGTCAGTTTGTCCTGTTTGTTTGTTAGTCGGTTGCGGTTGGGTAACCTATGCGCCGCCAGACTTAGAACCCCACCCATTTTTATTCTATATTTTTTTCTCGCTAACCAGCCGACATGCATTAAAAAATGGACAAGCGCATCCGCGACGTCGCAGCCGAGGCGTTTGGCTCGTTCGATCTCGCCAAGGTACGCCTCCAAGCCTACGAGAACCGCGCCGCATATTTCGACGCCGAGTGTACCCGCATCATCAATGAACTAATCGGTAAAGATAAGACAAGGTCCGGCCAGTGCACGATTCCAATGAAAATACCCTTTGATGAGGAGTTTGACCATTGCCTCATGGTCCAACTCGTGTCACGGGGATTCAAGGCGCAAATGGTGGATGATCTGGATGATAGTACGTACGGGGGGATTATCGTCACGTGGTAGCGGCATTTTTCAGTTAATAATGGACAAGCGCATCCAGGACGTCGCGACCAAGGCGTTTGGCTCGTTCGATCTCGCCAAGGTACGCCTCCAAGACAGAGAGACACGCGCCGCACCTATCACCAAGGAGTGTACCCGCATCATCAATGAACTGATCGGTCAAGTCAAGACAGAGACCGGCCGGTGCGACATTGCTTTTAGGGTGTTACTGGGACTTCGACCGATGCCTCGTGAACGAACTCGAGATACGGGGATTCAAGGTGACAATATAATTGATGTCAGGTGGTAGCGGCATTTATCAGTTTAATTAACTGACGACCATAACATATCGGCGCATTGTTTCCCAATATCGGTTGATAGGTGGTCGTCGTTCAACATTCCGAAATGGTGTAGTATATACATTAGGGTCCTCCCTTGTGACTCAGTCATGCCAAAACTGTTGTAGTCACGAACGGGCTGTCGGATTAACATTACGATAGCAATGCGATCTTCGTTTGTTAGATTATCAAACGCAAAAACCCACTGTTTCGCAAAAAATCGATGGCACACCCCAGAACAGGGGAAAGTTACCCCTGACTGAATATCGATCTGCGTCTGGCAAACATGTCTGAGATCTAAACTTCCGTTCATTTTTCACAAAAATACAAATATAATTTATATAAATGAGGGTCGTCGCCACCCTAACGACCGTTCCTCAGCGTGTCCCGTACCTCGATAAGGTCATCAAGAGTCTGTTGTCACAGACCTATAGTCTGGACTGCATCTATTTGAATTTGCCCAAGGAATCGAAACGGTTCGGGGTCCCCTACGGTAAACCGTCCTCGTTCGTACAGGACTCTGTTACAATTAATGCGACCTGCGACATTGGGCCAATAACAAAACTGTACGCAACGTTGTTCACCGAAACCGATCCAGACACCCTGTTGTTTATTTGTGATTGTGATTGTGAGTATCCACCAGATTTGGTGGAACGTCTCGTCACGGAACACGTGCGCCTTGGGGGCAGACGCGTCGCGCTCGGGTGCAGCGGCTACATTGTTGGCAACCTCCACGAGTATATGGGTTTGATTCAGTCGGAAGACACAGTTCCGAAACCATGTCGCGTGGATTATCTACAGGGAAGCACGGGTGTTCTGGTTCGCCGTGGTGACATCGATTCATCGACCTTGATTAGTTACGACGATGCGCCACCTGGCATGCATTACATGGATGATGTCTGGATTGGAATTCATCTAGAAAAGAACGGAGTATTGCGGTCCGTAATTGGTGGCAAAACACCCCGGCACGACGCGACAGTTCACCACATTGCAGGTTTGAGCCGTGACGTAGTTTTGTTCAGTAAGGTTTTATCGTGTGTGAATTACGGTCGGAAGCATGGTTATTTCCACGTGGCGCAGGTCGCAAATCCCACGAAAACTGCTGGGTTTTACGGTACAGTATCGTTGATGACAATTATTATGTTTGTGGTCGTGATAATCAATATTTTTCGCTGTCGTTCCTATAAATGAATCCTCGTGATATAATTTTTTTTGTATTATTCGCCATCGCGCTGGCGCTCGTCATAAAGCATGATGCAAATTCCATTCTCCCCGGCGAGCGCGTCGATTGTTCAGAAAAACGGACACTAACCCCAGGTGACAAATTAGACAGACTGTATGATTTGGCTTGTTTTGAAACGAAGGAGGTAAAGTGGCGCACTTTTTTCATGTCTGCCGCCATCGGGGCGCTAATATCGGTGTCTATCATCGGACTTAAGCCGAATATGTGTGCTCCCGCCAAGGTTATGTCTTGTTTAGTGCCGATGTTTGTCATTTCGGTTTTAATGTCCAACTTCCACGGGTATCACGGTTCGTCGAGGAACCACCCGGCCCATGCGTATCGCCTCCGCCTGGACCTCCAAAAATTGGTGTTATATCAGGATTCGGTGGAAAATATTAGTCAATTACCAACTGATATGTAGACTAACTTCCTTATCGCCATAATCGTGCAACGTCACACTAATCGTGCATGTAACGCCCCTTTTGATGAACTTGGCTTGAATTATATTTGTAACCTTTTCGCTAAATGGAGACTCGATCTGTATACGCCCACGGGGTTCCGATTGGATCTGCTTCAACAGCGGAATAAGAAATGTTTCCAGTTGGGGGGTCAATCGTTCCATTTCCTGCTGGGATCGTTCCTCTGGAGACGACACCTTAAAGTCGCCAAAAATTCGATCAACAACATTATCCTCCATCGTTTTTTGTGTGACTTATTTTATTATCCGACTTACCCCATAAAATGGGAAATTGTCTGTGTGACACCCACGCCGATGGCGATTATTATCTGGACAGCGCTGAAGCATTTGGGTCCCCATCTGCACATGAAAGATCTGCTTTTAAATTCTGGTCGGATTTGACAGACACGATAGAAGCGAAAAATACGTCGGTGCATCCGACGCAGAGGTGATTTCGACAATGTGCGTCTGCGCGTCCCACCTCGTAATAAAAACACCCTAAAAAAGAATGACCACTTATGCTGGTGGGAAAAAAACGATCGCTAAGGATATTGCCCAAGTATTGTCGACCCTCGGCTCCTATAATGAATATTGGGAGCCCTTCGTTGGGATGGCAAGCGTCATGGTAGCCTTGTCAAAAATTACACCTATCCCACGCCGGTTCGCAAGTGATACTCACGCTGAACTCGTAGAAATGTGGAAGGCTCTGCAAGGTGGATGGGATCCCCCGCAGCACATTATGGAAGCCGAATATTACGATCTCAAGTCTAATGTAAATGCACCGCCGCATCTGCGTGCGTTCGTTGGACATGGGTACGGGTTTTCAGGCATCTATTTTGGTAAGTATAAGGCTAACATGTCTGTGTATGACCAGGGGGCAGGCGGGAGGGCATATCGCGGCGTGACAAACGCTATCCAACATTTGCAGGACGTTACATTCCAGACCGGCGGTTACGATGAAATCCGCCCCCCCGTAAAGAGAGGGGCGCTAATCTATTGCGACCCTCCCTACAGGGGGACGATGGCCGTCGGGAAGCGTAGAAAGGCAGACTCGTTTGACTCGGACGCATTTTGGGAGTGGGTACGAGATATGTCCAAGTCACATATGGTGGTCGTATCGGAACTCGCAGCACCAGATGATTTTATTCAAATTTGGAGCAAGAACAGAGGATTGAAGATGGCCAACTCAAATAGTGCGAAGAATAGGCGTGTTGAGGAGGGTTTATTTGTTCACAAATCGCTTCGGTGGTAAACACTATGAATGGCGCCGCCAGTTCACAATAACGGGGTTGTTTATTCACTTACGGCGGCGTGACTTGGCGGCGACGGCAGCGAGGACGAGAATAGCCGCCACAATCAAAACGGCGTGTAGCGGCTTCGACTTGACAGTCCCGACCAGCGACATGGACGCCGCCCCAGTCGGGTGGTACGAATCGGCGACCTGAAACACGGTGGCACCACCCGACAAAACACCACTGAGCGCCTTGGGGTAGTCGAACCCGACCGTCGTATTGACGTCGCGATCCATGTCGGTAAATGCAATCCGGAAATATCCCTTTTCGTTCCATGCACCACCCCAAGAATTGCGCACAATCCAATATCTAACCTTGCCGTACCGCGGATTTTTCGTGTCACCCTCCCCCCACCCAACAATAGTGACGGCGTGACCACCCTCAACCGGCTGCAGTTTGGACTGGGCGATTTGGGCGATTTGGGCGCGAGTTTCGGTTCCGGACAGACCGAGATACGAAACGATCCGCGCGTCGTCCCCCTTTGCATTCGTCACCGAAGCAGGATTAGGCGAGTCAACCCCGAACTTGAGGATCGTAGGGTCGGTCGCATAGGGGGACATCTTAGTCATGTCGGTCTCATTCGGGGAAGAACTCGCGTGAATGTAAATGTTGTTTGTTGCCTTCCACCCCCACGAAGGGATGGCTCCGATCATGAAATCCATCGAAACCATAAATGCGCCAATAATTGGGCCGCCCGCATATAGGTTCCATTGCATACGATGAAACACATCCTGGGGCGATCCCTTCCCGAGGGACCGCGTGGTCCCAGGCAAAGCCTTGTAAATAGTCATTGACTTCTGTCCACTCCCAGACTGGCAGGCCCCGACGTTACCCGGGGAGGCATTACTTCCGCCGTGACAAGAGGAGCCCCCGAGACGTCCGCGAAAGTCGACGCAATCGACAGACTGGCCAACAACGTCCCCCGACACGCGCGCCGCCGCCATCGTATTTGAGACGTTACAGCACTGGGGGAGAGAACATTCGGTCGAGGTAGGGGAGCACCACGAGGCGTACGGCCAACACGAGTCCTCGGGAACCCCAATTTGCTCGAAATAACACCCAGCATCGGAGGGGAACCCTCCCTGACACCCGTCGGCCCCCGATTGGTTAACGGCGCATGATGCTACCGATGTGGCGGACAGGACGGGGCACTTGCGTTTCTCGGCAATGGAAACTCGGTCGGTCAGTGCCGATGTACTCGAGACGGCCCAGCAAGACCCACAGTGGGACTGATTCGGCGGATCCATGAGCCATTTTACGTCGTAGTCTTTCATACGCCCCGACGACCGGACCGAGTCTTGATCGTTCCACGCGAATGCCTCGGGAAGCGTCACTTGGACGTCGATGCCGCTCGCCGTCAATTTCGCGGCGTGCGTGGCGTCGTCTTGAAATTGGACTTTAATCTCCGTTTTAGCGGTCAGCGGAGGGATATAGTCGACACCGATCTGTTCCGAACCGGGAGAAATAGTCTTGGCAAGTTTACGGTCACCAAACAGAGATAGCAAATTAATCTCAGACATGGTTTAATATATACATTTTTTTGTGAGTGTCTGGGGTAAGAACAGAGGGATTGGATGGCCAACCCGAGAGTTTATCGGTTCACAAACCACTATGAACGATGTCGCCAGATCACATTATTCAGAAGTGCGTCCATTTCGGTCTCCCCGAACGGCAAAACTATCGCTGTAGTAGTAGATGACACCATTACATTTGCGGTTGAAGATCCCAGGGGGGTCTGGAGTGAAAAACCCCCGGGTGTGCCTTCCAGGGACACACCGGGTTCTCAACTGATCGTTACAGGATCGGGCGATAGAACCGCAATGGTGTGGTGCACGGCTGCATACCCTTATGGGTCACACAGACTCTTCTCCCCCGATGGTACAAAAATCGTTACGGGGTCGTGTGATAGAACCGCAATGGCGTGGGACGCCCTTGAGGACCATACAGGCTGTGTTCGAACGGCCACGTTCTCCCCCGATGGTACAAAAATCGTTACAGGATCAACTGATACAACAGCGAGGGTTTGGGACGCCGAGACCGGTGTACGGCTGTGTACCCTTGGGAATTATACACCCCGGATTGTAACGGCCGCGTGACGGCGTCTCTTGAGGAGACAGCGGGAGTTTGGAACACCAAGACAGGTGAACGACTGTGTACCCTCGTGGGCCACGCAGATCGTTACGTCGTCCGATGACGGGACTGAGAGGGTTTGGGACGCCGAGACCGGTGTACGGCTGTGTACCCTTGGGAATTATACACCCCGGATTGTAACGGCCGCATTCTCCCCTGATGGGACAAAAATCAAGACAGGTGAACGACTGTGTACCCTCGTGGGCCACGCAGATCGGGTTCGAATGGCCACATTCTCCCCCGATGGCAGATTTATGGTTACCGGATCCGACGACCACACCGCAAAAGTATGGGACGTACACTTGTAGGGCACGTCGATATCATCAATATTGTTCTGTTCTCCCCCAACGGTAGTCTCGTAAGAGTGTGGAAGGCGCCTCGATGTGCCGTGTGGGAGCGATTGATTGCCAGAGAGATAATGGGAGTTTTGACAAAGTGGGGTGCGGCATATTTAGCCGAATCAATAGGAGCATACCTGGAGACCGGCGATTGGTCAAGTACGGATCGTGTCGAGTGGGAACGGTCGGAAATGTAGCGCCTCATTAATGCCTGTCATCCTCTTGTGAAAAAACAAACTGTTCGTCATCATCATACCATACGAGAACACCCAAAGACACAACAGTGAGACACATAACAAATAAAACATCAGTTATCATATTTACCGTTCGTTTGATAAAACAATATATTATTTCGGTTTGTATGATAAAAATGGCACGTCTTGCTGGGACTGTCTCAAACGAATATTCCTGGTACATGGAATCATCGCAGCGAAACGAAGATGGGGCAGACCCGCTCAATCCAACCAATAACATTTCGGTCAATATGAACACCATGTTTAACCAATTGCCGGCCCTCCAGTTGAATTTGGCAAGTATCGAACTGCCCCTCGCGCAATATACGATCGAATCTGCGTGGAACCGTCTGTACTTTACAGAAGGTCTGCGATTGATTGCCAACGATCTTTCCGATGCGACCATACGGGAATTTGTAGTGCAGGTGAATGGGATTAACTATACCGTTACGCTCCCGCTCTATTTGAACCCAATCGTAGCGGTCAATGTGTCCACTCCCGCCGACCCGATTTTTACGACTCAGTTCGAGCATGGTCTCGAATTGGCTGATTTGTGGTCGTGGTCACCCGTGCAACTCATCAGTACCCCGCTGGGAGTTCCGAATAACAACCTCTCGGATAATCCCGCCCTCACTATTTTGTCTCCCACGGAATTTCAACTTACGGGTGTCGGCGGAGCATACGTTGCGCCGTCTGGCGTGTTTGGTTACGTGTTTGCCCCTGCGATTCCATCCCCGACGAATTTGGCAACCTTAATTACGGAAGGTTTGTTGGCCCAGAGTCTCGATATGACCGTTACGTATGACACAGCAACCGGATTTTTTACGATTACGGAGAAGACTTCTCCGAACGACATCATGTATGTTGTTACTCTGTCGAAAAACTCCCTATCTGTGATAATGGGATTCTCTTCTGGGACAGGGATGGTTCCGCTCGTCTCTCAGACGTATCCGCGCAGTTCGTGCGTCACTGTGAGGGCGGTCGGGGGGTATGGGTATCAATGTTACAGTCGAATCGAGATACCTATTGGATCGTATTCTGCCGAAGGCTTGCGTCAGCAGATGGCGTTCGAGTGGAACCGTTTCTACTTCGAGGTCGCAGGTACGTTCGTGTTTGCGAATCAGATCGGGGATATCTTGTCAATTACCATCCCAGTTGGATTGTACACCCCACATACCCTGGCAGCCTTTATCGAAGCCGAGATGAATAACGGTCTCGACCCGCTTAGCACGACATACACGGTTGTGTACGATGAGGCCAATGGACAGTTCTGTTTCAGCAACACAAACCTGACTGCATTTTCGCTTGAATTTAACGCAACGCCGGCGGATACGGTTCATCCCCGCCTCGGATTCCAGACGACGTGTTACAGGGGTTCCACAACGTACTGTAGTACTGAGACAGTTTATGTGCCATCCGTTAGTTGCTGCGGAGGGGTTGCAAACGTCAATTGTGAAAATGCTACGCGTTACACGTCGTATATATACGAGCCTACGATTAACGTTCACAAGAGTACTTTTTGTATCCACGTGTGTAACATTCCGAGCATCGCGGATGCTGCTGCAATTGTGATTAATTCACCCGGTGCTGGATATGCGACTATTACCACGACCGTTGCGCATGGATATCAGTGCGAGGACGTGGTGATCATTTATGTTGCACCCGCCTCATTTTTCACTTTGCGGGTCACGGAAGTGGTGACTGCATTCATGTTTGTGGTTGACATGGCGTCGGTCGTAGGATTGGCGGATGGCGCGGTGGGCGTTTCGCCCGCATCAAACGTGACATCAAACCTGTTCTTCAATTCGAGTCTCCAAAATGGTATCGCACCTCGCATGCTCGGATTTCCGATGGTCGACCAACTATCGCCGCCACCGTTCTGTGCGCCGTTCGCTCACGATGTCGCCGGACCAAATCACGTACTACTGGTTCTCGCCGAACCGAAGGGGACGACGCACAACAACCACACGTTTGGAACAAGCAACCTCCAGAACGTTTTGGCAAAGATCATCCTTTACCCCCAGTTGAGGATGGAGAGGATCCTGAGTTACACCATGTACCTCCCGGCCCTGGAAAAACTTACGAAACTTGGGTTTAGTCTGTTGAATCCAGACCACACGCCGTACCAACTCCACGGGAAGGAGTGGAGTTGTAGTGTCACGTTTGTCGCCGCGATCGACACGTCTGCTCAACTCTTGTCACGGTGATACGCGGGACAGACGCCCATTGAGCAACCAAACAAAAATAAACAACGTCACACTCTTCATTATCCATGTTTTTGGTCGTCGACCGTAGGGAATCGAGACGGCAAAATCGGGGCGTTATCCGAGTCAACAAATGGAGGTTTGATCGCTGTCTCCTAGGAAAATGGCACATGCATCCCATCACTGACGGAATTGTGGATATCATACACGATTCACATGTGGGGAAAGCAAAAATCTTCTATGCTCGCCCAGACCTCGTCGAGAGGAGCCGCCGCGTCGAGATCGATTCAAAAGCGATGAACAACCAAGATCAAGTATTCGACTACGTCGCAGACATCGGCGAGGTCACCCCGTTCATCCGTATCTCGACCATGCAGCACCGCGGGTACACTGTGGGGATTCGCGTCTGGTTTATCGACTACTCGCCATTCGACACGTCAGACGGACTCAGACTTATCGGCTGCTCTTGACAACGTGACGACCTGCGAAAAGGATGATAATTATCAGAATAAAACATATCGCATTTGTTACCGTGTGGTGTTCGTTGGTCCACGTGCAGCGGTGGTGGTGTGCGCCGTGAGCCGTTTCCGGGGGAGACATGTGACGCCGCTCCTTTTGAAACATCGTAAAGGGAAAAAACATCGACTTGTCCAATACACGAATGTTAACCTGGTCCTTCATCTTATTATACACGCGCTGGACTGCGAGCGGGCCCGTTGATCGCAACACGTAGTATGATTTTGGTTCGTACCACGCCTTGGGTTTCGCACCACGAATGGAATGAGCGACATCCAGCCAAAATCGCTGCCGAGGGGCTGACATCATGATGGAATTTGTTACCACGTTGAGATTACTGGATCGAGAAAGTATGATTGGGCTCTTATTGCTTTCCAAAAACGGCGTGAGCGGTTTGTAGCACTCAAAATCGAGATCGACGTATACGCCGCCGTATTCATACAGGATTAGGTATCTAACTGCGTCGACGCGCTGGATGGTAAGCGGAAGATTGTCATACATGTCCAGAAAACTCGGAAATTTGTTCTTGACGAAATTGCGATTATCAACGTCGGTCCATAAATAGTGCGTGTATCCAGGATTAAACGTGTCCCATGAATTGTACAATTTTATAGCCCACGGAGGCAGGGTCTCCGTTTTCCATGTTTGGTGAATGATTTTTGGGATCATTTTACTGGTTACGCCTTTATATCTTGATAAATCGAACGAAGCATGCGTAATTTTGACGAGGCGTGTTGGATGGAGGGGTCAACGTCGCAAAGGGTATCACATGCAACTATTAATGCGTCGAGACGTTCCGTGTAGGATTTTGCCGTTATCGCGGGTTCGATTTGATCGTACAGTTCTAACAGTTTTGCTACGTCTTTACCGATGATATCTGTGATAATCTGGAGGGTTTCGTCGCGCCGCCGCGACACCCAAACCTGCGCGAAAAAATCCTTCTTGACATTTCTGCCACAAAATTCTTTTTCCATGTTATTAAATATGGGCACGCAAAAATCGGCCCGTCAACGCGGTCTGTTCTTTACAGATTTATCGTAATGCATACACAAAGCAGTGACATGGACGTGTCGGGACGCTTATTTCACCAGTACCTCCCTGATCTCGACTTGTATTTAGCGGCACTTTTGTTTGATTTAACCAACACGTGCCAATTACCACCCGACGTACACGATTTAGTTGCGAAATCATTTGTCGTTGAAAAACACGGGGGGCATGGTATATACGAACACGTATCTCGTACGATATTTGGAATTTTGCATAGTGTCTGCCACGAGCCCGCCCTGCTATTCGAGGGTGCCTACGAGTATTACAGACACGGCAAGATGTACGCACGCGTCGAACATCCCAAATTAACGCTAATCACGTGTCGCTAGTTTGTCGGGTATTACTTTTTCATTAATCATGTCGCTTAATAGCGAGGATGCCCTCCCTCCGTGTGCAGGTTACTTCACACGCCAGATTCTCGCCGAGGCGATTCGCAACCACGAACAGGCGACTGAAGAATTAAAATTAAAAAAGATAGCAACAAGGTACGCCGCTTCGTCACCGGAACTGTGGCGCGCGTCTGAACACGCATCATCAACTTTGTCAACCCTCACCATCATCAAGGCAATGATTGCAGTTCAACTTGATTATCACACTTAAGTCGCCTTCATCACTGCAGCACCCAATATGCATATTAACGCAATTGCGCCGATGTAATAAACCGCGTCGTTCTTATGGGACGATTCACCCGGGATCCACGTATGGGCCCATCGGTGAACCGCGACGGGGGGCGTAATGTTAAGGTTACATTCCCTCGATACGTACGGGATTCCCATTTGCACGGTGTTAGTGAAACGGTCGCTCTGCGCATAGAATGCACAGGCTGATACGATTTGAGCATTGCTAAACACGCGTGGGTTGGACTCGTAAAGGAGGGTGAGCATCATTGGGCCCGTGTTAAACACCGGGTTGGCCCCTCTTTTGTAGTTGCGCGACGCAAAGTCCATGACATGTATCCACAGTGGGTCTCCGGGTGGGCTAAACATCATTGCGTTACAGATGACAATCTTTCGGTTTTCATACAGTTTTTCACGATGTTCAACCGGTTCAGACCCGAACACCGGGCGGTTCATGCCGACGTGTTCGTCAAACGATTTAAAACACTCCATGTCAAGGTCCGCATAAACACCCCCGTACTTGTGAAGGATGGCGTAGCGTGCAAAGTCAACGCGTTCGATGTTGTTATCAAACGAGTCGTACTTTTCCAAATATTGCGGATAATTGTTGAGGATAACATTCCTGAGATCATTATCGTCGTACAAAATATATTTGTACGTTTTGTTGACGTCGCGACATGTTTTCGCATACTTGGCGAGTTGTGGTGGGAGTGTGTGTGTCTTCCACGTCTGGTGGATGATTTTGGGGGTGACGTTCATTATTTATATGTAGGACCGAATAGATTTGTAGCACGTTCCGGGCGACTGTTAATGTTTCACGTCCGTATAAAAAGATGAATCTCAACACCAAATCGGAGACATTTACGAGTGACCGTCTGCGACAGTTGGCCGATGATCCTTCAAATCTGGTGTACGAGTATAAGGTCGACCCCAATGCCCCCCGGTCCATGTCATCCGACGTGGCGCGTGACATGATCTATACGATTCGGGCGAGGTACGCAACGTTGCGCGAGACGCATCAGCCGTGGACCGATGACGAATGTAGGGAGAGACTTTGTATTGAAAATCGCGACTGGAGGTCATTTGCGTCCACCCACAAGTTCATATTTACGCACGCGACAGATCGATCGACCACGCAAGATGGGATGAAACACCTATTTTACATCCTGTTTATGTACAAACGCCTCGAACAGGGGGCGATTACGAAACCCGAGTGTGACGAGCGCGTCCAAGCGTATATGCTTAAGCATTTTTCCAGGGGTCCTGCATCTGCGACAGATGCGAGTCTGTCATCCCCCCCACGGAGATAGGTTAACAAATAAATAGAATGGGTTCGTCACAATTCATTTGCCATGTCGGCCACCGCCTCCGACACGACCCCCACCAACCCGGTCCCCGAGGGGGTCGAGGTATTTCGCCGAACTGTAGGTCTCAGGATTTACACCATTGCCCTTAAGGTGGTCGGCGACGTTATTCAGTACGCTGGTTCGGTCTTTCTGTGTGTTCCCGGTGGCAAGACGTGGTCCAAGTCTGCCCACCGCAAGACTGCCATTGATCGTCTGGTGAAGCGGCCGAGCAAGATGCTCTTTGACGAGGACGTCAAGAACGACTATTTTGCTGAGAGCGAGCGTCGTTTCAAAGTTTACGCTGAAGAGGCGGCCAGGATCACCCGGATCAATGATGAGCGGGCGGAGAAGTACAAGAACCCGAACCTGAAGAACCTGTCGGAGCGCCACACGTGGATGGTGGACGACATCTACGAAAAACTCATCCAGAACAGCATCCTCAAGCACTACCATCGCAGCCCGTCGAAGGTCGAGGAGGCTGAGGACGAGGCCGATGCCGAGGCTGATGCCGAGGCTGATGCCGAGGCTGCCGAGGCTGACGAGGTCGTGGAGGCCGTGGAGGCCGACGCGTGCGACAAGCGCGACGAGCGCGAGACGAAGGGTGCCCTTACGCTAGTTGGCCTTGATCCCACCGCAGGCAGCGACCGTAGCGCGGTTCTCGCCAAGACCCACCTGTTCTACCGCCACGTCAACAACCGCGTTTACACGATTGCCTACCTCGTGCACGACAAGAAGATCTACTTTGCCGGCACGGTGTTCCACAAACCCGACGGGGTGGAGGAGCCTCACGTGGACTGGAAGAAGAAGCCCCATAGGGTGACTGCGCTGGGTCGTCTGTGGAAGAAACCGTCGGTCATCGACTACTCGGATGACGTGGTTCGCCGCCTTACCAAGCGCCGCCAGGAGTTGTTCAACACCTACCACCACCAGCGCGAACTGATCGAGGCGGTGAACAAGAAGCGGGGGGACAATTGTAACGGACACCTGAGGTGGCTCCCCGATTACTGCTACCTAACGGAGAAGGAGATCGACAGGGCGCTGTTCCTCGACCTGGTGTTTAACAAGTACCGCAACTTGAAGCCGAAGCAGACCTACGCTGTTGATTGGTCGCAGACTGGGTTGGACGACCTGGGCATGCCGACAATGGAGTTTATCTTCGGGCAGCGCGCTCTTACGTGGGATTGATTAGCCCCTCTTATTACGAACCAATATAACAGACCCAAATGCAATTACCACGACCGCCGGGATGATGATTAGTAGATCCTTTTTTGTTACGGTCATACTTTTGTGAGAAGGGGGAGACGACACAAGTTGGGTAGTGGCGGGGACTTCGGGAACTTCAGGAACTTCAGGAACCGCGGTAGAAGGATCAATAGAATTCATTAGCGAGGTGAGATCGGGGAGTTCCTCGGGTGTGTCTAGGTCGCTCCCATTCGAGGAGTACGGAACACAGGGTATGGTGGGGTCGGTGATTGGCGCGTCGCGCGACCACGGCGTGTCGAATCCTTCCGATGTGACGCCGAGGTTCATAAGTTCCTCACTCTTTTTCTCCAACGTTGGGTAAATAAAGCCATCCTGCTTAGGGGGAGGCCACGTGGGGTACATGACTGGGGGGCGCCCTGGGCATCCGTTTTGTTTCGCGTCTTCCCACTGTCTCTGCGAAAACGTGGTGTTCAGACGCGCGTTATTGCCAAGTTGGTTGTCGACAGTCAACCCCCACGGTCCCCGCTGTTCGTAGTTGTAATTGCTAGTCATGTGTCACCTTTTTATTATCGGACCCATTTTATTCTACATGGTCACAGTGGACCCGTCACCGAGGAGCGAAGGAATTTTCACGGTGGGTGGCACGCGGGGCTTGGCGGCCCGGCGCGCCTCGTAGGCTGCTATGTCGGGGGTGTCCGAGTCGCCAAATTTGTACAACGGGTCGTTCGACGACACGTCAAACATGGGCGGCAGCCCCGAGGCCTGTATGGTGCTTGACGACAGACCATGCGGGGTTCCACTACTCGTGATGGCACTGTCTTGCGTTGTAAAACCCAAATTAATTGCGCTCTGATGGTGCGTCACGCCGACGATCGGCGTTTGCTGGACGCCGCCGCGCGATTTGAGAGTGTGAATATAACTGGCGACGAGAGTAGTCGCCTGTTTCCCGACAAACGTCTTTTTGGTTGATACAATCACTGCGGTCGGAAAGTCGGACATCCACGGGGGGCGTGGGACGATCATAAGTCCGTTTTGGAGGAGAATTTCCGGATACCCCCGAGACATTTCCATAATTTGTTGGCACTCTGAATTTACAGGGGCCCCATTGGGGTGAACCCGATTGTCAAGATACACCACGATAACCTTGTTGTCGAGGGGACGCTGCATTATTTTTCTCTCTCATATATTTCCTACCTTGATCCATGGCCACACTGTCGGATAATCTCCAAGGGGATGTTTCATCTGCATGGCCTGTAGTTTGAGGAATGCAAGTTCAAACTGTGAATTAATTCCGTCCAACAAATGCAGATTAGATACGACTAGTTCATTATATTTTGTGTAATTATACAAATAGTGGGTGAGTGCGATTTCATTTATGATTGATTCAAGTGTCCACCCGACCGATGTGTCCGAAATATAACCCCACGCCAACTTTGAATCGTCACGGAGACAAAGTTGTGTTTTTGACAGTAGCAGTTTTTCTAGTTTAATTTTTCGCGTCACCATGTCGGCCGGATAATTGAGGGTGGCAAGGGTCGCGTCAATAGAAAACCGCATGTGTCCTTGTAATATAATGTTACCAAATTAATTTCGTTCAACGCGGGCGCGTCTGGTAAATAATAACCTGCCGTTACCCACAAATGGCCGAACCCCAGAAGCGTGTCATGACGTCTGCCATATCTGGTCTCCCAGTGTCAGGGGTCCGAAAAGCGCTCCTCGAGGTTCGAACCATGTACCAGAGCAACACGCCGGCACACCCGATGTATATGACAGACACACTCTCGTGTGGACAACCGATCCAAAACTTTTGCCTCGACTTCGTTCGTGGCCACTCGGACAAACGTCACAACAAAGGTAAACCCGCCGCCGCAGCAGCAGCAAACGCTAATGAGCACCAATCCCAGCAATGACGGCGACAACACTACCGACCTCGTTTCTATGATGCGAGCACAGATCGCCGCCCCGCCCAAATCAAGTTCCAAGACTCGTAAATACAAGTACGATGAATACTTCGGAGGGCATCCACCGGTGGGGATGGGTGTCGTAGTCGTTGACAACGTGACCCTCGAGGTTATTCCTCACGAGGAAGGCACGTGGGGAATAGTAAAGGTGCGTTCAACAGAAGATCGTGAATAATATATGTATGAGAATAAAGACGGAAGGAAGCCAACCGTGCACCGCTATTACGTACGAAAATTTGGTCGCGCACCTCCGCCCGTTCGTCGCGGTTTCGTCGGAAGTACTATGATGTGTACCTCGAAACACTCGAGACACTTGACGAGGATGATGATGGTTTCATACGTGACATGGAGGGTACAATTGGACTCGTGGAACGACTCGTGGACGCGGGTCGCGACTGGGGGATCGCAGACGGTTGCGAGTCAGATGGGTTCGATATGGACACTGGGTCGTCGGATTATAAGGATCTGCGATTCTCGCAACGCACGATGCGTTATATCATACTCAACTGGTATTCCCACGTAAAGGCGAAATATAGCCCGATCGACAAACTCGAACAACATTGTGATCCGACCTGTGATAACATCATCTATTTTTCGGCAGACCCGCCCGAGAAGTTCCGTACGTGTTTCGACGTTTACAAGAAGTGTAATGTTCGAACGGTCGTGTGGAGAACAGACTCCCCGCCTAAAATTGTCGAATCGCTCGTGTGTGAAGTCTGTGGTCGTAAACCAGAATGGGTTTAACATCACACCATCCGTTATTATTAGGCGCCAAGCACACCGGACTCATAAGTCAATTCACCCCAACCAGGCCTTTGACCGTCGTTGATGATGGGCCTGAGGAAATCCCCAACTCCAACCTGTATCTGTCATATCTTACGGGAAGTTGTTCCGATGATGGGGCGCTTAACAGTTGTATCGTCCAATAATTTTTGGTGCGTTTGAAATACGAATAAAAGATGGGGTGTGACAAACAAATAATATGAACTTTGCTGAAATTCGACAAATGGCGAGCCGCGTAACGGCGTCGACCACCCCAGCCGTTGTGCCGAGCCCAACTGTCGTTGTCCCCGAGGCAGTGAAAAATGTCACATCCGCCCCAGTTGTTGCGAAAAAGGGACGTAACAAGCCACCCAAGACGTCTGTTTCGATGGTCATAATTCTCGGATTGTGTTTTGTTGTGATTTATATGATTATGCGGATCCGCAAGCAAGACGCAAAGATTAACCGTATGCGCGTCGAACACGAAAGGTCTTCGCTGAGTGAGGATGATGTCGTTGATATCGTCAACGCTGCAATTCGCGTCGACCGATCGCGACGCGGCGTCGTGGTTGAGTTCCCATCGTCGACGTCATGCGCCCTACCTCGTGACGTACAAAAGACCCCAGCGGCGGTCGTTGAAATCCTCGAGGGGGATGCTGAGAGCGACCAGGGAGTGGAGGAGACTGAGGAACGCGAGCCTGAAACGACCGTTGAGGAGGAGGAGGAGGAGGAGCATGTGACCGAGCCTAAGGTTGAAGGAGGGGAGGAGCATGCGACCGAGACTAAGGTTCAAGAGGAGGGGGGGAATGCGACCGATACTAATGCATCACTTGGTCGCAAGCGGAAGCGTCGTGGGTGATTTTTTCTGACGACCCATCCCAAATAGTATAACCAATAAAACGACGGCCGTAATTGAAATCGGGACGATGTTCTTCGGGATACGCGATGGGACCGGGGT
>Ga0163154_10004309_pt1 | contig 18781 bp, 13 predicted proteins | sample OliLakLV19MP9P1_FD_148649 | JGI IMG/M metagenome (GOLD analysis project Ga0163154, IMG submission 148649) | Freshwater microbial mat bacterial communities from Lake Vanda, McMurdo Dry Valleys, Antarctica - Oligotrophic Lake LV.19.MP9.P1 | ecosystem: Environmental > Aquatic > Freshwater > Lake >...
GATATTTCAAGTGCGTCGTGAGGAAGTTCACGTATTCCGGAGGAACGACTTTCGTAAGATCAAACGTCTGAATCTCGCGGAGTGCTTGGAGGACGGTCTTGTCCGGCGCGAACACAAGGGCGTTGTGACAAAAGCGCGTGTCTTTAGGGTACTTGTTGGCGAGCAGAAACTCATAGAAGATGCACGCTGCCATGAGGATGGTCTTGCCCGTCCCCATCGTCAGCGCAAAGATGTAGTTCGGGTAAGCCCGCAAAAACCGCCGCATCTGCGAGAATACGGCGTCGTACTGTTCGCGGTTGACTTCCTCGAACAGGCTGATGTCATCGCGAGTGACAAAGATGCCTTCCTTCTCACGCCACTGCTGGAAGATTTTGGAAACGGCGGCATTGTCGAGCCCTTCCTTGAGAAAGACGTACATTTCCAACGCCTCAAACTGCGGGGTGCGGAGAAAGCCGCCCTCGTTGAAGTCCAGAAACTTCTTTGTGAGGTCTTTATAGGAGGCGCGTATCTTCTTGCGGTTCGTCTGATAGAATGTCCAGAGCGACTGATAGAACGCGAAGCCGTCCAACGCCACGTCACGGGTTTTTCGAGCCAAGTGCCTGCCGCCTTTCTATCCTCGAATCTCGGCTTCAAGGGATTCGGAAAGCACATCGGTAATTTTGACGCGAATCGTCCCCGCGTCGGCAGGAATAGCGTAGGAGCCCGCCACCAACCCGTTCTTGTTGGGGATATCCACAAGGGTGGGGTTGAACACGGCTCCATCGTAGTTGAAATCCACCATGACGGAATCCACCATCTCGCGCCAATCTCCAATTTTTTCCTTTTCGAGCGAGAGTTTGGCGAGCAGGTTCATCGGGTAGAACGCTTCGATTACGAGCTGACCACCCATAACGCTCACCTTTGCCTCAGCGTCACGCTTGAACTGAAGGTCACCCCGGTCGCGCATAATGTCGAAAACCTGTACGTCCAACGGCACTTTGGTTCCCGCCTTCACATTCATACTGAGAGCGACTTCCTGATTGAGCGTGGCAGCAAGGTCTGGTTCATGTCCCATGCAAACAAGCGTGATCTTCTCAGCAGGTTGGTTTGGAGTAGTGTTCAGCCGAGCAGTGAGTGCCTTGAGATTCAGACCGCTGATGATTTCGTTCAAGTCCTGACGGGTTGCGATTTTGTTGACCGGCATAATTTTCCACATCCGCCCGTCGCGTTCGCCGTCGAAGAGATGTCCTGCTTGGAGTTTTTGAAGTTCGAGTGCCTCGATAATGAGGTCTTTCGCCTCGAGAGGGTTGCGGAAAACCTCATAGTTATTTACGTTGTAAATCTCAAAACCCGTATAGAAGATCGTCGGCTCCGGTGCCAACTCAATAGGCAATTCTTCTTCCTCGTTCGCTTCGGCCATCTCATCATCTAATTCAAGGATAGGTGGTAGTACTGGCTTTGCAACCTCAAATTTCTGTTTGCTCTGAATTTCTTCAGCTACACCAATCAGACGTTTTGTTGTTGTCTGAATCGCACCAAGATTAATATCTGCCCCAAGGAAACGACGCCCTAGTGGGTCACTTGCTTTGAATTCCGACATAAATTCCGGCGCATCCAATCTCAAAATTATGTCGGTTACCGTGACAAATGACCCACTAGCTTCATTGCGACTGCCTGTGTCGTACCACTGCCCATGAAGCAATCAAGAACCAGATCACCTGGCTTGGTTGATGCTGAAATCAATTTATAGAGCAATTCTTCTGGTTTCTGTGTTGGATAATCTGTTCTATCATCAGAGGACTGATTCTCGATTTCGATGAAGAAGTGATCATTAGCTACTTTACCCGCACGTAAGTAATCACGCACAACTAAGTGAGGATGAGTTTTTTCCCAAGTAGGGTCTACATCCTTCGCTCCCTTGATAGGGCTATCTTTGATAAAGCGTCCGTTCAATCTATACTTGCCATTCTCATCCTCATTCCGGTATTTCTTGATCGTTGACTCAGATAATGGTTCCAAAACCATTTCATCGTTCCAGTTGAACACAGGAGGTTTTGATTTCCTGAAGAAGAGAATATCATGGTGACTACGCTTCCAAGACGTTTTTATAGAACTTCGTGTCGAGAACATCCATGACAAACAATTGAGAAAGTTATTAGGACCGAACACTTCCTCCAAAATACATCGCAATTGATGAGATTTGCGATAATCGCAGTGAAGGTATATTGCGCCATCATCCGTTAGAAGTTCTCGAAGCAGAATCAACCTTTCAAACATAAATTGAAGGTACTCATCATTTGACCAAATATCAGTATATTGTTTTTCTTCGAAGGCAGAGCCATCATTGTCGATTATTTTTCCTCGAAGCCTAATGGTCCTGCGATAATCAGCTTTGCTATCAAAGGGCGGATCAATGTAGATAAGATTGACTCTCTCCCTATAGTGCTTGAGCAAGTGGCTCATTACCTGAAGATTGTCGCCCCAATAAATCTTGTTCAGCCAACCGCCAACCTCACTACCGTGCTGCTCCTTGAGCTGCGCCGGGTAGAAGTGGGTAGACGTGAAGGGTCGCTTCCCACGCCATTGCAGCATGGGATAGCCCTTGATCGGCTCAAAATTTAGTGTTTCGACCATGTCAGTCTGGATGTTCGTGCCCGCATTGTAAATGTCGCTCATTTGTCTTGTAACTGCCGGTCATCCCGCTCACGCGGTCGGCAATGCCTTCCTGAATTTCCAGTTCTTCGCGTCGCAGTAGTGCTTCATATCGCAGTTTGTACAGAGTTCGGCGGGTCGTTCTGGAATACCGAAGTCTTGCGCCTCGATGCGCTCTACAACGGCGTTGAATGTGGCGATGGTCTTGCCGAGTTTGCGGTCATCCTTGTCCCATGTGATGTAGGGGTTGCCGGACTCTACACCTGTGTAGTACAGATGGGTCTTCGAGACCTTGTGTCCATACCGCTCCTCAATGATGTGAGCGTACACCTCTAACTGACGGCGGTAGCGGTCAATCTTATCGCGGTCACGTGGATCATTCACATCGGGCTTTTTTTCTGATTTGAAGTCTACCACTTCCACCGTATTATCGTCGCCACGGATCAAGTCCACATTGCCGCGCAAAATGTACGTCGCCTTGACAAGAGAGACTTCAACCTCTGCTTGTCGTATCCGTGACCAGTCGTTGCTATTGCGGCGGAAGTAACGCAGGACGTGTTCCAGAGCCGCCCGCTTTCCACCTGGCGCAAGATATGCCCGCTCTTTCTTGGTAAGGTAAGCGTAGTTTAGATCGAACCACCCTGCAATCTTACTCTCAGTGACGCTTGCCTCATCACCGCGCAAAACTGTCTTGTGAATGTCTTCAATGGTCTGATGAACGAGGGTTCCAAAAAGCGGCGCGGCAGTTCGGACAGGTGAAAACTCCAATTTCTTGAAGAATCGGTACTGCTCCGCGCAGTTTTCGAATAGGGTCAGATGAGACGTGAACGAATACTCTCGTTTGATATTAACATCTTTGACCGAATCCAGCGGTACAGCGGCAAGGTCTACAATGGCATCGTTCCAGTTCGGAAGGTTTTGGAAGAAGGGAGAAAGGAGAGCGGACGGCGTGACCCAACTCCCCTTTGTTTCCTGACATGCCAATACGAGCAGGTTCTGAGGGCGCGAAAACGCCGTATAGAAGAGGCGGCGAAAGTCGAAGAACTTCATGCTTTCCTGCGGCTCAAACGGCGGTCGCGCCAGATACGGAGCAAGATGAGTATCGAGGTTGGTGTACGCTTTGTGTGGTCGTGCGTGTAGCCCGCCGACGATGACGACAGGGAACTCCAACCCTTTGGACTGGTGGATTGTCAAGAACGATACGCAGCCAGACGGCGCATACTCCGCCGTGTCTTCATACTCGTCAATGCCGCCATCTTTCAAGAAGCGCAGGAATTGATTGAAGAGGTCTTTGAGGTTCTTCTCCAGAAAGGCGGGTGAAAACACGTCAATCTTGTGGAGATACTCGAAGCGGTTGACCTGCCGCGAGAGAATCCCCAAGTTCCGCATCGCTCGCTGCCCCTGAACGCCGCGATGCATCCCATCCTCGTCCAGGAAACGTGCAAAAAGAGGGAATTGCAGCAGTTCGTAAAACAGACCAGCAAAGGCATAGTCGGTGTTCTGTGCGAGTGCCAGATGCTCTCTGGCGCGAGCCCGTCCCCACCGCAGCAGGTCAGCGTTCTCTGGCTTTCGCACTTCCTCTATAAAGCACGCGAAGCAGTCGTTGTCGTAATAGTCCCAAATCTCCAGTTTGGCATCGGCACTCCATTTGCGAGCCTCTGGAAACTGAGGGAAAAGGAAGATAAACGCTCCCAAAACCAGACGGATTTCTTCGCGCTCGAAAAACTGATTGGAGCGCGGCGAGTAGACCGCGATCTGGTTGTTCTCTAAAAACTGCGAGAGTGCCTTGACTTTGTCATGCTTCACGGAATTAAAGAGAAAGGCGACTTGGTTCCAGTCCGTGAGAGTCCCCGCATCACGCAGGCGATGCAGAAAGCTCAGCACATTGTGATGATAACCGTCTGCGGTTGTATCAGAGAGACGCATGACCGTAGGCGTTGTCGGAAAGTCGCCCGTCCGAGGAACAATCTCTTTCGGATACCGAAAGGTGACGCCGTTTTCCGTCCACTCCTGATCCTGCATCCAGCGGTTGTAAAAAGAGACGATATCCGGGTGAGAACGGTAGTTAGTCGTGAGCCGCACCTGCTGGCACACGCCGTCCGGAAACTTCTGTGGAAACTCCAGAATGTTGCGGATGGTTGCTCCGCGAAATCGGTACAGCCCCTGATCATCATCTCCCACGACGCAGAGATTGGCGGTTTCGCAGGCGTCCGCGCCTGACCCGCATAGCAGGAACAGAATCTGTTCCTGAATGGTGTTGGTGTCTTGGTACTCATCCACCATCAGGTAGGAAATCTTCGCTCGCAGGGTCGCGAGTACGTCCGGCTGGTTGTGGAGCAGGCGCAACGCTTCTCGCTGGATCGTAGAAAAATCGAGGGCGTTCTCGTCGTCAATCTGCTGTTGATAGAGTGCCGCGCACCGTGCCAGTGCCCGCACCTGTGGCTCATCCGATTGTTCCAGAACGGTGGGTTCAAGGGCTTCTTCGTTGACGGTGTTGACCCACCGAAGGAGCGTCTCCGAGGCTGCCCAGCGTGAACCCGTTGGAGGTCCAATCAGAGATTCTGCCTCTGGGAGTGCGCGGTAAGCCTCCATGCGCTGATAGAAAAAGTACTGCTGTTCAAACTGATCGAGGAGAGTGAAGTTGCGCTTGAGCCGGGTATAATCGCGGAACTCTTCCAGCCAACGGAGACAGACCGAATGGAACGTCCCGAGGTACATCTCATTTAAGTTGACATTGACGCCGATTTCCGCAAGGCGGTTTGAAGTGCGGGTGACCAATTCCTGAGCGGCTTTGTCGGTAAAAGTGACGACGAAGAGTTTCTCTGGCGCAATGGATTTCTCGCTCACCAAATGAACGATGCGTTCGACGAGTGTAAAGGTCTTGCCTGACCCCGGTCCGGCGATGATAAGAACCGGACCTTCGGTGGTATCAATTGCTGTCTGCTGTTCTGGGTTGGCGGTGCTGCTTCTGCCTTCGATGGAAATTCACCTGCCCCTCTACGGTTTGTGTTGTTTTCGGCAGCGACTCTAGTTTTTCCTGCCTCAATTCTGCTTTAAGCACTACATGAGTCCTAAGTCAGAGCGGAAAGAGAGGAGAAAAGAATCACATAGAGTAACTGCAACGGGCTTCTGGAACGTCCCTGTCACGCAGGTATCTGAGAACACTTCCTATATATCGTGATCGGTCAGTGTGGGAAGCGTCTTCAAAGGAGATTTAGATATGCAATCTGCACACATTCCTACGGTCCATATTGGCATGTGCATTGGTGCGGATAAAATGGATGGTAAAACCACTGATGGGTTATTTGATGAACTGAGCCGCGTTCATGACGTAATCTCCTCTCAGAAAAAGGTGTGTTTAAGTTTCGGTGATGTGAAATTTGTATCGGCATCTGGACTGACGTGGTTTATCGCCATCCTTTGTGGGTTATCCAAAGAAGAGATTGACATTGAAGTGTCTGCTCCTCGAGATCCCGAAGTTTGTGCGTGGCTTGAAGTGATGCGTTTCTTCGAGTATTGCCAGAAGCGGAATATTATGGTGAGCGGTTATACTCCCCAGGGGCTGGTAGAAGCAGATAGCGAAGAGGTTCTTTTAGAACTTACACCGATTACGAGCACCTCAGACGTAAGTCGAGTGACTGCTGTGGTCATTGAAAGGCTTAAACATATCCTTCAGAGTCATTTAGGTTACGATGAACGAGATATCCATAACGTCTCCAGTGCTATCTCCGAGGCGTGCGATAATATCTGCGATCACAGTCAGGGCGAAGGTATCGTTGCCGCGCAGCGGCATACCTCTCGGGCTGGAGTACCTTTTGTTGCCATAGGTGTGGCAGATTCGGGGATTGGCATCCGTGAAAGCCTGAGCTGCTCGTACCCAGAGATGGCCACTTTGTCACATGAGCATGCAATACAGAGCGCACTCCAGAAAGGAATCTCGGGGAAAGGGAATGAAGACCGAGGTTTTGGTCTCCCTCACATAAAACAAATTGTTCAAAACTACAGTGGACGCCTCCAGATACGCTCCGGCTCGGCACGACTCTCATTAGTTGAGGAGATAGAGACCTATTCCTCTGCATTCTTTCCTGGCACACAACTCTGTTTGTCCCTGTCCAAACGATTGCCATTATGAGCCCTTGACATTCCTTGATTCACCGTGCATACTGTATTAAGTGAATACGATTGGAGCGCACCGTGTTACCCAGGTCTGAGCCATTGGTGATCGAAAATGAGGGTGAGAATATGAACGGTGTGTTCGTTGGGCGCGAACACGGACGGATTGTTCAGGCACAGATTTTGGCGGCTTTAGATGCATTGCCAACAAAAACTATTCTTCCCATTGATTTCCGAAACGCACGAGCAGTCAACTTCTCATTCGCTGATGAGGCAATCGCCAAAGTGGTGCGTCGGATCGTCGCAGGCGATCTGTCAGGCAGATATCTCCTACTTATCAATGTCAGCGAAGGACCACGTGAGGATATTGTGGCTGCATTGAAGGAGCGCGAATGCATATGCGTGCTGGAAACAGGACAACGCACCTATGAAATCCTCGGAGATGTCAGTCCTGAGATGCGCGAGACCTATGAGTTTTCCATCCAGCGAGAGCGCGTCACTGCCCGTGATTTTATCGAACACAAAGATTCGCGATTGAGTATCGCAGCCAGCAGCAACCGCTTATCTCGGATGCGGGATATGGGATTACTGGTTTCAATGGAGAGCGAAAATGTGGTTTCGGGTGGACGGCAAAATATCTTTGTACCAGTCGCCTGATCTTTTTTTATTCTCGTGTACACTGCTTAAAGTTTAAGCGAGAAACCATCGCGAGACGTTCTTCAGACACAAAGATTCGAGCATCACGAATATCTTTGAAGAAATTTATCTATCATGGTGAGCAACCTTGCGTTGCATTCGCCACTACTTCCGGCTACAGGCATTACCGGAATAAGGAGAGCATCTGTGAGTTTAATAGAGCGACCTGACCGTGGGTTTGTATTCTGGCCAGTAGGCAACGGTGACAGCACTACTATCATTCTGACCCGCGAAGCGACCATCCAAGTGGATCTGCATCATATGCTGTGTTCAGAAGATTCGGACACACCTACAGCAGCGGTTATTGATGAATTGGAAGCGATTCTTCCCAATCGCAATGGCAAACCTTACCTCTCGCTTTTTGTATTGACGCACCCAGATCGGGATCATTGCAAGGGCTTCGCGGATCTCTTGAAACGAGTTACGATAGGTGAAATTTGGCATGCGCCCCGCATCTTTAGGGAATACCATAGAGATTTGTGTGATGATGCTAAGTCCTTTCGAAATGAAATTCGGCGGCGACGCTCTCTTGCTATTGAACAGCAAGGCGAACTGGATTCAGGCGATAGAATCCGCGTGATTGGTTGGGATGATCTTCTCCTTGATGAAAAGTACCGAGGCTTTCCACGTCACCTCATGACTTTTCCCGGTCAGAGCGTTACCGCGTTTGATGGAGAAGACTTTAGCCGGATATTTCGTGCCTTCATTCATGGTCCCTTTAAAGAATGCGATCAGGAACGCAACGATACTTCTGTGGCGATGCAAGTCACCTTAAAGCGTGGAATGATGGAAGGAAAAGTGCTTTTACTTGGTGATTATGCATACGAGAACGTCCGGCAAGTTCTCGACGCGACGCACGATAAAAGCAATATTGCTTGGAATGTCTTTCTTTCTCCACACCACTGCTCACAGAAATCTCTCTATGATCCGGCGGGCAATCTTCAATCGGATATCCTCGAAAAGCTCGAAGCAGCTGGGCTACCTTCAGGACATATTATTGCAAGTAGTCGCTCGTTCCCCACACAAAATGCACCAGGCGATAATCCTCCACATATAAAGGCGAAGAATCGCTATCTTGAGATACTGCCAAGAGGCGGGAGATTCATCTGTACGCAAGAACATCCTAGTCGGCAATCTCCTCAACCCATTGTCTATGAGGTCACGATAAATGGCGTTGAGTATATTGCTCCGACACTTACTAAGGTCGATGAGAGCGAGAAAGCAGGACTTGCAGCAGTCGTGGATCGTGCACGTGGGGCGGAGCAGCCACCTTCCACCCGTATCGGATTTGGTTGTCAGTGCGGACATAGAAAATGACAGAGGGACAACAAATTGCCGTTGAGCAAATGGAAGATATTGCCCGCTCATCCGAAGGGCTACTCGAGATATTGAGTTATGATGAGAAGGAGCAATGGCTTTGTGTAACTGTTTCGCTCGACTGCAGTGAGTACAATGTTACGCCGAATGGGCTTCCGATTCACCCACGTGAGCGGTTTCTGATCGCCATCCAGCCGGACTTCCCTTTTTCTGTACCTGTGATTTGTACATCACATAAACAGTGGATGGGTGCGCCCCATGTCCAATGGGGGGATCAACTCTGTCTGTATCAATCTCCAGCAACAGAATGGGATAGCAACGACGGGATGTTCGGCTTTTTTCAACGCCTTGAGAACTGGCTGCAACACGCCGCATTAGGAGAATTGAATCCGACTGGGCAGCCACTCCATCCGCCCGTTACCTATGGCACTAATGCTAAAGATATTGTCATCCCACAAGTCGATACTCCGATGTTGGAAGACAACCGCCCATGGATTGGATTTGCTCGATTGGACATTCGCTCAGAATGGCGAGCAGATATCATAGAGTGGAACCATGCCTTAGCTGACAATGCTCCGGCTAATGGTGCACTTGCAATCTTGCTTGCAGAAGAAATGCCCTATGAGTTCCCTCGTACCCTTACAAAATTGCTTGAGCAACTGGAGCATCGAGGGATTACGGGAGCAATTTTTAGTCTCCTCCTTCGATGGGTTGCTCTCCTTCAGGACAATGAGCAGCCTCTTAGGATTATCATTGGTACTCCTATGCGCGGCATCGCTGGTGACACACGTCGCCAACATCTGACGGCATGGCGTATTGAAAGAGCGTCTGCCACCCTCTTAGCAAACGCCATCAATACAGCACAGTGCCTTACAGAATCTGAGGATGATGAATTACGAGAGGGGAGCGCGAAACTCCAACAGTTGATCCATGAATGGGCTCAAGAAACAAAAGTATCATGGTGTCGCGTGCTCGAAAACCGTCCAGAAATCATACATCGCCGCGACACAGGAACTCCTCTGGCTTGGTTTACGGGCAAAACTGTCGCGATATGGGGATGTGGTGCGCTCGGTAGCCACATAGCAGAAATGTTAACACGTGCAGGAGTGTCACGCCTACTTCTCTATGATAATGAGAGGGTCAAGCCGGGTATTCTGGTTCGACAACTCTTTGAAGACAGAGATATTGGACAACCAAAAGCAAATGCTTTAGCGGATCGCCTTCGCCGAATACGCCCTGTGGCTGTCATTGAACCATATGTCTGCGATTTACTTTCAGGACCTCTTGCAGAGGATGATTGGACAAACGATGCCGACATAGTGATTGATGCAACGGCATCCCGTATCATACTGGCTAAATTAGAGAGTCGCAGAGCCAAAGAACCATTATGTCATGTGCCTGTAGTCTCAATTGCTATTGGGCACCATGCGCTTGACGCGATGATTGTATTGTGTGGAAAACACTTTTCAGGCGGTCCAGACGATGTTTGTCGGCGAACCAAAATCGCCCTATGTGAACGCCCAAATTGTACTCATTTCTTAAATGAATTTTTTCCAGAGGAAAATCGAAACGCTCCATTCCAACCTGAACCTGGCTGTTCTGAAAACACGTTTCTGGGTTCGTCTGCTGATGTGGCACTTCTTGCCAGTGCCATGATAAATGCACTGGCTACTGATCTGGCATCAGATAAAGAGAAAGTGGCAACCGCGCATTTGTTCCGCCAGCCGGGACGTTGTGAAGGTAGCGAAGATGCATATGCGCGTTTTGAGTTTACTTCCGATCTCGTTTTCGCAGATAGCTTTTCAGGGTACCAGATACGTATCAATCCCACTGCGTGGCGGGCTTTGGAAGAGTGGATAGTCGATAGTGAGAGACTCCGTGGTTCAGAGTCCGAAACGGGTGGTCTGCTGTTTGGAGAATATGATGACGTTGCCAAGATCGTCTGGGTACGTGAGGCTATTGGTCCGCCGCCAGATAGTGAACATTCACCCCAACTATTTATGTGTGGCATAGAGGACACCCGCGAAGCGGCTCAAACAATAGCCAAGCGGAGCCGTGGTTCTAACTATTATGTCGGGATGTGGCACACACACCCCAACTCTGTCCCAATACCAAGCCCAACAGATCGGGAGGCGATGGTTCGTCTACTGAATGAAACTCCGATTCCGCCGAGGAGAACGCTTTTACTAATCTTAGGTGAGGCTCTAAAACAGCAAAGTGTAGGTGCATACGTTTTTCGCCGTTCAGACTTTGAGAAAGAAAGTATTGTCTGGGATCGGTTATGCACCATTCATCTGCTGCCATCACGCACTGTCCGAAAACCTAAATCCCACCGAAAAACAGCAAAGGCGAGGAAAAGAAGACATTAATCTACCAGAAGGAAAACATGTATGAATCTCGAGAAAATAACGACCACAATCTATGATATTCTGGGCTATGTAATTCCCGGATTTATTGTTCTCTTTGCCTTTTGTATTGCGGATGCGAGCTTTGTCCATAGCCACTCACTCTGCCTTCAAAGGCTCTCAAAGCATCCCGTCTTTACCACGGTTCTTGCTTATGTTTCAGGTCTGGTATGTCATGTGATTGCTGCATGGCTCAAAACACAATTTCCACGACACTTTGATTCCTCTAAAAATCGTATTAGTGAGCGTATCTCTGCCCGTGTTCATGCCGAACTGCATGAGTTTTACAGTATTCCCAAGTCCGAAGAACAAAACTTGTCTACGTTGGAGACGTATCAGTTATCAGAAGCCTACTCGAGTGTCTCGGGCGGATTTGCAGATCGTGAAGTCTATATGGCTCATGAAGGCTTCTCGAAATCTGCCATGGTGTCCACATTTTTCTTGGGCATTATTGCGTTTGCAACCGTGTTTATGGGCGGCACAGTTATCCAGATTGGCACGAGTCCTATCACATACGTTCACTTCAATTGGTGGGGAACCCTTGTAGGTTCCCTTGGAATCCTCGGCATTACGATTCTATTCAAGAAACGTTTCCTGTTTTTCAATAGACTCAAGAACAACTATACCCTTCTTGCCTTTCTTGCCAGAAGGCTAAAAGACAAGGCGGCTGTACCGGTTGTGTCTGGTGTTGCCACAGCTCCTGTGAATTTGTCCACGCATGAATTAATTGAGACGTTGACATAAATGAAAATGCCATTTTATGGCATTTTCATCTTGAATAGAGTCGAATCTCTTTCCCTGTTAGGCATAGTACCCCATAAGGAGCCTTAGTGTTTCCTCTTGACAGGCAGAAAGAGGTTGTTCGCCTTCTGATAACCGAGCGGTTCCAGAGAACTGCGCTGATAGAGGCTTCCAGAGGCAGGTCACAGGAGACATCTGACAAAATTAGGCAGTTTTATTTATGTCAACGTCTCAATTAATTTTAGAGACTGCAACGGATAAAGCAGTTACCAGGGTTATCCCGGTACCTGCACAGACTGTAAGCGTTGAACCGATTAAGGCAACATAATAACTGAATCTTGTCTTTGGTGCGAACGATGTGGAGTTCATAAGACTATGCGTTCAATCTTATTGAGGCTACTTTCGTCACTCCGCCTATCATTTGAGAATCCCTCGTTTTCATGGCACGGTGGGGGTATTTGCCCGACGCACCCAAAAGGTAGAGTTGGTATCCAAGAACACTCTCGCCACCCGGAGCGGGCAGCCAAGTTTCAGACCTCCCCACAATGCCTGGCGGCAAGATCGTCGAGCACCGGATTGAACTCCTCCGGTCGCAATCGCTCGATGTCACCGTGCTCCGGCCACACCTGCAGAATATCGGCAGGTCTGTCCATGAGCGGACCACCGCCAAGAGCAGGTCCGATAATCCATGTCGGAAGGTTCTGCCGCGTGTACTCCGTGTGCATTTTGCGGGAGTAGTCCTCAAAGCGCCCCGGATCGGTTGCCTCCGGCGCAAAGATCAGCAACGCCACACCGGCGTCGCAACGCTCACACTGCATCATCTTGCTCTCGATCACTTCCGTGTGGGGGGGAGGGCTTGGCGGAGCAGGGGGCACGGTGCCGCTGACAGCTCCCGAACGCGATTCCGCCTCAATCCGGTGGGACAGCTCCACTCCCAACGGCTGGAATATCTCGGCACGCCGCGCCGTCATCGGGTCGTTCGCGTCGCCCACCACTTCACAGGTAATGTAGCACTGTCCCTGGCTGTCCTGCACCCGGATGCGCCCCAACTCCCCGAGCGTGCGATGGCGGAACAGGTAAGACCAGCCATCGCGGAGCGCCTCTTTGCTCATCGTGATCTCTGGCGGGAGTCGGAACGAGTCACTCTCTTTCTGGCGCGGTGGTTCGTGCGCGGAACGGGGAGAGGAGCGTTTTTGCTGTGTACTGCGGCGCGGCGGTGCTGCCTGTAAGAGAGCCTCCAGTTCTCGCTGAAGGTCGCTCTTGTTAAGGAGTGCGTCTCGCATTCGCTGCGTGCACTGCTCGGTCAGAGTCAGGAGGGAATCAAGCGTCTCCCTGGTTTTGCGGACCTGACCCTCCAGCCGTTGTATCTCCCGGCTCTGGGCAGGAGTGAGGGTCTCCTTCTGCCACCTGGTTAACTGCTCCTCAAAGTACCACAAATCGTCTCTCTGGGCAGAGTAGACCTGGTTAACGCGACGAACCGTCTCGTCATCGAGGACATGGGGTCTGTTTTCGACTTGCTGAAGCGTCTCATACTGCTCGGTTGCGGTGTCCAGTCCTTCCTCAATCACATGGGTAATGAGGGGAAGCCCGGAGATCGGTCGCCAGATGGGAGTAGGTTTGGATTGCAAAGAAGGTCTCCGCGATGAAAAGTTAAGTCACAGTGTACCTGCAAGGACGTGTTCCAGTGAATGCTGAGCAGGAGAAACATGGGGAGTATCTCACTCTCCTCTTGGCCCCATGCGTCGGTCATCACCTGATCGGCGTTGCTGCTTCCTACGGTCATCGCCCTGCCGCTCTCCGAAATCCGTCTGGATTGTGCGCCGGTCAGCGAGTTGCCTTCGCTCTAAGACTGAGCGTCGAGCCAGGAGTTTCCAATCCCCCTCAAACGGAATTCGGGTCTCTTGCTCAGTAATTCGCATTGAATGCGGCACTCTTCTCTGGGTTGAAGCCACGCTTATCGTAGAGCTTGGTCGTCGTCGCGTCGGCATGCCCCAATGCCTCCTGCACATCTTCAAGGCTCGAACCGTTCGTCAGTGAGGTTGTGGCAAATGTCGCTCGGCAAGAGTGCGCCGAAAATCCGTGATCTATCCCTAATGCCTTCTCAACGTATTTTCTCACGATCCGGTCTATCAGATCGGGGTGGAGATGCCGCCGTTCATCGGCGTTTTTCCAACTCTTCTTCACAGCACGAAACAGCGGGCCTTCGATGTCGCTCCCGTGTTTGGATTTTGCAAGATACTGCTCTATCCTCTGTGCGGTCTGTGGATTGAGGGCGAGGCTGTGATCTTCGCCTCCTTTGCGAACAAAGCGAATGGAGAAGTAACCCATGTTCTGATAAAAGTCCTTGACCTTCATGCTGGCGACTTCGGCGCGGCGCGGTCCGGCTTGAAGCAGCACCGACAGAATAGCGCGATCCCGCAATCCTTCGACGGTCTCTGCACTCGGAGCGTCTAAAATCTTTCGCGCTTGCTTGTCGTTGAATGCCGCCGTCACTCCACGTTTTCGGTTCACTCGGGGACGTTTGATTTCTCGTACCGGGTTTTTCTCTGCGACCCTATGTGCCACCAGATGGGTGTACAAACTGGAGAGTGCCGACAGTCTCCGGCGAATGGTGCGCGGTTTCTCGTTCTTCTCTTCCATCTGCCGTATCCACGCGATCACCGCCGCTCGCTCAACCATCCGCAACTCATCGCGGGTGGTAACACCAAGGGAGCGCATGAAGTGAAGCACATCCTCTTTATAGGCACGGCGAGTATGCGGGCTGCGCTGACCTTGGAGCCAGATGTCCTCTTCCGGGATCGCCTTGAGGAGTTCGACGGCGGGAAGCTGCGCCGGAGCCGGACGCACCAGTACGCCCGTCGCTTCATCAGTCCTGTCTTTTGCTTCTGTCATGGCGACAACGATTCCTTCATTTTACAGCCACAAGGGTTCTGCCCTATGGCGACTCAGTACAACCCCTTTGGGTCTGGCTCAAATTTCCGTATCTGTCAGCGTCAACGTCGGGAGCAAATCGTTCCCCTCAACCAGATACAACCGCTCTTCGGGTTGTGCGGCAAGGGCGTGCAATTCCGGCGCGAAGCCTCCCACGGCAAACAGAACGTAAGCCGCGTTATTGCGCCACTTCGCTTCCGGCAAACTTTGCACTTTCGCTTTGAGACTCGCATAGACACTTAATCCTATAGGAGCCTGTGCGCTCCACTTACATTCTCCAAACAGAAACATCCCACCGTCAAGTTCCGCCATAATGTCGAGTTCCGTCCGTCCGTCGCGGCTCCAGTACCGGCTCATCCGCCTTATCGTCAGCCCCAATCGCTCCTGACCGTACCGCTCCAGCCACTGCTGACAGATCGCCTCAAAGACATTCCAGCCCATGTAATCGGCAAGGTAGGGTGCGACCTTCTCCTCATAGACCCGCTGCGGTTGAGAGAACTGCAAGGCACTGGCAAGCGGAGCCACAAATCGGTACCAGAACGTCAGGAACGGATCCGCCACCTGATAGATCGCCCTTCGCTCACTGGTTTCACCAAAGGGATATTCCCGTCGTATCCAACCCAAATCGAGCAGGGTTTTGAGATGAAAGGAGAGCACACTGCGATCCGTACCGGTTTGGTTTTGTATCCCCCCGAACTGCGTCTCTCCACTGGCAATCGCCCCCAGCACGGCATTGTAGGGAGCCGGGTCACGGATTTGTTCGCTGCCAAGCAGAAACCGCACTTCATTTTCCAATACGCCCCGCGGCTGAAAGAGCAGTGATACCACTTCTTCGGCAAGCGGACGGGATGTATCTACCAAAGCATGGTAGCGTGGTGTCCCGCCCAGAATGCCGTACATTAGCAGCTTCTCAACCAATCCGTAGTGCGGACTGTCGGCATAGAACGCGGCGACCTCTTCATAGTGCAGCGGATCGAGGAGCATGATCCCCGCATTGAATCGCCCGTAGAGCGGCGCACTTTCCTGACCCAGGGCTGCCATCGCCGAAAGCTGCGAGCCACACAGGATCACAAACAGCCGCGAATGCAGCCCTTCCCTATCCCACCATGACTGCAATACCGAGGGCAGTTCCGGCGATTGCTCGACAAGATAAGGAAACTCATCGAGAATCAGTCCGAAGCGTCCTTCCTTCGCCGTCCGCTCCCGACACTTTCCTGAGACATAACGCAAAAGCGCGTTCCAGGAAACGGCAAGTTCTTCCACCTGCACTCCGGCATCGGGAAGCGCGTCCAGAATCTGTGCAGCAAGCGCGTTCCGATGTGCCGCCGCCGTGGTTTGTGCGGCAAGATAATAGCAGTGGGGTTTCGGAGGCTCTCCCTTACTCCCCGCAAAGAAGTGCTGGAGCAGATAGGTTTTGCCCAACCGTCGCCTGCCGTAGAGCAGTGCCATCTGTCCGCCCGCCCCGCGCTGTCGCCAGGCGCGGTCAAGTGCCGCGAGTTCGGCGGTGCGATTAAAGAACGGGTCGGGCGCAATGGTGGGAAACGACATAGACTTGTCCAATCATATTAAGATTTATTACGACTGGACAAAGTATACTCAGTCAATTCCCATCGTGTCAATATAGCGAAAGGCAAGTTCTACCCGAGCAATATCTCCGATTTTCGCATTTTTGTCACGAGTTGTCATCAGGGTTCGACACATTGGGGAAATTATACCCGATTTCGGGATATACGTGATAAACTGGATTATCACGAATAAAATTGAATTGTGATAAAATCAAATATAACCATGCAAAAAGCAGATTTTGCATGGTTAATCGAGAAAATAAAAAGAACGGCGGGTGAAACGCATGGGTCAGACATTGTGCTGAACACAACGCGTTATCATATGCAGCTTTTTTCGCAATAATTGTAATATTATTTTGTCAATAAACTCAGGGGAACCCAACCGAAGGTCAAGTCAATCGCTTGAAGATGCTCAAGCGGCAGATGTATGGACGTGCCAACTTTGATCTGCTGCGAGCGCGAGTGATGCCGATGGTTCAAGCCGTTTAAAAAATCGGCGACAGACTCCTCTTGATGAAGGCTACACAAGGTTTACCAAATATGCGTCAGTTCCCATTCAGCGTTGCCCTATGTGTCAGAATACTCTCAAAGAATAAGAAGCGCAGATGCGTCTCAAATGGTTACTGTTTGGAGCGACAGCGGTTTTGCTAAGTTCCACTCTTCAGGCGGACGAAGCCCCGCTGGTTCCCTAACCGGACAAGCAAGGATTCTATAAACTCTTCAACGGCAAAGACCTCACGTCAGCACTGAAGATGACACTCTAACTTTCATTCACATAAACCATCCTAAGAACGCCTTGTACTTGTGCCGCTTCCATTTCTTTGTGCGAATAGCTACCTATTTCGCCATATTTAGGGGATATAATTCCCCACACAACCTCTGCTTCATTGACTTTGTGCAGTATAAATTGAGTAAAAGTTGTATCATTGAGGAACTCGCGCCGCTCGGCAAGCCGCCGAGGAAGTGACCACCTGTCCCAAAAAACGGGCACGCCATTGTTAATGAGTTCTACAACTTTATAGAATGCTCTCTGAGTTCCATCGATCAATCTATAACTCACGAAATCGAACTTTTTTACTTCAATATCTAATGCAAAACGTACAAGGTCAACACTGACTGCAAGTTCACGTATACTTTGTAAAGCTTGACCGATAGGTTGTTGAGGTGATGATACAAGGTTGCTGACTTCACCTCTCGAATTCAGAGTAGTTAAATTTTTAATGCACGTAGTTGCATCGAATAGAGGAAACCATATGGAGTTTCGTCCTGCTTCGTACCTAATCAGTTGGAAGCCATTAGATGCTATTTGATGAGTGACAGCAGAAACTTCGATTTTGGCGTCGAGCGCAGGCGGCAGCTTTCCCCACGGAGAGGAGAGTTGTGCAAATAACCAAATTGTATCGCCAGGCACAATTCGTGTCGCAGGACCAGAGTGTGAGCGAGTAACATGATATTTAGGCATATCGAAACCCTGATCATCAGGTTGATTTTCTGCAAACCATGGATGATGTGGACTGTAATATTTAAGGTTGACTACTTTACGTCGTAGATAGTGAACGAAGTGTGACATAAAACCCTCACGATTGCAGAATAGAGTTATCTGCCCCTCTGCGAGGAGCGACCTTACAGTGGTTTGAAATAGCGCACTTCCTAGGATTTCAAGCGGCAGTAGTCAACAAACCAATAGGACCGTTGATAAAGTCTCCCTCAGCAGAAGACCAGTCTAAAGCGTAGATATATTCCAGATGAAGCAGCTTCAGTAACCATAAGCTGCTTCATCTGGAATATATCTAACTTACTATGCCATGCTTTGCTTCGTGAAAATTGACACAGGCATATAGTACAACGAATACGCATCAACTATAATCGCACGTCCGATATGCGTGAGCCTTTCCATTGCCTTCTCGGAAGTCTTGTCAAGGATGCACTATTGAGTTGCCAATAAACCTATATTCTGCAGAGTACGAATAAACTTCTGCTAAGATTACGGGGACAATGAAATTGTCAGTGCAGTCGGTATAATGCATAAAATTCCGGACGAAATATGCTCACTTATTGAACTCTTATGCCATCAATTTCTCTACAGAAAGAGGTGGCTGAGTGTTACGAGGAGCAGATGTGAAGGAACTACAACAACTTCGCCGTCAGGGGCTGTCCATCAGTGACATCAGTGCCCTCACCGGCTTTAATCGCAGAACTGGTCCTCTGTCGAATTAGTGGACAGTCAGTTCTGTGGTGATCGCTTCGCAGGTACACTCTCATCCTAAAACGAGGAAGATGATGCCAACACCACAAAAGACCTACACCGAAGAATTCAAACGCGAAGCCGTTCGACTCGCACAGGAACGCGGCAACGTCGCTCAGACTGCACGTGACTTGGGC
>Ga0163154_10004310_pt1 | contig 18780 bp, 14 predicted proteins | sample OliLakLV19MP9P1_FD_148649 | JGI IMG/M metagenome (GOLD analysis project Ga0163154, IMG submission 148649) | Freshwater microbial mat bacterial communities from Lake Vanda, McMurdo Dry Valleys, Antarctica - Oligotrophic Lake LV.19.MP9.P1 | ecosystem: Environmental > Aquatic > Freshwater > Lake >...
CCGCCATCACGCGCTCGAACTCGGTGCCGAGCTGTTCCATCGCGCCGTGCAAACTCGGACCGTTGCCGCGATCCGGGCGACGGCCTTCACCGCGATCGGGACGCTGACCTTCACGCGGCTCGCCCTTCGCTTCGGGCGCGGGCTTCGGATCCTGCGCGCGCGCCGGCGACATCGCCGAAGCGACGAACCAGCCGGTGAGCGGCAGTGCGAGTGCGAGAGTGAGGATTCGAAGTGCGTTGCGGTTCATGGAACGACGAAGATCGAGGGGTCGGGACCAGGTCGCACGATCGATGCGAGCGAGCCAGTTTCCCCATGCACGGCGCCGCGTTCAGGGATCACGGCCAACTTCGGACCGACTGCGCGATCGATGAACACGGTCCCGAGAGGGGGGCACTGCGACTCAGGGCGTGATGCTGCGAGGCACGAATCCGCCCAGATCACGGCGATCCGAGCCCGCCCAACCCCGGTCGCCACTGTACGGTCATCCGGTCCTCGAACTCGCGCGTCGTGCGCTGCAGAGCGCGCATCGTCGCCCCATCGGCGCACCACGTCGCGGGGACGACGAGCACGTTCTTGCGGTTCTTCGCGAGGAGCTCGGCGAGGACCTTCGGCAAGCTTCGCTCACCCTCCGCGTCCGCGACCACGAGACGTTGGAACCGATTCGACTTCGCCAACGGATCTGCGGTCTCGAGCGCGCGCCACGCCGTTGCTTCCTCCGCCGCGAGGCCGACAGGGAGCACGACGAGGGTCGTGCCACCGAACGATCCCGGGCATTGCGGCAACCGCCCGGGCGGAGCGAAGTCGGCGGCGCGAACGTCGAGCGCGATCTCGCTCGAGCGTGCATCGGCCGATGCGGACGTGGCGAGTAAGGCGATGCGCGATCCATCGCGGCGCGACAGCGCGTCCGCCATCCTTCGGGCCCAGCTCCGGGCTCGCGGACCGTCGACGCGCACATGAGATCGCGCCGCGTCCGCAGGCAGAACGCGTGCATCCAGGCCGAGTGCCGCGCGCACCACGTTTTCGCGCTCGATTTCGGCATTCCACGCGTCACCAGTGCTCGCAGTGAGATCGGCGTCGAACGCGACACCGCGATACTGCGCCAACTCGCTCGTCCACCATGCGATGTCGGCCTCGCGAGCCGTGACTCGCAGCGACTTCGCCGGGATTCGTTCGTCCCCACGCAACTCGGGCAGTGGCAGCGGGAAGTCGGAGATCGACGCGAAACGCCGCGGCTCGAACGCGAATGCGCGCACGTCGAGTTCGCTCGTGAGCAGCGACACGGCCGCAACGATCGTCGCACCCGTTCCTTCTCCCGCGAGGCACACGCGAGTCGGATCGATCGGTTGGTGGCGCAGCACGAACGCGCACGTGCGCTCGAGGCCTTCGCGCAGCGCGTACGCGTCGTCGGCGAACGAGTCCGGCCAGTACCAGCGCCCTCCGGCGACGAGGTCGTCCTGCAACTCGCGATACGGCGCTTCGACGACCACGACCGCGGAGTGCGTGCCGACGCGGCCCTTCCACAGGGCGAATGCGTCGTCTGCGGTCTCACCCTCGTCGGCGAGCCACACGAAGAGCGGCACGCGCGCGCTCTCGCTCGCATTCGGCGGAACGTGCAGGTGGTACTCCAACTGTCGCGGGACGAACACGGCGTACGAGCCGTCGTCCACGTCTTGCGCCCGCTCCTCGGCGAACACGACGAAGTCCGCGATGGGAAGGCCGCTGATCTCGGAGGAGAACGGGTTCGCACTCGGCACGATCGCCACCGTCGCGATGCGCGCGGCGGGCGCACGCAGTCGGAGCTGACGCACGGTTCCGTCCCAGTATTCGCTGTGGAATCCGCCGTTCACGTGCAGCACCGCGTGACCCGGATGATCACGCAGAGCGAGCGCGCACGACTCTCCCATCGAGTTGTCCCACAGCGACTGCGCCGAGGTGAGTCGCGGATCGTCCACTGCCGGAGCCGGTCCCATCATCGCTGCGTGACCGCGCACGGCGTTGTCGACGCGTCGCCAGTACGCGGGTGTGTTCGCGATCAGCTCGGCCGGAGCGAGCACACGCTCCTCGGGCGACAGCCCGGCGAGTCCGTCGGTCCCGACCTTGCGGCGCAAGGTGCTGGGAAAGTTCGAGGCGACGACGGGCCGCCGTTCGGCGCGCGCGAGCTCGATCATCGGCCGGTACGCCGTGCGATAGTTCGACCACGGTCGCGACTGCGCGAGGAACGCGGCCTCGTCGATCTCGCCCCGCACGTACGCGTCGAGCGTCGGTTGCACGTCGCGCTCGAACATCTCCAACGCCAGGACGACGCGACCGTCGCGTCGAGCGAGCAAGCCAGCGTAGGTCTCGAGCTGAACCTGGTGCGTCGTCCCGTCGATGTGCGATTCGCCCAGGAAAACAGCATCGGCCGCGCTGAGGGAATCGAGCATCGCCTCGAACTCGATGCGCTCGCCGGTGCGGCCGTCGCGCACGGAGATGAAGTGCTCGCACTCTGGCGCCGGCCTCGGATCGGCCGCTCGCTCCGTGGAGCGCGCGCCGAGCGAACTCGTGCAACTTCCGAGGGCACACGTCAGAAGGACAAGCAGCACGGGCATTCGTCGCATGGGATCAGGTCTCGAGTTCGCGTGGGGAAGTTCGCAGCGTAACTCGACCGCGTGCGCCGCTGCCGGGAATGCGGTCGTGAGCCCCCTTGGAACGACGCTCGCGGTGCTCGAGCTCGCGACCCCGTGTCAGCACTCGCCGCGAACTCCGAGACCGCGTCTCGGCTGCTATCGTGCGGGCATGCACTTCGCCCTCGCGGCCGCCTTCCTGCTCGTTCCCCTGGCGCTCGGAGAACCGCGTGTCGTCGAGGTCTCGACCACGAGCGAGCTGCGCAGCGCGCTCGCTTCGGCCTCGCCCGGTACCCGGATCGTCGTGATGGCGGGCGATTACGAGCGATTCAACGCCGCACAGATCGTCGGCACAGCGAATCATCCGATCGTCGTCGCAGCCGCGGACGCGAACTCGCCGCCCGTGTTCCGCGGGATGCAGTTGTCCGACATCGCGCATGTCGAGCTGGTCGGCATCGTCATCGCCGGAGCGCCGGACAACGGCCTCAACATCGACGACGGAGGTTCGTTCGAGACGCCTTCGCACCACGTCGTGCTGCGCGACGTCGTCGTGCGCGATTGCGGCGCGCGCGGGAACGAGGACGGTATCAAGCTCTCGGGACTCGACGATTTTCGCCTCGAACGATGCACCGTCGAGACGTGGGGCCGCGGCGGCTCCGCGGTCGACATGGTCGGGTGTCATCGCGGTGTGCTCGAAGGCTGCACGTTCCGGGACCGTTCCGAGGATCCCGCGTCGCACGGCGTGCAGACGAAGGGCGGCACACGCGACGTCATGATCCGCGCGTGTCGTTTCGAGCACGCCGGCCAGCGCGCTGTGAACGTGGGCGGATCGACCGCGCTCCCCTACTTCCGTCCGAAACCGGAGACGTTCGAAGCGCGCGACATCGTGATCGAAGGCTGCACGTTCATCGGCAGCGAAGCTCCGATCGCGTTCGTCGGCGTCGATGGCGCGATCGTGCGCTTCAACACGTTCTATCGCCCCGAGAAGTGGTTCCTGCGCATCCTGCAGGAGACGCGGGAGCCGGGCTTCGTGCCGTCTCGCAACGGTGTGTTCAGCGACAACCTCATCGTGTGGAGCGCGAGCGAGATTGCGACGCCGGTGAACATCGGTACGCACACCGCTCCGGAGACGTTCTCGTTCGCCCGCAACTACTGGTACTGCGTCGATGCACCGACGCGCAGCATTCCGCGGCTCCCGGTCGCGGAAGTGGGCGCGCAGGGCGGCGCCGATCCGCTGTTTCGCGCCGCGGCGAAGCTCGACCTGCGTCTGTCGGAGTCGAGCCCAGCGCGGGCGCACGGGGCCGACGCATTCCCTTCGAAGCGCTGATTCCCTGGGCGCGTCGATGCGGCGCCCAACCGATCGTGAAAGTCGATCGACTCTCGAGGATGGACCGCGCGGGTGACGATCAGCTCGTGGCGGCGCTGCGAGCGAGCCCGAGTTCGACCGCGTGCGGCTTCAACGCCTCGATCACGAAGGTCACGTGCTCGGCCAGATCGACACCGAGCATCGCGACGCCCGCGGTGACCTCGTCACGTTCGACCTTGGCCGCGAACCCCTTGTCCTTCAGCTTTTTCAGCACGCTCTTCGCCTCGAGGGTCGCGATGCCCTCGGGCCGCACGAGCGCACATGCACCGACGAACCCGGTGAGTTCGTCGCAGGCGAGGAGCGCCTTGTCGAGCGTCGATTCGTAAGGCACGCCCCACTTCGTGTAGTGCGCCGAGATCGCGTGCGCGACCTCGGGTTCGCCGCATTCTGCGAGCCACGCGACGATGCGGTGCGGATGTTCTTCAGGCCACGCTTCGTAGTCAGCGTCGTGCAACATCCCGGCGAGACCGAAGCGCTCGACATCGCTGGCGCCGGCACCGTAGCGCAGCGCGGCGGCGCGCATGACCACTTCGACGGCATGCGCGTGCTTGCGCAAGGCGTCCGTCTTCGTCCAAGCGCACAAGTGCTCCCACGCGGCTTCGCGGCTCAACATGCGTACGAGGTTAGCGCGGACTCGGTCGCGGTGGTGCGCGCGGGCGGCGCTACGATCCGGGCGCGATGACTTCGATCCGATTGGGCCGTCTCTTCGTCCGCGTGGCCGCCCTGGTTGCCGTGGCGAGCTCCGTGAAGGCGACGGATCCCGGCGCGCGCTGTGTCGCGTGCCACCCGAATCAGGTCGAAAGCTATCGCGCGACCGGCATGGCGCGCGCGCTCGGACCGCTGGTGCCGGGCGAGCTCGAGCGCGTTTCGCCCGCGCACGCGCGCGTCGGAGCCTTCGAGTACCGCTTCGAGACGACCACTCCCGGTCCGCGCATCGTCGAGTCGCTCGTGCGCGTCGACGCGGGACAGGACTCGCGTCGCGACGTCGACTCCGCGCCGATCTCGTTCACGGTCGGTGCTGGAATCCTCGATCGTTCCTACGCCGTCCGTCGCGGTGAGTTGATCCGATTTGGACCGCTCGAGGTGACGCACAACGGCCATGGAGGCGTGCACGCGCAGTCTGCGCCGGGTCATGCAATCGACACGACGGCGCGCTGGAACGTGCCGATCGCGGAGGAATGCCTGCGTTGTCACACCAGCTCGCTGCCGCCGCGCGACTACCCGTACGACCTCGCGCCGCCCGCGTCGTGGCAACCGTCCGGGATCGATTGCGATGCGTGTCATGCGCGGGCCGCGGCCCACGCGAATTGGCAGACGACGCGCGCGGCGGGGACGGCGCCGACGACCGCGGATCCGATCGCGAGCGACGCGACGGCGCGCCGCACCGGGTTCGATTCGTGCGCGCGCTGTCACCTCCAAGGTGACGCGTTGCTGTCGATCGCACAGCCCTTGCGCGGCATTCCGGGGCCGGACTCCGATCCGTTCGCGCAACGCGCGGTCTTCGTCGCGGCCGAGCCGACGCACGAGATCGGATTCGTCAGCCACGTCGAACGGCTCACGCTTTCAGCCTGTTTTCGTGAGACGCGCCAGCGCGAAGTCGGCGCACTCCTGTGCACGACGTGTCACGATCCGCATCGCTCGTCGACCGATGCCGTCGAGCGTCTGCGCGTTCGCAACGCGTGCTCGAAGTGCCACGCGACGGGCGACGAAAGCGAGGACGAGCGCTCGGCGTGCTCGCTGCCGCGCGAGAAACGCGGCGAGCGCTCCTGCGTCGATTGCCACATGCGCACGACAGGCGTCTTCGACGTCGCCGGCGTCGAGATCCACGACCACCGCATCGAGCGCAAGCCTCCGTCGCCCTCGCCTCGCGCGCCGTTGCGAATCAAGTCCGCCCCCGACGGACGGATCGCGCGCATCCTGGCGTCCGGAGATCGCTCCACGGATCGCAACGTCGATCCGGGCGTGTGGATGATGGCCTACATCGAACTCGGCCGGCGCGACCTCGCGCACGAGTTCGTCGCGCGCGAGCCGGGGCCGGTCGCAAACGCGCTGGCGAGCTTTCATCATCTGCGCGCCGGATTGCGCGAGGAAAAGCGCGACCTCGTCGGCGCGGAGGCGGACTTGCGGCGTGCGCTCGCGATCGATCCGATGCTGCCGGAATCGAGCGTGAACCTCGGCGGCCTGCTCATCGGGAATAAGCGTGAGCGCGAGGCGATCGAGGTCCTCTCGCAGCTCCTCGTCCGTCATCCGAAAGCCGAGGGGGCGCTGCGGAATCGCGCGGTCGCGTATCTCTCGCTCGGCGAGATCCAGTCCGCCGCTCGCGATCTCGAGGAAGCGCAGCGCATCCTCCCGCGAGCTTCGATCGCTAAGTTGCTCGGTCAGGTTTTCGAGCGCTTGGGCAAGCCGGACGTCGCCCGTCGCTGGGCCGACACGGCGCGCGCTCTCGAGCCGAACGCACGCTGATCCGCCGCGATTCCAGAGCGGGCGCTAGTGGGGGTGAGCCGGAAGTACGCAGCCAAAGTCGGGCTGACTGCGACTTCCTGGCCAGGCGCGCTGACGACGCGGGTTCGCTGCATCCCTCGGAGGAGGCGCAACGACGCCAGGGAGGCGCGGGCGGCCCGACTTTGGCTGCGTACTTCCGACTCACCCCACTACAGTGCGTTCGGCCCCCATCGGAATCCCCATGCGCATCCAGAGCCTCCTCTTCGTACTCGTCTCCGCGTGCCCGTCGTTCGCACAAGACGCGACCTCGCTCGACCCCGTCGTTCGTCGCATCGTCGATTCGCCGGCGAGCGAATCGCACGTGATGCGCTATCTAGACGTCGTCGCGAATCGCATCGGCCCGCGGCTCACGGGTTCCGATGGTTACGAGAATGCGTGCAATTGGGCACGCGACGAGTTCGAGGCGATCGGGCTCACGAACGTGCGCCTGGAACGTTGGGGCGAATTCGCCGTCGGATTCAATCGCGGTCCCGCTTCGGGCCGCATGACGAAGCCCGTCGAGCGTGAGCTGCGGTTCTTCACGAACGCATGGACTGCGGGGACCAAGGGCAAGGTGAGCGGGATCGCGGTTCTCGCGCCGACGAACGCGGAAGAACTCGAAGCCGTCCGGTCACAGCTCGCTGGCGCGTGGGTCGTCGCGAAGAGCGCCGTCCCGGGCGCGGGCCGAGGCGCGGGTCCTGGATCGGGCACCGCTCCCGGACCCGACCGCGCGTTTCGCGAAGCGCGCGAAAAGGCCTACGAAGAAGCCGGTATCGCCGGCACGATTCGTGGCGCGCGCGGCGAGCTCCTCGTCACGGGCGGATCGCCGCGTGTCGATTGGAACAAGCTGCCGACTCGGCCTGCGATCCAGATGGTCGCGGCGGATCACGCTGCGATCCTCGAGAAGCTCGCAGCGAACGAAGAGGTGCGCCTCGAGTTCGACATCAGGAACCACTTCGAGCAAGGTCCGATCCAGCTCCACAACGTGATCGCCGATCTCGTCGGCACCGAGAAGCCCGAGGAGTACGTCATCGTCGGCGGCCACCTCGATTCGTGGGACGGCGCGACGGGCGCGCTCGACAACGGAACCGGCGTCGCGACCACGATGGAGGCCGCGCGCCTCCTCGTCGCCGCGGGCGCGCGACCGAAGCGCACGATCCGTTTCATGCTGTGGGGCGGAGAAGAGCAAGGGCTGCTCGGGTCACGCGCGTGGATCGAGCAGAACTCGGCTGCTTTGCTGCGCATTTCAGCTGTTCTGAATCACGACGGCGGCACGAACTACTGCGCCGGCATCCCCGCGACCGAGCTCATGGTGCCGCTCTTCGAGCCCATCTTCGCTCCCGTGCTGGACCTCGATCCCGATCACCCGTTCCGCATCCGCAAGGTCAAGGGCATCTCGTCCGTCGGCAGCGACAGCGACGCGTTCCTCGCCGCGGGAGTGCCGGGCTTCTTCTGGGACCAGAAGGGCCGCTCGAACTACACGCACGTCCACCACACGCAGTTCGACACGTACGAAGAGGCGATCCCCGATTACCAACGCAACTCGTCCATCGTGATCGCGGTCGGCGCACTGGGCATCGCGAACCTGCCGGAGCTCCTGCCGCGCGAGAGTCTGCGGCCGACCGGCAGCGGCGGCGGCCGTCGACGCCTCGGCGTCCAGCTCGACGACGAGATGCGCATCGAGGAACTGACCGACGGCGGCATCGCCACGAAGGTCGGTATGCGCGTCGGCGACCGCGTCACGAAGATCGGCGAGATGCCGGTCGCGGACCGCGAGGAACTCGTCGTCGCGATGCAGGAAGCGCCGGCGAAGACGAAGGCAACCGTGATGCGCGGCACCGAGACGGTCGAGTTCGAGATCGAGTTCCCGGTCGACCTCGACGCGCCGATCCGGCGTTACGGGATGCGCGTCAACGACGAGCTCGAGGTCGAGCGCGTGACGAAGGGCGAGATCGCCGAGAAGGCCGGCCTCGCCGTCGGCGATCGGGTTCAGTCGCTCGACGGCAAGCCCGTGAAGACGAAGGCCGAGTTCTCGGCCGCGCTCGAAGCGACGAAGGATGCGGTTCGTATCGAAGTGCGTCGTGGTGAGGAAGGGAAGCACGCCGTGATCACGACGACGCTGCCGAAGCCGGAAGCGCGCTGAAGCCGCGTGGGATCCGCGATGCCCGTGCCGCGCGCTATCGAGCTCGAGATCGCGAAACAACGCGTGTCGAAGGTTGCCCGCGGTTGAACATGCTCTCCACGCGGGCGACGAGTTGCATTCGCCCATGATCCCGCTCTCGATCCTCGACCTGGTTCCGATCGTTCGCGACGGCACGGCGCGCGATGCGTTGATGCGCAGCCTCGACCTCGCTCGGCACGCCGAGCAGCTCGGCTACCGACGGTTCTGGGTCGCGGAACACCACAACATGACGGGGATCGCGAGCGCCGCGACCTCGGTCGTCATCGGGCATCTCGCGGCAGGCACCTCGACGATTCGCGTCGGTGCCGGCGGGATCATGCTGCCGAATCATTCGCCGATCGTGGTCGCGGAGCAGTTCGGCACGCTCGAAGCATTGCATCCGGGACGCATCGACCTCGGTCTCGGGAGGGCTCCAGGAACGGATCAGCGAACGTGGCGCGCGTTGCGTCGCGATCCGAACGCGGCCGAAGAGTTCCCCCGCGACGTGCAGGAGCTTCAGGCTCTGCTCGGACCGGTTCGCGCGGGTCAACCGATCCAAGCCGTGCCGGGCGGTGGCTGCAACGTGCCGATCTGGATCCTCGGCTCGAGCACGTTCGGAGCGCAGCTCGCGGCGGCGCTCGGCCTGCCGTACGCGTTCGCGTCGCATTTCGCGCCGCGTGATCTGGACGATGCGCTCGACGCTTACCGCAAAGGGTTCACACGCTCGAAGCAGCTCGCGAAGCCGTACGCGATGGTCGGCGTCAACGTCTTCGCGGCCGAGACGGATGAGGAGGCGCGGCGCCTGTTCACGTCGGCGCAGCAGCAGTTCGTCGACCTCGTGCGCGGCAATCCTGGTCCGCTGCGACCTCCGATCGATGACATCGAGAAGTACTGGTTGCCGAACGAAAAAGCGCGCGCGTCGGGGATGCTCGAGTTCGCCGTCGTGGGCTCGCCGGAAACGGTGCGCAAGGGCCTCGAGCGCATCGTGCGTGCGACGCAGGCGAACGAACTGATGCTCGTCTCGGCGATCCACGACCACGCGGCGCGCCTCCGCTCGTACGAGATCGCGATGGAGGTCACGCGGGCGAGCCGGCTACTCGAGAACGTGGAACCGGTTGCCCGTCGTTCGGTCCCGGACTGAGACGACTCCGCGGTTCTCGGTCTCCAGCGCAAACACGTTCTCCGCGTTGCTCGCATCGGTGCCAGGCATCGCGAGCAGGGGTGGATGGATGTGTCTGACACCAACATCAACCCCGGCATCTGTGCATCACGAGATCGGCGGAGCGACCACGGATGTCGGCCATGCTCACAGCGACGTTGCCGAGGCTGAATGCGCTGTAGGCGCACGCACGCGTCTGAGGTTCAGGCGTGGATGCCAAGCATCGCGAGCAGGCGTTGATGGGTGTGCCTGACACCGACATCGCGTCTGAGGTTCAGGCGTGGAGGCCAAGCATCGCGAGCAGGCGTTGATGGATGTGCCTGACACCGACATCCGATATCTACTTCCGATTCACCGTGCGACGTAGAGAGGGCTTGTGGTTAAGCCCGCACGAGCCCGCGGCCCTTCAAGTACTCGATCACCTTCGCGGCCGATTGCTCGAGTGTCTCGTCGCCCGTCTTCACCACGACTTCGGGTGCGTTCGGCGGTTCGTACGGGTCCGTCACGCCCGTGAAGTGCGGGATCTGGCCCGCGCGAGCCTTCGCGTAGAGGCCCTTCACGTCGCGCGCTTCCGTCACGGCGAGCGGTGCGTCGACGAAGACCTCGATGAACGGAACTTGTGATTTTGCGCGGCATTCTTCGCGAATCGCGCGGTACGGCGAGATCGCCGCCGTGATCGCGCACACGCCGTTGCGGCCGAGCAAGTTGGCGACGAACGCGATGCGACGCACGTTCACGTCGCGGTCTTCCTTCGAGAACGTGAGGCCCTTCGAGAGGTTCTCGCGCACCTCGTCGCCGTCGAGGATCTCGACCGCGAGCCCGCGCGCGAGCAGGATCGGCGCGACGTGGTTCGCGAGCGTGCTCTTGCCCGCGCCCGAGAGCCCCGTGAACCAGAGGATGAACCCGCCGTCCTTCATCAGCGGATCTTGCCTTCGAGGAACGGCACCTCGAAGCACTTCTCGTGCATGATCGGTCCGTGGCCGAAATACCCACCCTCGCCGAACAGTTCGCCGTGGTCGGAGGTCACGACGACGTGCGTGTTCTTGGGACAGATGTCCCATAGTTCTTCGAAGACCTTGTCGAGGTAGCGCACGGTCTCGACTTGGCGCTCCTTCAACTGATCGAGCTTCTTCTGGTCGAAGAAGAGCGGCGCGTCCTTCGTCGCGATCAGGTTCCCCTTCGCATCGATGTCTTGGTCGAGGTTCTTGAAAACGCCGTTCACGCCGCTGATTCGCGGCAGATTCGACGTGTCCTCGCCGGGCGTCGCGTACGGGTAGTGCGTCTCACCGACATTCAGGAGGAAGAAGGACGGCCGATCCGCGCTGAACTTCATCGTCGGCAGCATGGCGCGCATGTCGTTGTGCTTGTCCATGAGCTGGAACGAATCGAAGTCGCGGTTCACGCCGGTGCGCGGATTCAGCACGGGCATCGACACGCGCGCGTGCGTCTCGTAGCCGAGCGTGTTCCTCAAGAATCCCGGCAACCACAGACCCGGAACCATCTTCGCGAACTCGATGTCCTTCGCGCCGAGGCGTCGATTGAAGTTGTAGAAGTCCTCCTTGTAGTACTCGGAGGCGTACACGTTCGGCGGACTCGTGTGCGGCAGGAGACCCGTGAGCAAGTTGTAGTGCGAAGGTCCGGTCCAGCTCGCGTAGCTCCAGCGTCGCTCGACCGCACCGAGCTTCAGGATCGTCTTCGGCGCCGCTTGCATGAACGTGTCGTAGCGACACGAATCGAGCGTGATGACGATGAAGTGGTTCTCGGCCTTCGGGTCGGGACGTTGCGCCGCGAAGGGTCCCCCGGGGCGCGGCACGGGGCGCGGCCCGCTCTTCGCGGGCGGCTTCGGTTTCAGGAAATCGAACAGTCCCAACGTCGTGGCCTTTCGGGGTCGTGAGCTCGGGTCAGGGGTGGCAGGAGCTCTGACCGCGAGGTCGAGCGGGGGGAAGGGTCGGAGGGGGCGTGCCCTGAGGTTCGCGCTGCCGGTTCAGGGCCTCGGATCGTACTCCGCGGGGTCGCATCCTGAGCCCGAGTGACCCGCGCGGAGCGTCCGCGGATCTCGCTCCCGGCCGCGGGATTCCGGGGTTCTCATGCAAACCCGGCGGAGGTCCGAACCGTAGGCGTGGCCTCCGGCGCCGGACGGGGTACACCTAGGACAGACCCCGATGACGACCATGAAGAACTTCGCTCCGATTGCGCTCCTCTTCCTCGCCGCCTGCGGCGGATCCGGTTCGACGGCTTTGTCCAGTGAAGGCTTCGCCGCACTCGGGAAGGGTGACGCGCAGGGTGCACTGGCGAAGTTCGATGCAGCACTCGACGGACTCGATTCTGCGCACCCGGAGTTCCTGCGCGCCTCGATCGGCCGCTGCGAAGCTCTCGCGAAGATCGATGGGCAGAAGGCCTCGAAGTCGTTCCTCGACCTGGCTTCGAAGATGCCGGCGAAGGTCGGCGAAGACGATTACAGCCTGATCTGCTCCCGCCTCCTGCAAGGCGGCTTCACGCTCGAGGCGATCGACGTGATGGACGCGGGCAGGAAGCGCTTCGCGGGCTCGAAGAAAATGGAGGAGACGCTCGTCGCGGTTCAGGCGGCCGCGAAGAAGCAGAGCTCGCCGGATGCACTGAACAAGTTGAAGGGTCTCGGCTACGCGGGTGACTGACGTGCCGGACATTCGACGCGTGTTCGGGGCGGCAGCGCTCCTCTTCGGCACCACGCAGCTCGAGAGTTGCTCCGCGCCCTGCTCGAGTCGCGGAGGCTTCGACGATCACGAAGAAGGCCTCGTGAGGGAAATTGGCGCGGTTCTCCACGAACAAGAGCTCGCGTGGAATCGCGGGGATCTCGTCGCGTTCATGGAGCGCGGGTACTGGAGGTCGAGCGAGCTGACCTTCTTCTCGGGCGGCAAGGTGTCGCACGGCTTCGACGAGATGCTCGCGCACTACCGAGCGAGTTACGCGGCTCCGGGCAAGGAGTTCGGCAGGCTCGCGTTCTCTGAAAACACTGTCGATTTGCTTGCTGACGATGCCGCGATCGCGCGCGGACGCTGGGATCTCGATTACGCAGAGAAGCCGGACGTCGGCGGTCTCTTCACGCTCGTCTTGCGTCGCGTGGACGAGGGCTGGCGCATCGTGCACGACCACACGAGCGTCGACGGCTGAGCGGTACGCGACGCCGATTGCCGCGCCATTCACGATCCCTTCACGGGCTCCTCACCTGCGATCTCTCGGAGCCGCATACCTTCGTGCGCCATTTCGGCCGGACGACGAGTTCTCGAACTCCTCGTCGGCCGCGGTGACACCCCCGCGACCGCACCTCTGAAGGTTCTTTCCGATGTTCCAACCCGAATGTACCGATCCGCGCGCTCGCGTCGAGCGCCGCGCTTCGTCCCTCACCACCACCGTGGCGACACTGGCCGCCCTGACCCTCGGCGCGTTCGCGTCGAACGCGCAGGCCAACTCCTTCACGACCGGCAACGTCGTCGTCGTGCGCGTCGGCACCGGCGCGGCGGTGCTCTCGAGCGCGGCGACCGCGGTCTTCCTCGACGAGTACACGCCGGCCGGCGCGCTCGTGCAGACGATCCCGCTACCCACGGTCGCGAGCGGCGCGAATCGTCCGTTCACGAACTCGGGTTCCGCGAACTCCGAGGGCTTCTTGACGCTGTCCGCGGACGGCCAGTACCTCGTGCAAGCGGGTTACGGCGCTCTTCCCGGCACGGCGAGCGTCGTCGGCACCGCGAGCGCCTCGACGCCGCGCATCGTCGCGCGCATCGATCTGAGCGGCGTCGTCGACACGAGCACGGCGCTCGCCGACGCGTACTCGGGCAACAACATCCGCAGCGCGACCTCGGACGATGGCACTCGCTTTTGGACCGGTGGAACGGCCTCGAGCGGGGGCGGCGTGCGCTTCGCGACGTTCGGCGGCACGACCACGACGCAACTCAGCACGACCCTCACGAACACGCGCGTCGTCGGCATCGCCAACGGGCAGCTCTACGTCTCGAGCGCGAGCGGCGCCTTCCAGGGCGTCAGCACGGTCGGCACCGGCTTGCCGACCACGAGCGGTCAGACGATCACGCTCCTCCCGGGCTTCCCGGCCGCGACCGGCAGCTACGACTACTACTTCGCCGACGCGAGCACGGTCTACGTCGCCGACGATCGCTCGACGGCATCCGGCGGCGGCCTGCAGAAGTGGACGTTCAACGGGACGACGTGGGCGCTCGCCTACACGCTGAACATGGGACTCACGGCCGGTCTACGCGGCGTCAGCGCCGTACCGGGCTCGTCGCCGCTGCGGCTCTACGCGACCTCGGCGGACTCGGTGGTGAAGCTCGTCACCGTCCTCGACGCCGGCGCTCCCTCCACGTTCTCGACGATCGCGACCGCGGGCACGAACACCGCGTTCCGCGGCGTGCGCTACTTGCCCGTCACGTGCACCGCGCCGGCCATCGGAACGGATCCGACCGGCGCGAGCGTGTGCCCGGGCGGTTCGGCTTCGTTCACGGTGTCCGCGACCGGCACGGCACCGCTGTCGTACTCGTGGCAGCTCAATGGAACGCCGGTCGTGAACGGCGGCTCGGTCACGGGTCAGGGCACGCCGACGCTCACGATCTCGCCGGTTACGGCAGGCGACGCGGGCTCGTACACGTGCGTCGTCACGAACGCGTGCAGCAGCGCGACGAGCAACGCGGCGACGCTCGTGGTCCTGACTGCGGATGCGGACGGTGACGGCACGGCCGATTGCAACGACGGATGCCCGACGGATCCGCTCAAGACGGCGCCGGGCGCGTGCGGATGCGGCGTCGCGGACGTCGACACGGACGGTGACGGCACGCTCGACTGCTTCGACGGTTGCCCGAGCGACCCGCTCAAGATCGCGCCGGGCGCGTGCGGTTGTGGCGTGCTCGACACGGACTCCGACGCTGACGGCACCGCCGACTGCAACGACGGCTGCCCGACGGATCCGGCGAAGACCTCGCCCGGTGCGTGCGGCTGCGGCGTCGCGGATCTCGACACGGACGGCGATCTCGTCGCGGACTGCATCGACAACTGCGATGTGCTCGCGAACCCGGGTCAGGCCGACGTCGACAGTGACGGCGTGGGCGACGGCTGCGACAACTGCCCGACCCTCGCGAACGCGTCGCAGTCGGACTGCGACACGGACGGAATCGGTGACGTCTGCGCGATCGTGAACGGCGCAACGGACTGCAACGCGAACGGCGTCCCGGACTCGTGTGACCTCGCGAACGGCACGAGCCTCGACTCGAACGCCAACGCGCAGCCGGACGAGTGCGAAACGGGCATCCTCGCGTACTGCTTCGGCGACGGAACGGGCACGGCGTGCCCGTGCGGCAACGAAAGCGTGCTCGGCGCGAACCTGGGTTGCCTCAACTCCTTCGGTCTCGGCGGCCGACTCGCGGCGAACGGCACGCCGAGCTTGTCGAACGACACGCTGACCCTGACGGGCTCCAACATGCCGAACAGCTTCGCGCTCTACTTCCAGGGCACGACGCAGGAGGTCGGCGGCGCGGGCGCCGTCTTCGGCGACGGCAAGCGTTGCGCGGGCGGAACCATCACGCGTCTCGGGACGTTTCTGAACGTGGGCGGCGGTTCGACGCTTCCGAACGGGACGGCTCCGACGTCCGTGAGCGTCCAAGGCAACGTGTTCGCGAGCGGCATCCGCACCTATCAGGTCTGGTACCGCAACTCGGCCGTGTTCTGCACGAGCAGCACGTTCAACCTGACGAACGGCGTCCAGGTCGTCTGGGCACCGTGATGTGAACGGACGTCGCCGACTCCGGTCGGCGACGTCTCGTTCCGAACGCAGAGCCGGCCGTGGGGATCTCCCCGCGGCCGGCTCCGTTGCGTTCGTTCGGGCGGATGGCGATGCGCCGCGCGCGCTCTCGCGCTAGCCAGCGAGATAGCCGGTATTGACCGGCTTCTTGAGGGCGTGCGTCTCGAGTTCGCTGACGAGATACCGGTACGCCTCGTCCACCGAATCCGTGCGGAAGAACAGGTTCACGTCCTCCGGACTGATCGTGCCGTACTCGACCATCGGCTCGAGGTTCAGGACCTTGTCCCAGTACTCCGTGCCGAACAGGACGATCGGCAAGCGCTTCTTGATCTTGAGCGTTTGGACGAGCGTCACGACTTCCATGAACTCGTCGAAGGTGCCGAAACCTCCGGGCATCACGACGATCGCCTTCGACAAGTACGTGAACCAGTACTTGCGCATGAAGAAGTAGTGGAACTCGAACGCGAGCCTCTTCGTGATGTACGGATTGTCGTTCTGTTCGAAGGGCAGCGAGATGTTGAGGCCGATGTTCTCGCCCTTCGCCTCGCTCGCGCCACGGTTCGCGGCCTCCATGATCCCGGGTCCGCCGCCCGAGCAGATCACGAAGCGACGGTCCGTGCCTTCGAGGCCCTTCGACCAGGTCGTCAAGCGCTTCGCGAGCTCGCGCGTCTCCTCGTAGTAGCGCGACATGTGCAGTCTCATCTCCGCGCGCTTCACGTCGCCGCCGTCCTTGTTCGCGGCCTCGAGCTGCGCCGTCGCGACTTCCCGCGACAGGATCCGCGCGGATCCGAAGAACACGATCGTGTCGCGGACGCGCAGTTCCTCGAACCGCGATTCGGGTTCGAGGTACTCGGCCAGGATGCGCAGCGGGCGCGCGTCCTTCGATCCCATGAACTCTTGGTTGTTGTAGGCCTTGACGGCCCGGTAGCGGCTTTCGGTCATCGTCCGTGAGGCAATGCGGGGAGCAGGAGGAGAGGCGTGATCGACGGATTCGCCGCGCGACTGAAGGGCGCACCGCGCGGCGCATCCTAGCGGTCTCGCGCGCACGACCTCCGAGCGGTCGACCGACGATCGCGAACCGCCACCATCGGGCTCGCGGGATCGCGACGGCGCCTCCCGCTCGGTCACTCAATCCGGATCGGGTCGGCGCAGGTTTTCTTGTGCCTTACGGAACATGTCGTCGAGCCGGTCGGCCTTGCCACGTTCGGAATCGAGCGCACGATCGAGCTTTTCCGTTCCACTCGACGTGCGGCCGCGCACTCGATCCTGGGCGGATTCCCACCGATCCCCGGATCCGGCCCGAGCCTCGCCGAGCTCGTGGCGCAGCACCTTGGCCGTCAGGACGTCGATTGCGAGGCGGCTCTGACAGCAGGGGCAGGTGACTTCGATCTCTTTTGCGCTCACGCGTCCCTCCAGCGGTACGAATCGGTGGCCCGGCACAGTTTTCGGAACTTCACGTCGCGATCGTACGTCTTGAACACGTTCTTATCTCAGAGCCTGTGCCGGAAGTAACCCTCCCCTAGGTCCGGTCTAGGTCCCCCACTCGAGCTCGCCATGAACGACCAACAACGCTCCGGATTCCCCCTCCCGCCGAGCTACCAAGTACGAGACCGGGAATTGCCGCAGAGACTTCTCGGGGTGCTCTTGTGGGCGGGACTGGTCCTCGTCCTGCTGACCTTCGGAGCTCGTTGAACGAGGTCCCGCACGTGATGAGACGCGCCAGCTTCGACCCGCACTTCCCCGAGGGCTTCGGAACTCTGCCGCGTACGTGAGGCCGAGGGTTCACGCGGCTCGCCGGATCGACGCGCGCGGCGTACTCTCTCGCGCATGCGCACCGACCCTCCGACTCTCCTCCTCCGCGTGCCTTTCGCCGCCGGACTCGCCTCCTTCTTCATCGCCTGCTCGGGCGGAAACGAACCCGTCAAGCTGACTCCGGCGCAGGCCGCGGCGAGCACGTCACAGCCGGCGACTCCGGCGCCGAGCGCGGGTACCGCCGCGACCGCCCGCCCGAATCCGGCGCCGAATCCCCACACCGGGGAGGCGAACGGCACGACGGCGGCGAAGAGCGCCGGCGCATTGCAGTACAGCGTGCCCGAGGGTTGGGTCGTCCAGATCCCGTCGTCGAACATGCGCAAGGCGCAGTTCCAATTGCCCAAGGTCGAGGGTGACGGCGAGGACGCGCAGCTCGTCCTCTTCCACTTCGGCGGCGAGGGTGGGTCGAAGGAGCCCAACTTCGAACGTTGGAGCGAGTACTTCTCGCCGGCCGATGGAAGCGCGCCGCGTCCGCTCGAGCGGACGACGCGCACCGTGAATGGCATGGAAGTCACCGAGGCCTCGGCATCGGGCACACTCGACACGGGCAAGGTCCAGGGGATGGGTCCCGGCAAGCGCGAGAACTGGGGCATGATCGTCGCCTACATCGAATCGCCGAGTGGGCCGTACTTCGCGCGCTTGCTCGGGCCGGCACCGACGGTGTCGAAGTGGGAAGCGAGCTTACGGCAGTGGGTCGGCAGCATGAAGCCGACCACCGGCGGATGAACGGGCCGGGCCGGCTGGTGAATCCGTCCACGACGACGCCCGACTCGATCGTTCACTTCGTCGCGGAACAGCGCGGCAAGTAACGCTCGTAGAGCTCCGTCTGACGGTTCTCGAGGCTCGCCGGTTGGCCGTCGATCCACAGGCCTTCGACGCGTGACGTGATCTCCAGGAGATCACCGTCGGTCAGCACGAGATCCGCGGCCTTGCCCACGGCGAGGCTGCCCACCTCGGCTTCGATGCCGAGGATGCGCGCCGGGTAGTACGTGATCGCGCGCAACGCTTCTTCGCGAGGCAATCCGTACGCACACGCCATCGCGGCGTGAAAGGCCTGGTTCCGGGCGTTTTCCTCGTCGGCCGTGCGGATCGCGAACGGTACCCCGGCGCGGGCGAGCACCGCGGCGTTCGCGTAGGCAGCGTCGTACGGATCGAAGCGGTCGCGCGGTAGCGCGAGGACGGGACCGACCACGACGGGCACTTGCTCGCGTGCGAGCGCGTCGACGACTTTCCAACCTTCGGCCGCACCGAATAGGACGGATTTCAGGCCCTGCTCCTTCGCGAAGCGCAGCGCGTCGAGGATCGTCTGCGCCGTCTCCGCGTGCAGCGCCGTCGTCTTCGCGGCGGTCGCGAACGGCACGAGCGCGTCGAGTCGCGCATCGAAGGAAGGTGCGTCGCATTCACCGCGCGAGGCCG
>Ga0163154_10004311_pt1 | contig 18778 bp, 16 predicted proteins | sample OliLakLV19MP9P1_FD_148649 | JGI IMG/M metagenome (GOLD analysis project Ga0163154, IMG submission 148649) | Freshwater microbial mat bacterial communities from Lake Vanda, McMurdo Dry Valleys, Antarctica - Oligotrophic Lake LV.19.MP9.P1 | ecosystem: Environmental > Aquatic > Freshwater > Lake >...
AGAGGATGCGATCCAGACCCGTCAAGCTTCGGAACGCCGAGGGGTTGCGGGAAAGTTTGTCGTAGGTAAGCATGTGACGATTTTACCCACATTGACCTCAAAAACGCTATTGTGCAAGGACTCTAATAAAGAAATCCATACGGATGACTTGGCTGTCCGCAAAACCGGCAGGGAACGTGATGTCGTCCATCACCATTTTGGTGATGGTGTTTCCCATGGTTCCTACTACTGCGGATCCACCCGCAGCATACGCACTGCCAGAGAAGTTAACCGAATTGTCGTAGATGAAACTGGTGGCTTGAACGCCGAGACCTCTTTTGTGTGCGGTCAAAGAGATATCACGATGCTGTGCTTGCGCGAGAGGGGCAAGAGCAAGAGCAAACAGCGCGGCTGTCATGCCCTTGAGTAATAAAGATCGCATACTAATGTGTCCTTTCAACAGAAAAATAAACAGAACAGTTTGTGTACGGGTAACTGAGGGATTGTACCCGCACGGAGCCATTACCTCGGCTAAGGGTTTCTTCCTCGATCATGGGGAGACAACAAGAGTTCTTCGTCACTGCATCCTTTCCTTTCCTTCCTTCGTACAGCCTTCGTACAGATATAATGCGCTTGTGATACGGACCTGCCCGACTATTAATTTTAACAGTCGGGCATTCTCCACGTCTCTGTGGAATGAGGAGACTTTGTGCTTGTCACGGCGTCACTCCTGCTGTGAAAGAGGCAAAATTCTTCGGATACTACGGCAGGAACTGTCCCGACTGGTTGTAGAATCCGATAATTATCAAGAGGTCGGCGATATCATTGGTGCCGTCGAAATTGAAGTCAGCGAGTGCATTATAGCCTGCGGCGGGGCTAATTTTGTTGTAGGCAGCAATCAAAACCAACAGATCGCTGATGTCGGTAAAGTTGTCGTCGTTGGCATCTGCGCCCAGTAAGTTGAGCGCGTCCACTCCCGTAACGACTCCTGTTGTCGTATTCACGCCCGCCACGACTTTTTGCAGGGTCTGCGACTTGAAGCCGACGTTGTTGGTCGCTTCCGGCACATTGATTACGTAGTTGCCGTTGCTGGAACTCAGCGTCACATTGACAAAGGTATCCGCGCCGTTCGGTGTCGGGCGGAACACCATCTTCACCGGAAAATTCTTGGGTGAAGCGGGCGGATTGTCCGTAAACGTCTTGAGTGTGACAGTGCCTTTGACGACTGCCACCGGCGTAATCGTCACCGCAGCATCGCCGAACGCTTCGAGCCGGAAATCGCCCGCATCGAGATTTTTGTAGCCGGAAACCACGAAGATCAGCGAACCTGCCGCATCGAAATTAAAATCGCCCGTATCCAACAGCGGGTAATCCGCATAGCCGAGTTCAATTCCGTTGTTGGGCGTACTGTTATTGAACGTCTCAAGATAACCGGCAAGAAGCGGATTATAAGCGTTCGCCGAGAATGTTCTGCTGAAGAGTTGGAAGCGGTAAAAGCCCCCGGCTTCATAGGAAACGCGAAATGCTCGGAACGGAACCGCATTCCCCGCACCCACCAACGGCGGCTCGAACATATCGGAGAGAGTCGAAATGTCGATTCCACTGCGCCCAACCGTGGAACCGGAGAATCCGGCGCGGAAGTTGTGCAATTTGACCAATGACCAATAGTACTGCCCGAAATCGGAGGCACTGCTCCCCGTCGTCACCAGCGTATAGGTTTGGTTCGCGTCCAGTCCGATGTCGAACCCGGACACTTGAAACGAACCGAAGTCTTCATTGGCGATGACCACATTGTTCAACGGCTGAGCCGGGTCGAACGTTCCCCTATACAAAATGGCAAATGGATCGAAGTTCCCTGATATCGCCTCACTCTGAATACGATACAATCCCGCTTGTGTTACCGAAAAAGTTTTGACTTCATAGCGGGCATTGATGTTGGTGATCGTATTGACAGGGTAGATCGGGTCTCTGGGGTCTACATTCGGGTTGTTCGAGTCGGGGCGGGCGAAGGTCGCGCCTCCTGTCGTATTGCCGTTGGTAACGGCGGGCGAGATGATATTCGTATAGACTCCGAAATCGATATTGGTGAAGCCGGCCGTGACAATGATGTAGTCTATATTCGCGGTCAGGGGCTGTGCTGTGAAACCCGATACTCCTGCCGCGCCACTGGCGAGGGCATCGTTGAGGGCGATCAGGTTTGTCAACGGCGCGGCGGCATTGAAGGAACCGTTATAGATAAACAGAAAGTTGTCCCAGCCGCTCGCAGCGGTGCTTCGAATGCGGTAGTTGCCCGTGACAGTCGGTCTGAAAGTGTAGGTATTGTAGGCAGCAGCGGTTCCCACGTTGGAGAGTTGGTTGAAATTTTGCGGACGGCGGTAGACCGGCGTTCCAGCCGTCGAGGTATCTCCCGAATAGGTGGTTGTTTGTGCGCTTGCTGGCAGTACCGCCAGCAGAGTGAGCAGGATGCCCCAAAGGACGGAAAGCGGGAGCATCGCTTTGTGTTTCGCGTTCATATTATAGCCTTTCCCAGAGCAACAAAGGTTTGTGTCGGCAACGACACAGAGGTACAGTTTACAACAGAGGTTATGAACAACCGCCCACCGCGCCACCACTCGCGGCAATAAATTCTTCAGGTATCGAGAGCGTCCTTACGGGGGAGTTTGCAGCGAAACACGGCTGCCAGTTTTCTCGACGAGACGGAAGTCTCACGGCAAATTTTCGCGCCGTAATTTTCTCGATGGTAGAGTATACAGGTGAGGTTGTGCAAATTTTATGCCAGTATGAAGAAATGGTGAAGATTCCATGAAATTTGTGACAGGTTTGTCATTTTATGCACATTTCCCCCGTAAAAGTGCGGGATAATCCACAGTTTGGGGTGAACAAAACCGCTTGGCGATACGTCAAGAGAGAAACATTGCGGGTATAATTTTGATGTTGAAAATGCTCAAACTTCGTACATTCGTAAGATCGGGGGTTGAAAACCCCCGTCTGAAATGGCGTTCCGCCAAGCGTCCTTCGGACGCGGATATGTCCGATGTTTGAGTGGTTTGTCTATTAGAAGGTACGTAGAATAAATAGGAGACGCAATGCACTGCAACAATTTTCGCCCTGCGCCTTTATCTCGCCGCCAATTATTGACAACTGCCGCCAACGGTTTCGGAGCCGCCGCCCTGTTGGGACTGCTTCAAGAGCAAGCGGGCGCGTTGCCGCTTGCCTCCGATTCCGCCAATTCTCTGCGCCCTCGCCCAACACATTTCCCTGCGCGTGTCAAAAGCGTCATCATGCTCTTTATGGATGGCGGACCGTCACAGGTGGACACATTCGACCCGAAGCCGCGCCTTATCAAAGAACATGGTCAGCCGATCAAGATGAAAGTGCCGCCGACCCAGTTCGATAATGTCGGGACGGTGCTGAAATCGCCGTGGGAATTCAAGCCGCGTGGAAAAAGCGGACTGCCGATCAGCGATCTGCTGCCCCATATTGCGGAATGTGCCGATGATTTGGCGATCATTCGCTCGATGGTCTCGGAACACTCTGAACATACGAACGCGAATTATTTTTTCCATTCAGGGCTTGGGATGCAGGGGCGTCCGAGTATGGGCGCGTGGGCGATGTACGGACTTGGCAGCGAGTGCGAAAATCTGCCCGGCTTCGTTGTTCTCAACAGCGGCATGATTCCGCCCGGCGGCATGGACTGCTTCACCAGCGGATTTTTGCCTGCCACCTATCAAGGTTCGCTGTTTCGAGAGGGAGCGGCTCCGGTTGCCGACCTCAAACGCACTGAAAGTTCTGCCGCGATTCAAGAATCGAAACTGGCTCTGATGCGCCGCCTCGACCAAAATGCCGTGCAGCAATTTGGGCAGGACGACAAATTGGAAGCCGCCATCGCGAATTACGAACTGGCTTTCCGGATGCAGAGTGCTGTGCCGGAGTTGATGGATATCACGGGCGAAACGGACGCCGTCAAAAAACTCTATGGCTTGGACGATCCGCGCACACAAACCTATGGCAAACAATGCCTCATCGCTCGCCGCTTGGTTCAGCGAGGCGTGCGCTTTATCGAAGTGCTGTGTCCGCGTGTCGGCGGAGATCGCTGGGATCAGCATGACAATCTCAAAGAGGGACATGAAAATAACGCTCGCGCTGTGGATAAACCCATCGCAGGATTGCTCCGAGACTTGAAATCGCAGGGACTGCTCGATTCGACTCTCGTCATTTGGGCGGGGGAGTTCGGGCGGACGCCGATGGCGCAAGGAAGCAACGGGCGTGACCATAATCCGTTCGGCTTTTCGATTTGGCTGGCGGGTGGCGGTGTCAAGGGCGGAACCACTTACGGCGCGACTGACGATTACGGCTATTATGCCGAAGAGAATCCCGTCAGTATTCACGATTTGCACGCCACAATGCTGCATCTCATGGGAATGGATCACAAGCGATTGACCTATCGCTTCGGTGGGCGCGATATGCGCCTGACCGATGTTTATGGAGAGGTCATCAAACCCATTTTGTCCTGACAATCCACGACGGAAATCGCCTGTTTTCCCCTGATGGAAAGAGGCAAAGGCAAACTTTGTCCTACGGCTCTGCGGCAGTGTACGGGGAAGAAGCGCGAAAATGTGACCAAGATCATCTTGACTTTTGCGAACTAAGAAACCATAATTTGGAAGGCTTACCGATGAGCCTCCGGTTTTGTGACGCCGTCCCCACAAGAAGGGGACAAACTCACCGATTCCAACGCAGAGCGTCCGATATTTATACCGATTCTGCCTCAAGGAACGAGGCAGAAATGCCGATAATGGAGCGGACGTTCCGCAATAAGTCGTGTCTCGGCGGAGTTCGTTGTCTGTTTTATTAAGGCGAGGTTGTCACCATGTTGCTTCAGCAAGAACAACGTCAAGTTACCGTCCAGAGGATCGATCCCAAGATCATCATGGCGAATTCCATTCTCCAACTCAATGCGTTGGAGGTGCTGCAAACCATCGAAAACGAGATCATGGAGAACCCTGCGCTCGAAACACTCGACGAAGTTCTGTGTGATGGGAACTGTGTTGACCCCTCTTCCTGCCCCCACTGTTCCGCTCGTAAACAGCGCGAACACGATGAGATGCCCTCTCGCGAAACACCCGATTCCGGAGATCATGAGACGGAGTACGAGACCATCTTCGGCGCGAATATGACCGAACTGGACGAGGATTTCGACCCCGTCAGCAATCTCGAAGCGGAAATGACCCTCCAGGAGCATCTGCGCGGTCTACTGCGTGCGGCAATCTCAGGAGAAGATTATTGGATTGGCGAGTATCTGATTCACTATCTCGACGACAAAGGCTGGCTCGGCGATACCATCGAAAATATCTCCGCTGATTTGGATGTCACGCCGGAAAAAATTCTCGAAGTCTTGCAGGTGCTTCAGTCGTTCGATCCGCCGGGCGTCGGGGCGCGAGATTTACGCGAATGTTTGCTGCTGCAATTGCGTTTTCTGCTTGAAGAATCTCCGCATCATAAAGTGCTGATCTGGGCGGAGGCGATGGTCGAAAAATGCTGGGATCATGTGGTGTCGTCCCCGTCTCGCATTCCGAAAATTGCGCGTGCCATAGGCATTACGCAGGAGGAAGTCAAGCAAGCCACCGAGTTTATTCGCTCCCATCTCAATCCGAATCCGGCGGGGCAATATCGCCCGCCATGGACATATCGCCCGACCAATCATAAGACTTCAGTGCGCCCCGATGTCGTTATTCGCCGCACAGAACTCGGCTACGAGGTTGATGTCATGGGAGCGGAGCCGTTCTCGCTCAGTATCACGTCGAGCTACCGGGAAATCTACGGGCAAATCAAAAAGGGCATCGGCAATCACAGCGAAGATGAGAAAAAGCATATCACGGAGTATGTCGAGCGGGCAGAACTCTTTATTCGTAACCTCAATCAACGCCGTCACACTTTGCGCCTGATCACCAAATGTATTATTGATTGCCAGATGGGGTTTTTGGAGACCAATTCGCGGCAGTTTTTGCGTCCGCTGACACGAACGCAAGTCGCGAAAATGCTAAACATTCACGAATCGACTGTCAGCCGTGCCACTGCCAATAAATTTGTGCAGCTGCCGAATCAAGAGGTGGTTGGCTTCCATATCTTCTTCAATTCGTCGCTTTCGATCAAAGACGCCATCGAAGAGATCATTCAAGAGGAGAACGCCACTCGCCCGCTTTCAGATCAGCAGATCGCGGACAAATTGCGTGAGCGCGGCATCAATGTGGCGCGTCGAACCATTGTCAAGTACCGTGAAGCGCAGAAAATTCTGTCCTCGACACGCCGCCGTCAATAATTGGGGGACAGGGGACAGGACAATTCAGGCAGCCAGACACTTTGCACTCTCACCACAGAGACCTAGCCCTCACCCCCGCCCCCTCTCCCAAACTTGGGAGAGGGGAGTTTTTGTTTCTCTGTGCTTCTCTTTTTGTGTTGGTCTCTCTTTATCAGGGATTGTATCCTGTCCCCTGTTCCTTGTCCTCTGCTCCCTCTAATTTACGCTGTGATTTGCTCCGCTATCTACCGATTATTGAGAGTGAGAGAACTTTCGATTTTTATTTTTCTCTCCGTTCCGTCGCGGGATCAAGGATTGTGAAGGCGACGGACACTATAGCAAGGAGCCTTCTCATGGATGAGATCATACCGAAGTTTACCGGCGTCATTGTGACTCCGGCACGCATGGACATTCCGACGTTACCGGGTCGCCCGCTGCGTCCACTTGGCAGAGAGACTGTTCTCGGTCAGTGGCTGAAACGCGCCCGACTTGTCTCCCCAAATGTAAGGGTCATCGTTACCACATCGGATCAGCAATCGGATCGCCCGATTTTGGAACACTGTTTGAGTGCAGGTGTTCCGTGCTTAGTAGATTCGAGTACCAATGCTCAATTGCATTTAGAAGAGGTGATCTGCTCGCTGTGCATTGACGGCGTGGCGTTCTGTTCCCTCAGCAATCCGCTCTTCGAGCCGTCGCTGCTACGTGCTGCATTCGCGCATCTGGTCGAAACCCGCTCCGAATATGTGACCTATTCCGGCTTGCCATTGGGCTGTGCAGTCGAAGTTCTGTCGCGCCAAGCCTATCTCGACTTGGCACGCGGATTGCGAGCAGGCAAACCGTTCAGCGCGTCTGTTTTGCCCGCGCCATTTCTTTATTCTGCGCCGGAACTCTCCTTCAAGTGCGAAACCGAAGCCGATTATCTGCGCCTACTTTCCCTCTACAGCGAATTACTTCCCAATGCCGACGGAATTGTCGGATTGGACGATGTGATCGCGTCGGTACAGAAGTCACAGCCACTGCGCCGCGCCGCCTAACCGCGCATTTTATGATAGAATAGAGGTGTTGTCTACAAATTTCGAGGGGATACACAATTTGTCGGAAAAAGCCAAAGTCTTGGTGATCATGCTGTTCGCGGTAGTTTCTGTTTCTGTGGGCGAAACCTTGCTGGCTAAGGGAATGAAGGCATCTACCAGTGTCACGGGAAGCATTTGGGTGCAGTTTCTTGGTGTGCTGAACCGTTATACACTGACGGGTTCGATGCTGATGATGTTTTTCTTCTGGCTCTATGCGTACTCGCTCCGTCGCTCAGACCTCAGTTTCGTGCTGCCGATCACCGCGATTTCTTATTTGTTGGGTACGCTGCTCGCAAAATACTATCTGGGCGAAACAGTGACGGCGACACGCTGGTTGGGCGTGGCGATTATCACTGTCGGCGTGGTCGTCGTCGGGTTGGGCGAGTCGTCGGTGACAAAAATTCCCTAAGAGAGCCGACACAATGAGTCCTGAGATTTTTGCTTATGCTCTTGCGGCGGCGCGGGTTCTGCTGGCACTTGGTCTTGTCGGCTATTGTGTTTATGCTTTTCTGACGATTTGGGCGGCGCGAAAGTGGCGGCTTGCGTCCCGCCCCCTCAACCCGGAATGGACTCCGGCGGTTACTATTCTCAAGCCTCTCTGCGGGATGGATGCAGAGATGTACGCCAATTTTCTGAGCTGCTGTGAGCAGGATTATCCTGCTCACAGCATACAGATTGTGTTTGGCGCACTGGATGCGGACGATATGGGTCTTGCTGTCGCCTGCCGCTTGCAGTCCGAATTTCCTCATCTCGATATTGCCGTTGTCGCCGGATATATTCCTCGACTGCAAGGCACAAATTACAAGGTCTGCAACCTGACGGCGATGATGAGCGAAGCGAAACACGATTTGCTGGTGTTGTGTGACAGCGATGTGCGCGTGACGCCGGAATATCTGCGCCGCGTTACGGCTCCTTTCGAGGATTCGACGGTGGGATTGGTGACCTGCCCCTACTACGGCGCAGAGCCGCAGAGTCTGCCGGCAGTCCTTGAGGCGTTGGGCATCGGAGCCGATTTTATTCCCCGTACGATAACGGCGCGGGCATTGGAAGGAGTTTCATTCGGTTTGGGGCAAACCATTGTTCTGCCGCGTTCCGTTTTGGAGCAGTTGGGAGGGTTCGAGAGCCTTGCCGAAGAGTTGGCAGACGATTACCGGCTTGGCAACCGCACCCGCAAGTTGGGCTATGAAGTGATCTTATCGGATTACGTGGTCAAAAATGTTATTGGCAAAGAGAAATTTCGTCCTATGTGGACGCGGCGATTGCGGTGGGCGCGAACCTTTCGCGCCCTGCGTCCAATTGGCTACATGGGCAGTGTGATCACTTATGGAATTCCGCTGGCGTTTTTGTTTCTCCTCTCGACTGGATTGAGCCTTTTGGGATGGGGCATTTTCGGTGCGATCTGCACCTTTCGCCTGATCACGGCGTTGCTCATGACAAAACTTTCGACTAATGATCCGAACATTCTGCGTTTTTTGCCCCTGCTTCCCCTCAGCGATGTCTGCTGTTTCGCCCTGTTCGTCATCAGTTTTTGCGGCAATCGCGTGACGTGGCGCGGCAGACAATTCCGGCTGCTTCCCGGCTGTCGGCTCGCGGCGGTCAACCCGAAATCGCCTTGAGCAATACGCTCAGAGACGTGCAAATATTTTATTTTTTGCTGTTGGTTCTGCTGGCGGGAGGTGTACCGTTTGTCGCCTTGACGCTACGCTTGGATGGCAATGAACGGGCAAGCATCCCCGTCATGTCCGTTTCCTCAATTCCGGGCGTCCGACAAGCAAGGAAGTCGGCGAGTTCCTCTGGTGTCATCGAGTCAATCCGCTTGAGGATACGCGCCGTCACCTTAGGATCAGTCGGGCTTTGATTTGTTTTTTGCATTTTACTCTCCTGTGTCGAAAGCGTCTCACATTAATAGCGACGTGTTTTCAAGGAAATTGTACCAGACGGACTTGAGAAATACAACTCGAATCGCGCACGGCAATTTGCGTATGTGTCTTCTTGAGCAGCTTTGAGTCGGGATAGATCGGCTCTCCCTCCGGGAAGCAGCCGCGTATCGTCTGAAACGGCGTGTTTGTCTCCTCTTGCGTAAAGCGGCAGTAAGCGTCGATAATGGAGCGGTCTAAGTGGTGCGCTCCGCGAGCATTATTTCGGGGCATCAGATGTGCCGGTATGTTCTGGGCAACCCGCGTATAGACCGCATCCAAAGCGTCGAAATGCTCTCTGTCCAGCAAATTCAGGCATTGTCCTAAATGAACCGTCACTCGCAACACTGCTGGTTCCAGATGCTCTCGTTGACAGCGTTCCCTCGCCCATTCCAGAGCGCGAAACGGCGCATATTCCCAAAAGTAAATTCCTTCTCCCAACCAGTCATAACTATTAGTCGACATCAGAAAACGATTTTCTGTAAGAACCGTTTCTGCTGTTTGCCGTGAGCATCCATGATAACCGATGATCATGTGAGGAGCAGAAATAGGTGAAACACGACGAGGATGAGGCAAAGAAAACTCCTTGAAAAATGCGGTATCTTACTGACATCAACACTGCGGGCTGATGTTCGTAGCAGGCATTGCAAATACCCATCTTGGTATGCTGATGGACGAACGTCCTTCGGACGCGACAAATTCGTATATCAGCACTCTCTGCCGATACCAGTAAGATACCGCATTTTTTAGCAAACGGCTTTGCACCTTCAACTAAAGAGGAAAATCACACCACGACGGCGAAATAGCGGGTATGTTTCGCCTATTGATTTGGGTGCGCTGGCGCAGTGGTCTCAATCTCGTTCAGAACAGTCTGCGGTCACGCCCGGTGATTGCCGCTGGTCTGAGCGTGCTGGGGTTCGCGCTGTTTTTGGCGGTGGGATTGGGGTTCTGGCTATTTTTCCAGTTTGCCCATCAATTGAATGTGTTCCGCTCCACCGTCGAGCAGATGTTTTATTTTCTGCTGTTGTTTCTGCTGGCAGGAGCCGTGCCGTTTGTCGCCTCCACACTGCTTCACTCGGCGGATTATCTGCTGTTGTTTTCTGCCCCGATTGCGCCGCGTGCCGTTGTCGCCGCGAAACTTTTGGATGCCACTGTCACCAATTCCCTGCAATTTACGGTTCTCGGAATCCCTGCCATTGTCGCGTGTGCCGCTTCCGCACAAATCCCGTGGTGGGGCTGGCTCTTGCTTCCGCTTCTGATTTTGCTGTTCGTTCTGCTTCCGGCGTTACTGACCGCGCTCGGTTTATTGCTGGCATTGGCGATGTTCGGAATGCGGCGACTGCGCTCGGCGGTTGGGCTGATGAACGCGGTCATGGCGGTTATCGTCTGCCTCACGATTGTTTTGGAAGCGCACTATCTGCCAATCCGCACAGGGACGCTGGGAGCCAGTCTGTTCGAGCCGTCCATGATACAACGCTCATCTCCCGCCGCTCATTATGCGCCATCCTACTTTTTTGCGGAAATCCTGCTGGCGATGGCGGCACGCGATTTCGGCAGTTTGGCGCGTTCATTTGCGATTATCCTGATCTTGGTTGCGGGGCTATATGCAGCGTGCATTCTCCTCGGCGAGCGATTGCTGTCTGCCGCCAATGTCGCCGAAGAGAACGACGGCGGAACCATCGGAGCGAAAGACGACGGTACGGGAATTTGGGGAAAGTTGTTCGCGTCTCCCATAGCCGCACTAATTCGCAAGGACTTCCGGTATTTGCGCCGCGACAGTATGCTGCTGTCACAAATGACGATGCCGCTGATTTTGTATTTTGTGCCGTTTCTGTTGGCGGCAAACGATACGTCGCTGAAAATGCGTGATGAGATTTACGCCGCAACCGTGATGATGACCGGATTTATTTTGTTCATGCAGACGAGTATCTTGTCACTCTCTTCGATTGGGTTGGAGGGGCGCAGTTTTTGGATACTGCTCACGTCGCCGAATGCGCGGCGCAATGTGCTGATGGCGAAATTCCTGATGAGTACGATTTTCAGCGGTGGAACCGCTGTATTGCTCACTCTCTTTGCAGCGATCATGCTGTCCGTGCCGTTCGAACGCGCCCTCATTCAGTTGGGTTTGGTCATCACGACGGCGATTGCACTGTGCGGCTTGGGCGTCGGGATTTCGGCGGTGTTTCCGCGCTTTATCTATGAGAATCCGGCGCATCGGGTCAGTGCGTGGGGCTTAATTTTGGGCTTTTTTGGCTCAATGGCTTATCTGTTTCTTTCAGGCGTAATTGTCGGTGTCGCGTACTATCTCTGGCTTCAATTCGAGCTGGAGACCTATCGCCCGCTGATTCTCGGTATGGCTATCGCTTCGCAGTTGGTGATCACGATTATCGCCACAGTAATCCCCTTGTCCGCCGGAACCAAAAGTCTCGGAGAGTATCAGTGGGAACACTGAACAAACTCACGCGCCGCCAACTGACGACTCTGATCGTGGTCTGTTCGGTCACTCTTGCGCTAATTTTGCCTCCGCTCTTGCTCTGGCAACAACGCGAAAAGAGGCAAACGCGCTCGCTCTCGAACCTGCGCCGTATCGCCCTCGGAACCCTGCTCTATGCTCAAGATTGGGACGGACGCACAATGCCGCCTGTCCAAAGGCTCCCTAATGGCAAAACGCTGACATGGGCAAACACCTTGATCGGCTATGGAGCCAATTCCGATGTGTTCCAAAATCCGGCGAATCCCCTCTCCGATCCCGCACCCAAAGACGCCAAACTCGGAAGCACGGTCAATACGGGCTATGCGATCAATCGGCGATTATGGGACACGTTCGCGAAAGGCGCGTTTCCGCTCGAAAACCTTGAGATTCCTGAAAAGACGGTTTTGGTGGTAGAGGCGGGCAATGCGTGGAGGCGGTTCGACAAGCCGGAAAAAGTCGCGTCTTTCGCGGCATTGACTTATAGCGATACAACGGACAGATGGAATGGCTTCGTTCTCTACCCTTCGCCGCATCGGGGCAGAATGGCGGTTGTCGCCGCCGATGGGCATACCGTTCTTGTTCGCGTCGCGCACTATAACAAAGAGATGCCGCACGATCCGCTATATGGGCGTCTCGGCGGCAATATCTACAACTGGAATGGCGGCTATCTTAACGGGCAGACAGACCGCCCGAACCGCGAATAACCTCCGGAGAATGCTCCTGTCCCTCAGCGCGATGCTTAGATTGTGGAGCGGCAGCCACAAGCGAAAGTCAGTTCAACAGGCGAATCGTGTTCATCGAGTCGCCCGGCATGATAGTGCGAAACGCGATTGGTTTCCGGGTCAAACAGCACAATATCGGGGATATTGCACGAGAGATAGAACGGCAAACTGACTTCTGTATCTTTCTTCTCATAACCCTTACTGAGAATCTCAATCACGACTTCGGGAATTTGGGTACACGCGGTCTCTTGTTCAATGGGTTCGTGGCAAAAAATAGAGAGGTCGGGGCGTTTGACGGAACCGTCAGGGAAATGAATCGTCAAATCCGCGACATGAACGCACGCACAACCGCCCGCATCCTGATGGAGCGATTTTAGACTGGTGCGAATTGTGTCAATTTTGCGTTGGTGGCGGTAGACTGGAAACGCTTCCCACGTTGGAATGCCGTTGGTCATTTCCAGTTTGAAGCCGGAAGCATCGGCAAGATGCTCCATCGCATTATCGAGCAAGGGAAACAGCGTTTCCGTTTTTTTATCGAGCGTAGAGAATGCCACCAGTCGATTCTCCTATCGTGGAAATATGAGTGTATTATACCTCTTGCAAGAGTCGGGTACAAGAACGTACTCTGCTAAAAAACAGCCGTCCTACGGACGAAATTCCCTCTCCCTATCGAGTGCGAAGCACGGCACGGCGGAACGCCCTCCGTCTGAAGAATTTATTCTGCTGGACTCAGGGCAAGAGGTCTACTGCACCATAGAAGCCAACTTGCCTCTGCCCGCACGCCATACCCCGACAAATTTGTGCTGTTCAATAGCATGGCTGGAGTTATCTGCGGCGTTTGGATTTTTTGGGTTTGCGATTGCCGCGCACCATAGAGGCGACACGCGACGCGATATAGATTCCCGTGAGAACCGTGCCGATGCCGACGGATTGGCGCGTGGCGATCTCAGAACCTGCATTCGCTTGCGCCATCGCTTGCCCGACGCGCTGCTCCACCATATCCATCGTCGAGGAGGCGCGGGTTACGGTGTGGGTTGCCAAGTCACCAATTTCGCGCACATTTCCTTTGAGATCGTCCAGAAGAGGAAACAAATGGCGCAGCACTTGAACAAAAACAAAGAGGCTTGCCAAAAGCCAGAGTGACGCAAAAACGAATGCTAACATCGACAAATTAACCCATATAGGCGGCATCGGATTCATCCGTGTCGTTCTCCTTTCAACTCGTCCCTATCACAATCAAACTGGGGAACAGACGTACAATTCCCTGCCGTTGTTCCCCGCGATAGCCCCGCGAAATGAATATTCCTGTCCAAATCTCGTTGCTGAGAACTCTGTCCGGAGGTTGAAAACTCCCGGCAAAGAAGGACAAGCGTCTTTACCTCACCCCCAACCCCTCTCCTGATACCCGAACAAGTTCGGAGGAGAGGGGAGTCAATTCGAGTTGGTGCGTCTGAAAGACGCTTGTTTTTTGCAGACGGGGGTTGTAAACCTCCGGTCAAAGCCAGCAACGAGATTTGGACAGGAATATTCATTTCGCTGATGCGGTTTTCAAATTGGGGAATTGGGCGAGCGTGTAAGGAAATTCTGAGCGTCCAATTCCCAACCGATTTCTTCAACAATTTGCACTGCCGATTGAATAGAGACAACCGAACCTACCGATTGACCAGCATAGAGGCACATCGCTTCGATGTCGCCGGTGAATCCATCGCGGGGGGCAGTGTCCTCATAGCGGATGACGCTCTGACCGTCGGCGGTCTGTCCAACGGTCTCATTTTCGCCCGGACGCTTGCCGAGAGGAGGACACCCTGCCGCCTCCCAACTCTCTTGAGTCGAATTGCGAAGAACGCGGTGCATCGCTTGTGTCCAGCCACCATCGAAGCAGACCGTCAAAACACTGTCGGTACGCTTGGCTTTAACGAGGCGACGTTTGTATTCTATATGGGCGCGGCTCTCTTGCGAAGCGACAAACCGCGTCCCGAACATTACTCCGGACGCTCCCAACGCAAGCCAACCCTGCGCCTGAAATCCGTCCCCTATCCCACCAGAAACAATCACCGGACAACTCTTTGCTATCGGCAAAACTTCTTGAAAGACAGCCGCAAGGGACGCAAACGCCTGAACGTGTCCGCCCGCTTCATTGCCCTGACAAATCAGAAAGTCGGCTCCGATTTCAAGGGCACGTTTGGCTCCGGCGGCATTGGTGACTTGTACGCCGAATTTCGCGTCATATCGCCGAACAATCGGCACATATTCTGCCGGATCGCCCCACGAAAACGTAATAATCTTTGCTCCTGCTTCCAGACACGCTTCAAGAGCGTTCGGCGGAAAGGCGAGAGCAAAATTCACGTAGAACGGATTCGCCGTCGTTTCGAGAACCTGCCGAACCAACGACGCGGCAATGTCGGGCGGCGTCCACGTCAAGCCCATCGCGCCCATACCGCCCGCATTTGCGACTGCCGCTGCCAACTCCGCTCCGGCGATACTGCCTGTCGGTGCTTGCCAGATTGGATATTTCAGACCAAAGAGGCTCATCGCTTACTCGTTTCCACTTGGCGCATCTGCACGACTGATGTCTTCCAGTTCCAACCCGAAAACGCGCTCTTGCTTGATTTTTCCGCCCATACGCCCTGCCGCCACCCAACTCCGCACGGTTCCGCCCCCGGTTCCTTCTTGATAGCGTTCGCGGGCGATTGCCTTGAGTTCGCTCTCTCTTTCGGCAGTGATTTCCTGCGTGGTTTGACCTGTAAGGGACGGAAATTCGGCGTCGAACGCCGTCATCTCCTGCTCAATTCTGAAAGATGCCATCGGCACAACCGTCGAAGGAGCCATCAGGGTCAATTTCAGAATCAGGGTATTGACCGTCTTGAGTTTTCTTTGATAGTCGGCGCGGCTTTTGGCGTGCCATTTTCCAAACGCCTCACGCTCCGATTCTTTGGCAAGTGGGCGTTCGAGAACAATTCGGCGTTTGCGATTCTGCACGACAATTGTATTCCGATAATTACCGATTTCCTGCTTTTCGCGCTCCAATTCCTTCTGAATTTGTATCCATTCCGGCAGCACATTGGCGTTTTTGAGAATGCGGTTCGCCATCCGTAGATGGGGCGGCGTCATCGGGTCATCATCGAAAATAATCGGCTTGCCCTTGCCGGGCAGATTGTCGAACTTGCCCTCGTCAATCGCCTCCTGAATTTTCCGTTCCGCCACCTTTGCAATAATGTCAGGGTCTATCAATTTCCTGCCCTTTCATTGTTTGGATTGATTTGAGTTTGATGCTATCGAATGCGCTCACTGATATAAGTGAAAAGTTCCTCGATAGGCAGGCGAATCTGCTGCATGGTATCGCGATCCCGCAGTGTCACTGTACCTTGCAGAGATTCGTCGCCGTCTCGCGACTTGCCGATAGTCTCGAAGTCTACAGTGATACAAAACGGCGTACCAATCTCATCTTGACGCCGATAAAGTTTGCCGATTGCCGCCGAATCGTCATAAACGGCACGCATCTGCCCCGACGATTGCAGTGTATTCTTGATACGTTTGGCGACCTCGACAATTTCCGGCGCGTTCTTTTTGAGCGGAAGCACCGCCACTTTGACGGGAGCAAGCGCAGGCTTGAGACGCAAAACGGTACGGACTTCGCCGTTCTCCAAAGTCTCTTCATCATAAGCCTCGCACAGTGCCGCCAAGACGCCGCGATCTACACCGGCAGCCGGTTCGACTACAAACGGCACGATATGTTTGCGGGTCTCATCATCAAAATACGTCAAGCGTTCGGTAGAATGTTCGTTCTGCACGGCGTTTTTTTTGGTATTTGGGGAGGCGTCGATTTTGTCTTGGTCGCGGGAGTGCGAATACAAATCCCAGTCGGTTCTGTTCGCGATACCTTCTAATTCATCGAAGCCGAGCGTGGGAAATTTGTAAAGAATGTCCACGGTTCGCGCCGAGTAGTGCGAAAGTTTCTCTTGGGGATGCTCGAACAGTTGGAGCTTCTCGCGGTCAAGCCCAACCTCATTGATCCACCATTCCATGTGGTCGGTGATCCACTCGTCATGGACACGGGGCGCATCGTCGGGATAGACGAAATACTCGATTTCCATCTGTTCCAATTCGCGCACACGGAACAGGAAGTTGCGCGGCGTAATCTCGTTACGAAACGATTTGCCCTGCTGTGCGATTCCGAACGGCAGTTTGCGGTTCGTCGAATCCAGCACGTTCTTAAAGTTGATGAACATTCCCTGTGCGGTTTCGGGGCGCAGATAGGCAAACGATTCCTCATCGGCAATAGGTCCGACTTGCGTTCGGAACATGAGGTTGAAGGCGCGGGGTTCGGTGAGCTGCCCTTCGCATTCGCCGGGATGCTTTTTTGGATGCTTGAGGCATTGGGCGTCTTGGGCTTTGTCCTCGCGGAACCGGAGGCGGCAGGTTTTGCAGTCCACCATAAGGTCTACGAATTCCCGCTCATGCCCGGAATAGCGCAGGACATATTTCTGAGTGAGCAGGGCGGTTTCGATTCCTTCCATATCGTCGCGCTCATAGACATTATGCTTCCACCAGAGCCGTTTGAGGTTATTTTTGAGTTCCACGCCGAGCGGTCCATAATCGTACGTGCCTTGCAGTCCGCCGTAAATATCGCTACCGGGAAAAATAAAGCCGCGCCGTTTGCACAGCGAGACGATCTGATCTAAAGTTTCTGCGGGCATCTTGTTCTCCTTGAAAATGGGTCGTCGGGTTTGGGTACGTTCCTGTACCCACAGTGAATTCTTTCCCAATCACCTAATTACCTAACGCCCCAACAGCCGGATTACCGACATCGGGCTGCAATGTGCGATTGGCGCGGCTTGAGGACGTGGGCGGGAGCAGGTTGAAAATGATCGCGAGCTGCTGAGACCGAAAGCGATAGCCGACGCCGATCTGCATACAGTCGAAATTGCGGACAATCGCGAATTCGGTCTCATACGCCCGACTCCGCTCCAAATCATACCGCGTCACCAGTCCGACGCCCCACGCCCCGCCATACTGCGCCCGTAGTCTCAACTCGTGCCGAATATCCCGCGCATCGAACGCAAACGGCGTTCTGCCGACACTCTCTGCGAACCGATAGCCGATGCCAAAAATCGCGTTTCTATCGGGGACATAATTCAATTCGACTTCGGGAGAGAAAAGATTATAGATCGTGCCGCGAGAATAGATCGCTGTTTGATTGGAAACGGCGGTGCGAAGAGCGAGATTCTTGGCGACAAGAATCGGCTGCGAGGCAATATCAACGCGCATTCCGAGGCGTCCGGCAGTGGCATTGGTCGGTCTCTCATCGAAAACCCCTGCTGACGCGATAAAATCTACTAAGAACGGAGCGGACGAATCACGCCTCAGAATCGCCCGCGTGCCGTCGCGCAATCGTTCGTTTTGGCGTTCTCTGTCGTTGACCGAAAGGCGTTTCCCCAAAATGTTCGTCCAGCGCATCCCGACTTCCGGCAAGCGCGAAACCCGCAGGTCGGTGCGGCGGCGTGTATAGCTGAAGAAATCGTGCTGGGCAACAGCAAAAAACGTCCGACGCGGGTCGTTCGACTCGGTATAGCGATTTTGGGCGAACTCTTGATAGGTCGGCGGCGTGAGTTGTTCGAGATAGCCGCGCAGGGGATCATTGAGCGTGTTGACGAATCCTACTGGCGGAAGTGTGTCGTTGCTGCGAAACCCGACATCTTTTTGATAAGTAACGAATCCAGTGGGCAGACGGCGAAAGTTGATGCGGGCATCGTAATACAGCGATTCGTGTGGCGATTCGATCAGGCTGTCACTTTGCCGAATAGACAAACCGTCTGCCCGATTGAAGCCAATATTAGGGACGGCAGGGCGCGAATTGGCACGCAGATTGCGGCGATACGAGGGCAGACTGATCAACGCGGTTTTCCCCGCATAAAACGTGATGTTTCGCGCCGAAACGGACTGATCGGGCTTGACGGTCAAACGCCCCGCACGCACGCGATAGTCGGGGTTTTCGTTCTCGCACGTCGTGAAAATCCCTTTGAATAGTTCAACGGTTCCATCTTCTTTGCGCTCGATTCGCTCGCCGCGCATCCGAAAGTAGTCGGTATCGAGAAACGCATCGGTGATATAGCCGACATTAGTTTTGAGATTGAAATCAATTTCGCGCCCCGTGAATACGCCATCGGGACGCAGTAATCGCACTTCACCTTTTGCCAGAACGCGCCCTGTTGTCGCGTCATAGTTGACATCGTTTGCGAGCATCTGCGAGATGACATTGGTTTCGAGATTTTTATATTCGATCCGAACGCTGCCATCGCTGGCAAACGATCCATTAT
>Ga0163154_10004317_pt1 | contig 18761 bp, 19 predicted proteins | sample OliLakLV19MP9P1_FD_148649 | JGI IMG/M metagenome (GOLD analysis project Ga0163154, IMG submission 148649) | Freshwater microbial mat bacterial communities from Lake Vanda, McMurdo Dry Valleys, Antarctica - Oligotrophic Lake LV.19.MP9.P1 | ecosystem: Environmental > Aquatic > Freshwater > Lake >...
AATTTTAACTTCGACTCGTTGGGATCAATTTTGGAACAAGCTCAATCAGTATGGTTTTCCCGTTGCTGCCTAAATAATCGTATTATATCGAGGTCGCACCCTATATTTAAACCTTTTTATCTCTTTATTCTGTATCTTTTGCTCCCTAATCCTTCTTTTTACCCTGAGTAGTTACCATTTTTTCTTTAGCTCCTATGTCTACTCTTTAACTGGGAAGGGAGTAAGAAGATGGGTTAGCGATTATGAATCCAAAGGTTTGGAAGCGATCGCCCATAAAACAGCGAAAAGGATAAAAATGATGCCGAACTAAGAGTAATTATCAAGTACCTACATTTTGAGAAGGGAATGAACGGACTAGAGACTTTTAGAGATCTCATCAATTACTGTAATAGGAATGGACAAACCGCTCCCTCCAAAACAACGGTATACAGAGTAATTGACAGCTTAAAATCAGAAAATAATTAATAACTTTCTAATCCCATTGCGCATAAGGATGTAAAACTACCGCCTTAAGAATCCGATCGCCCCGCCAAAGTGGTAAAGATAACCATAATTTGCCCCGATCGATCCAGTTCTGACGTAGCGTTGCATTATCTATGTGGGGATTGCGCGATCGCATACAGACAATATTAATAGTCGGCTCGCAAACTAACTCTAAATCACTCGAATCATCAACCCAAGCCCTTAATTCTTGAGCTTTGGTCATCGAGTTATCCACGAGCTTAGAATATCCATCTAAACCGAGCGATCGCAAAGCCAGCCATAGTTTCAAGCTATCAGTACGGCGCGTACCTTGGAGATTAAAATTACCAAAATTCAAAGCGTTATCCGCCATATAGGGCAGCGTATTATCAAATCCATCGATCAAATTCTGCCGATCTTTAACCAAAAACATGGCGCAGGTACGGGCAATCCACATCCATTTTTGCGGATTAAAAGTAATAGAGTCGGCGAGATCGATTCCTGCTAATAAATATTTCCAACTAGGCGAAAGGATAGCGGCTCCACCATAGGCGGCATCGACATGAAACCAGCAATTATATTTTTTGGCAATTTCACCCACAGCCTTGATATTGTCTATTGCCCCTGTAATCGTCGTACCTGCGATCGCCCCGACAAAAAATGGTACATATCCTAGATTTATCTGCTCTTGAATTTTTGCTTCTAAAATATCTAGTTTGACCTGCCCCGATGAATTTGTCTCGATCCTAATTAAGTTTTTGCTCCCCAAGCCGATCGCATTCATGCCCTTATCAAAAGAAGTGTGCGCCGCATCGGAGATAAATGCTACTAATTTATTTTCATTGTAATTTTTACTATTATTTTTGTTAAGCCCTAATGATTTACTTTCAGGAAATTTATAATTGCGGGCAACTAACAAAGCCGTAATATTTGCCAAACTGCCGCCACTGGTGAGCGTACCGAAACTCTTGTCGCCGAGACCAAATAATCGTCCAAACCATGACATCAAATCGGCTTCTAATTGGGTAAAAAGCGGAGCCAGTTCCTTACTGAGCATATTGTTGTTAATGGCACTGGCTAAAGCATCAGCCCAAATCGTAATTGCTAACGGCACCGAGTCCATGTGTCCCATATAACGCGAACTATTGAGGTTAAGACTGCGGGGTAAAACTTGCGATCGCATCTCTAAAAGTAAATCCTCCCAGCCTATGCCTGTTTGGGGAATATCTAGTTTTAAAGCCGAATTGTCTTTGACAAAATCTCGATCGTGATTAGCCAAAACCTCATCTGTAATCAAGTCTACAAAAGCATAGCCCATTTTTCTAATTACTTCACGATTAGAGCGATCGGGTTTAATAAATCGATCGGCAATCTGATTATTAAGCTGGAAATCTAAGAACTCATTAAGCATTATTTAATCTTAGCTAAATCATCGCGACAGGATAGTCAGGATTTTTGGGATTAGGAATTAATTGTTGGTCATTACAATCTACCAAGAAGTCCATTAATTCTAAGACTACTTGCCCAATTAAAATCTCATCACCAACTACCAATGCTTCAACCGCCGCCGTTCTCCCTTGACATTCAATTTCGACAGGCTCAGTTACCCCTAAAACTTCCTGTGCCCCATTGGCAAAGAGAGCTACCTGTTGTTTACGAATTTTTAGACCCAAATGTTCGACAACCTTCTGCGGAATAACTAAAGTTAATGCTCCTGTATCAACTAATCCTATGGCTTCGTAGGTTCTGAGGTGCTTAGAATGTAAAGACCCGCGACTCACTAAACCTTCCTCAAAGACACTGGTTAGTTTAACATTCACTCTTACTGCACCCATTTTTACTCCTTCTTCTAAAATCTCGGTTGTGGTTTTCATAGAGTTTTCCCTGCGATAATGCCTTGAGTTAGATATGATTTAAGTAAATCTTAACCAAAAGCTTTCTGTATGAGTGTAAATCTGTCCTGTGATTTTAGCGATCGCCAACTCGATAGTTCCCAAAGTACCAGCCAACGCCAGTTAGCAATCACTGTTTCGGTAGATGCTGATGCTAGTTTTAGTAGTACATCCTTAAATCTTTGTTTAGTCTTAGATCACAGTGGCTCTATGGGCGGACAGCCTTTAGATACAGTTAAGAAAGCAGCTAGGGAAATCATCGATCAAATGAATTACACCGACTACATTAGCGTGGTGGGATTCGATCATAAAGCTAAAGTTGTAGTGGCAAATCAAACCTTAACTAATCCCGAAGCGGTTAAAGATAATATTCAATCTCTGCGAGCTTCTGGTGGTACAAGCATTGACGAAGGGATCAAACTCGCGCTCCAAGAACTGAGTAAAGCCAAGCAAAATACGATCAGCCAAGCATTTGTACTTACAGATGGCGAAAACGAACATGGTGATAATCAGCGTTGCCTCCAATTTTCTCAACTAGCAGCCGAATATGGCATGACTTTACATACGTTGGGATTTGGCGATTCTTGGAATCAAGATGTGCTTGAAAAAATTGCCGATGCAGGCGGTGGAGCAATGGCATACATAGAAAATCCCGATCGAGCTACCTCCGAATTTCAAAGACTGTTGCGCCGTGCCAAATCTGTAGGATTAATTAACGCCCATTTAATCTTGAAACTAGCTCCTAATGTCCGCCTTGCCGAGCTTAAACCGATCGCCCAAGTTATGCCCGATACGATCGAATTAGAGCCTGAAAGAAATGCAGATACTTATACCGTGAGACTGGGAGACTTGATGGTAGGCAACGATCGCACGATTATCGTTAACCTCTATATCAATCACAACTCCGCCCATATTATTCCCACTACTAGCCCAAATAGTATTCAAGCAGTTACCGCCCAAATTCGCTATGATGATCCCCAATCTAAATTAGAAGGCTTACTGTCACCTGCTGTTACTGCCGATCTGATCCTAATTAAAGACTTTAAACCCCAAATTAATCCTCAAGTTCAGCCCAGCATCTTGGCATTAGCTAAATATCGTCAAACCCAATTAGCCGAAACTAAATTAAAAGAAGGCGATCGCACGGGTGCCGTAACAATGTTACAATCAGCAGCGAAAACTGCTTTACAGATGGGCGATCGGCAAGCAGCCACGGTTTTACAAGCCAGTGCTACAACTTTGCAATCTGGAACCGATCTAAGTGAAGCAGAACGCAAGCAAACACGCATGGTTTCTAAGACAGTTCTTCAAATTCCCACTCAAACGCCCACTCAAACGCCCAGCCAAACTCCTCAACCTCCCACAAAATAATTAATCATGATTATTTGTCCTAACTGCTCCCATCAAAATCCCGATGGTGCAACCTACTGTGATTCATGCTATACCCCTCTACCTGTAATCACTACTGTCAATTGCCCTAGTTGTGGTAGTCCCGTTCAATCTGATGCCAGCTTTTGTGGAAGTTGCGGTTTTAATCTAAAATCTGCAACTCAATCTATTAAGAATATGCCTGAAGAAACCGATCATCCCTCGACCCTCGAAGAAATTGTACCCACTCCTGAATCCCCTGATTCCATCCCCGATTTACCCAATGAAATTGAGTTTGAGCCAGAGTTAATTGAATCTGCTCCTGCTGAAAATAATCCCCATACGCAACTGCAACAAGTGGGAGCTTTTTTAATTCACGTCCAGACAAATATTAAGTTAGAGTTACCGACTAATTTACAGGTAATTCACATTGGTAAACCTAATAATATGATTCCTCCAGATATAGATGTATCGGGATTTCCAGACTCTGATATTGTGTCTCGCGTCCATGCTGATATTAGATTTGAAGGTAATGCCTTTTATTTTGAAGACACTGGTAGCTCTAATGGTACCTACATGAATAATTCGGTATTACCCGCAGGAAATAGGCATAAGCTGCGATCGGGCGATCGCATTTCTTTAGGCAAGGGCGATCGGGTGAGCTTTATCTTCCAAATGTCTTAATTATTTAAAGTAAATCCCTGAGAAATTGTTATGAAAATGTTCCAAGCACATAGCTTGACATAGCATAACCTTGACTAAATCATTCAGAAACCCGACAATCATAAAAAATACTAGGCGGATTTTACATGGCAATAAGTAAAGTACTGGTGATTGACGACAGCATCATGATCCGCAAAATGGTTAAGAGTATACTGGCTGATAAATTTGAAGTTTTAGAAGCAAATGACGGAATGTCTGGACTGGCTGCTGCCAAAAAAGCTCCGCCTCACCTGATTTTACTGGATTTTGTCATGCCAAAATATAACGGGTACCAGACGCTTCAGGCTTTGCGCCGAGTTGATACCCTCAAGAATATTCCCGTGATTATGATCTCTGGTCTAAGAGAGCAGGTTGCCGAAAATGTCCCCGAGCCTTGGGATTTTGACTTTCTCGAAAAGCCCTTTGAGCCCGAAGCTTTAATTTCTAGAATCGATCAATTACTCCAAACTGGCGTACCTGCATCTGCGATCGCTGCAGTTGCCCAGAGTGACGACTCTAGAAATTCGCAACGCGTACTCGATCGCCTCACTGCCACTGAAACTCTACTCGCTCAAGGTATTGAAAATTTAATTCAAAGAGAAGTAGTAGCCAGAATAAATGCTCTATCAACTCGCCTGCAAAAGCAAGAGGGTGCAATGGGAATTTTAGACAAAAAACTTGATGCTGTTTCCCAAAAATTAGAACATCAAAATAAAGGATTAATGATCGTGTTGCGGGAGATTAAGGCTTTACAAGCCCAAGTTATTACTAAGTAGAATATGGGACGAGTAGAATATTAAAATCTAACTATAAAGTTCTAATTTTAATTAACTTAATGTCTGGTGGATAATTTCTACTCAACTCCTTTAATAAAGCAATTAAAGCAAGCAAATCATGTTCTGCGTCGAGAGCTTTTTCCAATTTTAGCTAATCTCAAGTTTGCGATCTCTTTACTCCTAATAATTGCCCTCTTTAGTATTTCTGGGACAGTAATCGAGCAGGGAGAGACCTTAAATTTTTATCGGCAAAACTATCCAGATCATCCAGCTTTATTTGGATTTCTGAGCTACAAAGTCATCTTAGCGGTTGGCTTAAATCATGTTTATAGTACGTGGTGGTTTTTAACTTTATTAATTTTATTTGGTACCAGTCTGACAGTTTGTACGTTTACCCGCCAGCTACCCATGCTTAAAGTAGCCAAACGCTGGCATTACTATACAAAGCCCGAAAGCTTTAGTAAGCTGGCTCTCAGCACTAGATTGATGGGTACTAAATTAACCTATCCCGAATTAACTACTGAATTAACTGAATTATCAGAGCGATCGCCACTTGTAAATCTCAATAACGCAGATCTCAATAAAGATCTCAATAAACTAGATCTCGATCGAATACCTCCACTTTTAACTCCACTTCTAAATAGATTTGGTTATACCGTATTTCAAGAAAGCGATCGACTTTATGCCCGCAAAGGCATTATCGGTAGAATCGGTCCCATCTTGGTTCATGCCAGTATGCTTTTAATTTTGGCGGGGGCAATTTGGGGCTCTTTGGCAGGATTTACAGGGCAGGAGATGGTTCCTAGCGGTCAAACTTTTCAAATTAAAAATGTAACCGAAGCAGGAATTTGGTCGCACGTTCCTAGTAATTGGTCGATAAAAGTTAATCGTTTTTGGATTGAATATACTCCCACTGGAGCGATCGATCAGTTTTATTCCGATCTTTCGGTAGTAGATGCTAAATCTGGAGCAGAGCGCGATCGCCAAACTATTTATGTCAATAAACCCCTACGCTATGACGGTGTAACTTTTTATCAAGCTAACTGGGACATTGCCTCCGTGCGATTTACCCTTAACACCAGTCCCGTCTTACAGCTACCGATGACGGCTTTACAAACAAAGGGTACTACTAATAAAGTTTGGGGAACTTGGCTACCAACTAAACCCGATCTTAGTGCTGGGGTAACGCTAATTGCTCCAGATTTGCAAGGGACATTATTAATTTATGACGAAAAAGGTAAAATCGCCTCTACAGTCCGAGGGGGTGGCAGCACCGAAGTTAACGGCGTGACTTTAACAATTAAAGAACTGGTGGGCAGCACGGGATTACAAATTAAATCCGATCCCGGTATTCCTATTGTCTATACTGGATTTGGGCTATTAATGATAGGGGTCGTTATGAGTTATGTCAGCCATTCACAAATCTGGGCGCTCAAAGTAGGTGATAGCTTATATGTAGGCGGTAAAACCAATCGGGCGCAAGTGGGATTTGAATCCGAGCTCATCCAAATTTTAGAAGACTTATCTGTTTAGATTTTTTACAGTAATCATTTAAACTCCTCATAGATTCTAAAATATAGTCCTAAAATAGCTTGTGCGGTGGCGATCGCTTAAGTAACCTCAGATTGGATTGAGGATTTTATTATAAAGTAAATAAAACTTTGACGATCGAAACTTGAAATGTAGTCATAGACTCTAATTTATTTACTTCTTATCCCGAACTCACGTTAAATAACAAACTTATTTCCACACACTCACAAAAAAAATCTCACAAATAATATGCAAGACTTTTTCAAAAATATACTTAACTATCCTAAATACCTAATCGTTGTAGTAATAGGGCTATTTACTTTCGCCTTACAGCCCCTACTACCATTTCTCAAAAGTCCAATCACCGCGATCGCTCTAGTAAGTGCTGCCATAAGTAGTTTTATAGGATTGCACTTTATCTTAAAAGCAATGCTAAATACACCTTAATTGTTATTGGTAGCTTTTTGAGCCGAGCTTAAGTCAGCACTAAAAAACATGGGGATAAACTTTTGGACAAAGTTGATCGGATCGCGTTGCCATGCTTGCTGCATCAAATTAATCCGAGTTTTTTGCAGTTCTGGAGCAAATAAAGTCTCAGGTAAATGTTCCATTAGATATTGGGGGCGTTGCCAAACTGGCATTGTTTCTACAACTTTCATCAGATTATCCAAACGGCGGAATTCCGCACCTGCCATTACGTCCATCCCCGACTCAAAAGCAGCTTGCTCGATCGCCATATATTTGCGTTTGGCGGTGTCAACTTTGACTTTATGCTCTGGGCTTTTATGGGCGATTTCTGCCAATTTACGATTACCCCAACGCACATGACCTACTTCTTCAGGCATGATTTTTTCAATGGTTTCCCGAATTTTTATATTCTCAGAGGTCTGCTCGGCAGTTTTTAGTGCTTTAATGTGCGCTGAAAAATATTCACAACCGCGTTTCTCTGTGACATTAATTGCTGCTAGTGCTTCGATTACGGAATCTTCTGAATTTAGAACCGCATTATTTTTAATTAACCGCTCAAACTCATGAATATAAGAAGTGCCGGGAGGCGTACCAATACTTTCGCCCAAATCATAAAGTAAATCTGTAAGCCAATAGGCATGACGAGCTTCATCGGATACATGATGGGAAAGTTCTTTGATCAAATCGCGGGGAGTACCATCTAGTCTTTCAATTAAATCGGTGAGATCTTTACAACTGCGCTGTTCGCTATAACGATAACGGTTAAGAGTAACCATATGAATTTCGCGCGTATTAACGATTTGGTTTAGGATAGCTTGAGCCGTTAGTTGATTTCTAAATCTGCGAGGATGAGCAACTGTCATAGGATTAGAATTTATAGTTTTGTAAACTTTTATATTGTAATCAATTCTTTAACTAGATGTGGTGTGGTGGGCGATCGCTTATGCCCCGATTTTTACCTTAATTAACCCAAGTTAGAAGGACAATACTTCGGACAAATTTAGGCAGCGATAGCGACATAGTAGCAAAGCTTAGAGAAATTAGGATGGGATTTAATCAATGTAGGCTCCAAATCTAACAGGGAAATAAATCGTTCAAGCAAGTGACGATTGAGCGACAGCCTTTTATAACTAGCCATAAAAAAGAATAGTATTAGGCGGAAATAACCATAAACCCAATTGAGAGCTAATCATTCCCAGTAACGAAGGTTCTAACATTATCCCTGTAATAATCTCGCCAATTACCAAGGGCTGCTTGAGGTAATGTAAAGTTTGAGAAACTGACTGAAACTAAATGTTAGTCTTCCAATTAGATGTTAGTCACGACTTTTACTAACCTCGACTTTTACTAACCAAGACTCTTACTAACTACGAATACTAACCACGAGCAATCATGGATGGGGATTCCAGTCGGACGGTAATAGTGATGGAGAATCTCAAATTTTGCTGCTAATAATATTGGTTCGAGGGTTTCATACTCCCATCCAGTCACATAGCGATAACCTGTCGGACGTTCGGAAAAGCCTTCACGATCGCCTAGTAGCATTGACATTACTAATACTCCGCGATCGGTCAGAGACTGATATAAGTGTTGAAGTACCCTAAACATCTCTGCGCTGGGTACGTGAATTAAAGAAGCATTGGCAAAAATTCCATCAAAACTATTACTGGGTAGATCTAGACTTAAAAAACTTTGCTGCCATACTGTTACACCTGCTATTTGCTTTGCCATTTGCACAAATGCGGGAGTTGCATCCACACCTGTTACGTCATAGCCCATCTCCTGAAAGGCTATTAGGTCTCTGCCCGGTCCACATCCAAGGTCGAGGATTTTATACTTTCGATCTCTATTTCGATCTGCATTTTGATTGGTATTTTGAATTGCCGCAATTAAAGCATCACGATTTTGGGATACATCATGGTTCCAAGTGCCAAGGCGGTATTCTTCGGCGGTTAGTTGGTATTCGGCGATCGTAATTTGTTCGTGTTTTTCCATGACTATCAAAATTGGACTAACGAAATTGCGATAAAAATTCCAATATCAACTCTTCTTCGGTTATGGGATTTTGTTTTTGAGGCTTAATACATTTTAAAAATTCTCGGACGGTGATACGGCGATCGCGGAAATCAGTCACGAGTTTATAGAGTTCTTCTGCCAAAGTTATTTGGGCTTCGACTTCATGCAAAGCTTCACCAATTGGGTCACCACCATACTTAGTTATTTTTTTAAAAACGGCGGTGATTTCCCCTTGCTGAGTTTTTTTAGTGAGTTTAAGTTCCTGTTTTAGAGTTGTCAGTTGTTCTTTGAGAAAAGTATTTTCGGCTTCCACTTTGGTGCAATTACGAGTAAGGTCATCAGAACTTTCAAAATTGATGACTATTTCTAATTCTTGCTGTTTTTCGATTGTTAACAGTCTGGCTAGATCGGCATTCTGATATGCCAAATTAATTTCTTTCATGATTTCTGTACGATATTCCTTTTCCGCCGCCTCAATCACCTTATCTGGATGAAAGTTTTCGGCGAGGCGCAAAAAAAGTTGACGAATTTTCTTCAGCTCGTCTCGATCTGGCTTCACAATTTCTTCTAGTTGAGATTGCCTACCATCCCATTGTTTTTGCTCGTTAAAATTATCAAACGAATCATCAACTTCCGATTCATTAGGAGCGAAGGATGACTTTTGAGGACTGAGCAGCCCATCCAATTGGAGATGATAATAAAAAGATTCAATATCTTTGCGAGTTTTCTTACCTAAATTCTTACCAGTAAAGATTTCTTTAAATAACTGATGAATTTGTCGATCGAGCTCAAACATTCTCTGACGATAGGGCGCAACTCGCTGGGCGATCGCAATTCCTACTTCCTGAATACTATCGTTTAATTTCTCTAAATTTGTGCGGGCAGTCTCAATTTGTTCGATCAGACTTTCATTTTCCTTTCTGAGAAAATTGAGCCGAATATGCAGTTCTGAAAGCCCAAGCTCACCTTTTGCAGCATTACGATTGAAGGTTTTAGGTTTGCGTGCCATAACAGATCGAGTGGGTGAGATTAGGATAATATTTTAATCTAAATGGACCGACTAAATGTCAGTATTAGCTAACTATAGACTTTTTCATTGGATAAATTCTTTGATTACATCTATCAGATTGTCTGGGTTGATGTCTTCTCGATCGAGCATTTTAGTCAATCCAATCAGTGCCTCTTGATATTCAGTATTAAATTCAGCAAAATACAAAGGTTCAGATAATAAGCGGGTTGAATATTTAACTCTAGCAAAACTTTTACGAACTTGTTCGATATATTCTGGTAATTTGGCTTGACATTTTTGACGTAATAAAGTTAAGCCGCGTTCGCTAGTTGCATACATTTGCGGAAAATGATTTAAAGCATGGGCAGCTACTTGCACTAGATCCACATCCTCCGAAGTTAATCCTGCCATTAAATGTAACGTGGCAACCATTAAAAACTTTTCCGTAACATTAATATATTTGAGCTTGCCCTTAAGCGTATAAAGCTCAAAAAGTTGCTGCCGCATTTCCGCTCGTTCTGCCTCTTTTGTTTCAGATTTCCAACTACTTTCATTCAGGCTACCCAAATCATCATCGCTGCTGTTACTTGCAGTCGTCCGCAATTTAGAACGCTTGAGATAAGAAGTAATATCGCTAACTTTATCCTTACGGGAACTAAAGCTATTTTTAGACTGGGGTAAAGGTTCGCCGAATAGATCGACACTAGAATTGTCAGGCAACAGCGAATGTAACACACTGGGAACCTCTTTCCATCGCATTTGCTTACGATTAAACAAATCACACAGACGACTCAAAAGCCCGGCTGGATCGCAAAATATTTCATCGGGAATATTAGAAGAATCATGGAGTGGATCGCCAACTAATAGGGTTCTGATTCCTCGCCGCACCGTCTCGATAATTCTAGGACGAAATTCTCCTGTAGCTGCATTATAGTGATGTCGGTAACCGTCTTTTGTGGTGGCATACATTGAAGGTAGACGATTTAAGGCATATGCTACCACTTCGACTAAATCAATCTTTTGTTTTGCTTCGGGCGTTAGGTTGTAAATCTGCGATCGCACTTCTTGAATCACAGGATACTCGATCACATTAATTAATAAAGTGGTATTGATCAGTCCTAAAGTTTTATTTAATCCTTTATCATCAACAATCTTTTTAGCTTTAAGTTGTAGAGATGCTTTTTTTTGGGTAACTTTGAGTACATCATTCTCTAAAATCGATATCTGCTTTTTAATGGCATTAGCCGAGTGCGCAAATGATGTATATTTTTGTTGTAAAGCCACAATATCTAGGTTTTCAGTACCATTGATGGCATTAGAGTTTTGTTTTATTTGTGCTTCTAGTAGCTTGAGATTGGCGATGGCATAGGCATAGTTACGTTTTGTCTCAGCTAAATCTTCGTGTAGAGACACGTAAAATTCATCTAGTTCTGAGACTGTTAGTTCCTTTGCTGCCAGTAGTTGTTCGAGGTTAAAGCCCATAGTAAAGATCGCATTCTTGACTCAGATTACGGATCATAACAATATTTTTACTATAGATCACTACTACTCAAAAAAACTGATACGTCTTGGAATATATTTATTACACATTTTATCGAAATAGTTAGCTAGAAATGCTACAAAAATCGAACTAATATTGTTGAATCAATGTAACTAAATAGGCGATCGCTTTAACCTTTAAGATTCGTCATGGAAATTATCGTAACTAATTCAATTTGGCAGCATTCGCTTCACGTTCCACTAATTTTCTAATATCAGGGTCAAGGCGTTGCAACTGCTTTATCGGCACAAAATCAAAGCCCTTAGTGGTTGAATACCTTTTTCATAGGTTTAACGTATCATGGCTTTGAGTGGATCGCTTTAAGGTTAAGCAAATAATGTTAATCCTGTAAGTGTTAACTGCAATTCTGTTATTGAGCGTAGCCGAAGTATCCCGCCGATGAAGCGGAGGTCTTCTTGCAGAAGAAAGATCACCAGTCCCAATACATTAATTTCAGATTGCTCTAATAGAGATCTAGCTCTCAATGCACTGACAGAATTCAAATTACAATAACTTTTATATGAGTTTTTATAGCGATATTCCCATTATTGAATGTGGAGAAAAGTTAGTCAATATTCCCGATACTTTTGCATTTACTAACCCGCATGTATACATGAGCTTAGGAGCAACCTATGGGGATCTTTCACCCTTTTACATTAGAGCGGGAGTTTTGGAAAGATTAGATTTAGCTCTGATTAATCTCCAAACTAATCTCCAAATTCAATGTCCAAATTGGCGAATTAAAATATTTGATGCCTATCGTCCAGTCGCCGTGCAGGAATTTATGGTGAACTATACAAAGTTACAACTGGCACAAGAGTTAAATTTAGATATTAGCGATCGCATCCAAGAACAAGAATTAATGCAAAAAGTATATAAATTTTGGGCAGTTCCCAGCCTCGATCCAGCTACTCCACCTCCGCATAGTACGGGCGCGGCAATTGATGTAACTTTAGTTGATGGGAATGATTGTGAAGTTGATATGGGTGGGGATATTGACGAGATTAGCGATCGCTCTCATCCTAATTACTATCAATTAGCCCAAGATCCAGAAAAAAAAAGATTTCATCATAATCGTTATTTGCTATCGAATTGCATGACAAGTGCTGGTTTTCAACAACATCCGAATGAGTGGTGGCATTTTTCCTATGGCGATCAAATGTGGTGCTATTTAGGAAAGTTAAATATTGAAAATTCTGCAATTGCTTACTACGGAAGGGTTTAATTAACAGGATTTAACTAGATTTAATCTGTAATTAATCTATGACTTCACCATCTTGAATGTGAATGATTCTTTTGGTTTGAGCGGCGACATCGGGTTCGTGGGTGACAATAACGATCGTAATCCCTTGTTCGTTTAACTCAGTTAGAAGATTCATGACCTCTTGGGATGTTTTTGTGTCTAATGCTCCAGTCGGTTCATCGGCTAAAACTAAGGCGGGGCGATTAATTAAAGCACGGGCGATCGCTACTCTTTGTTGTTGTCCTCCCGATAGCTGACTGGGACGATTTGATAAGCGACTGGCTAATCCGACTCTGGTTAATGCCTGTATTGCCCGTTCGCGGCGGTTTTGGGGTGGCACATTGGCATAGATCATCGGCAGCATGACATTTTGCAGGGCAGTGGATCGGGCTAGGAGATTAAATTGTTGAAATACAAATCCGATTCTTTGATTACGAATATAGGCGAGGCGATCGTCATTTAAGTTAGTAAGATTTTTACCTTCTAAAAAATACTTCCCAGTTGTGGGGCGATCGAGGCATCCAATAATATTCATCAAGGTCGATTTTCCCGAACCCGATGCGCCCATGATTGCCAAAAATTCGCCTTCATCAATAGAAAGATCGATATGTTTGAGCACAGGTACGTCCATTGCTTCTAAACGGTAGGATTTAGTAATCCCTTTTAGCTCTATCATTGATGCCATAATCTGAAGCTCTATGTTTAATTTATATAATCTGCTTTAATCGGCTTATAGTTCAATAGTAATTCCATTTTGAGGTCGGATTAAAATCTTATCTGCTTTGTTCGCTGGAAATAGTAAAAGTTCTATATAGAAACTGATTAGGAATCTGGGCTGAAGTTAGAATCGTCATTTTTTTCTCCATAAATGATTTTAAATAGATGCAAGATCATAAAAGTAATCCTAAGAAGATATTCACCATAATGTCCTTCAAGCTTTACGATTGTAATTACCACCGGTGGTTAAAACTGTTGAAACCGTTATTTGCCTGAGAGCTTTATCACCATTTTCATCAATAAAATAATCTTTATAATCAGAAAAATGTCTTTGATTAGAATCATTACCTATAGCACGCTCAGAAAATTCAGGTGGTGCGATCGGTATTGAAGAGATATGAAATGCGATCGCAGATTTAATCTTTAGTAGACTTAGGTAAAAAATTCCCTCCACCTCTATAATTTTTAACTGGGAGCGAAACATCATTAAATCTTAAATTCTGGAAAAATCATTACCATGCAATTCATCAATCCCAAAATTGATTACGCCTTCAAAAAGATATTTGGTTCCGAGCAAAGCCATGAAATTTTGATCAGCTTTCTCAATGCTATGCTTTACGATGGTAATGACAAAATCCAAGCCATTGAAATTCTCGACCCTTATCTAGCACCGAGACTGAGGGGTGTTAAGGATACCTATGTAGATGTAAAAGCCACAATTAGCAACGATCAAGGCGAATCTATAGCTGTCATCATCGAAATGCAAGTCTTGAATGTAGAAGGTTTTGAGAAACGTATTCTTTACAACGCTGCCAAAGCCTATTCAAATCAGCTTGATATTGGCGAAGATTACACAGTTCTAGAACCAGTAATTGCCCTAACTATTACCGACTTTGTCATGTTCCCCGAACTCGATCAACTAATTTCACGGTTCATTCTTAAAGAAAAAACCTATCTGGTCGATTATCCGATCTATGACATTGAGTTAGTATTTATCGAATTACCGAAGTTCCAAAAATCCCTAGAAGATTTGGAATCTCTAACCGACAAGTGGTTATACTTCTTAAAGACTGCGAGAAAACTCGAATCAGTTCCGACAGTAATGGATGATGTTCCTGCGATTAAAAAAGCCTTTGCGATCGCCAATCAAGCTAATCTCACCCGTGAAGAATTGGATGATCTCGAACATCGCGCCATTTTTATCCACGATCAGCGCAATGCTGTCAAAAAAGCAGAACGTCTGGGATTAGAAGAGGGAATGAAGCTAGGAATTGAACAAGGTATAGAAATAGGTATCGAGCAAGGTAAAGAAGAGGGAATCAAGGAGGGTCTTGAACGGGGTAAATTAGAGAAGAGATTAGCGATCGCACAACAACTGCTTGGTATTATAGATGATGCTGAAATCAGTCGCATGACAGGGCTTGACCTAATGGCGATCGCATGTCTCCGAAATAATTGATATGGTTTGCCATAAAAATAATTAAAATTGGAGAAGTTTTGATCGGTTTTACGCAGGAAAGAAATGCGATCGCGTCAGGCATTATCTTGATCGGATCAACTTTTTACTGCATTGGATCGGGTTTAAACTGGATTGAAGAGAATTATTTTTGGATAAGAATAATTGATTTAGAGATTTTGGCGTAGTTGAGTTGTTGTGTCGGTTCAACTTTTAAGCCTGTGATTTGCGATCGCCCAAAGGCATATTCTTTATTTTGCCAAAGAGGAATAAACGGAACATCCCGCGCCAATATTTCTTGGATTTTAGTAAGAATAATAGAGCGTTTTTGCGGATCGATTTCTAGGCGTTGTTGGGAGATGAGATCGTTCATTTCGGGATTGTAATAAAAAGAACCTTGATATTGCGATCGCCCTTTTATACATCCTTTCTCTAAATTCCCTTGGGTGCAGGTTAAAAATGGCTGCAGAAAATTATCTGGATCGAACACATCAGGTACCCAATCTAAAAAGAAAGTAGGATATACGCCCCGATCTAAATAGCTATAGGCAGTAGTTGTATCGACTTTTTCTAATTTGATTTCTAAAATCTTACCGACATCACGAGCGATCGCCGCTTTGAGCGTACTTAAAACTAAATCGCCATTGCCAGCATATTTAGGCGCATACCAAAAGCTGACTTGGGCGGGTTTAGCATCGCTGTATCCTGCTTGGGTTAGAAGCTCCCGTGCTAACTTACCATTGCCATCACCATAATTTTGAAATGTAGGTTTGTAATCACTTAGGGTTTTAGGGACGAGGCTGTATAAAGGACTGCGTTGATTTTGGAAAACTCGTTCTGATAATAACGGTCGATTAATTGCCGCAGCGATCGCTTGCCTGACTTTGACATTATCTAACGGTGGTTGGTTGACATTGAGAACCATATAAAGAATCACCGAACCTTGATTAGATGCGATAGTCCAACCGTTTTTAGCAGCATTCACTTCTAGATTATGAATCTGGGCGGGACTGAGAGTTTGCCAAGCTACATCTACGCCTCCTGTTTTAAAGGAGTTTAATAAATTGGCATTAGAAGATAGAAACTGTAGATCGATTCCAGTATTTTTTGGCTTTTCGCCCCAATAGTCTCCGAAAGGATTAAGCCTTAAAATATTCCCTTCAATATATTCACCAACTTGATACGCACCCGTACCAATGACTTTATTTGACAGAAATCCCTTAGTATTTTGATAGGCTGTCGGTGAAATAGCGGCGGCTCCTGTAAATGCTAAAAGCTTCGGGAAAAATTGCGATCGCTCTTTTAATTTAATTTCTAATTCTGCATCACCTATCGCCTTAACCGATTTGACAATATCACCCAACAAAAAACTAGGCGCACCACCGAGCTTAATAAACCGATTTAACGAAAAAGCCATCGCCGTAGCGTTAAAATCCGTACCATCATGAAATTTAATTCCAGTTTTAAGCGAGATTTTATAGGTCAATCCATCTGCGCTAACTTTAGGGAAATCAACCGCAAGTTGCGGAATTAGGTCAGTCGTTCCAGATTTATATGTGTAGAGGCGATCGCAGACATTAAATAAAATATTTCCAGAAAGCAGATCGTAGGCATCGGCTGGATCGAGAGTGCGAATAGTGCTAGTGGTGCCAATTGTAATCCGAGTAGATGTATTGATAACTGAGGAATTATTACATCCAGCTAGTAATCCCAGACATAAGCCGCCAATTAATATCAAGCTACCTATTTTGCCTGAGAAGTATCTAAGATCGGTGAGCAGGTTTCTAAAACTCGTTATCAATTAGCTAATCTCCAATAATCTGACTAATAATCTGACTAAAATCAGAATCAATCATATCGCTAACCGATGAGAAAGTATTTTGGACTTTTTTATCACTGACATTTTTGAATACTTTTCATAACTCGGAATAATGAATTAGAACTATATTTAGAATATCCTCGATAACTACCTTAATAGTATGCAAGTAGCTGTTACTGAAACCATTACCACGATCGCTGAAGCTGAAAGACGATTTGGCTTAAAACGCAGTAACTCTATAGATTTTTTTGCGGAATGGCATAGGGAATTGGTTGAGATTAATCCTAGCGATTTAAATAATCTCAGAACTATATGGGAGCGTTACATCTATCATCGCTCTAGCGGGCATTTACTAGAAAGTACCGTGATGCTTTTACTAATCTCGCCATTACTTACAGTAGCTGGGTTATACGATCCGCCTTTTAGAATTAAAGCTGAAGAATCAGTTCAAATAACTGTGGGCGATAGTGAAGAAACTTTACAAGGAAGAATAGATGTATTTGTTTTACGCGATCGCCTGTGGATTATCGTTTTAGAATCAAAGAATATGCTCTCGGTTTGGTCGGCTCTTCCTCAAACTCTGGCTTACTTGATGGCTAGTCCAAATAGTAATCTTCCTACTTTTGGAATGCTGACGAATGGTGATGATATTGTATTTGTGAAGCTAGAAAAGAATGAATATGCGATGTCCCAAGTATTTGCGCCTTTAGTTACTCAAAACGAACTAGCGATCGCCTGTCAAATCCTCCGTAAAATTGCACTAACATTTACATAGTTTCATTTACATAATTATTTATCTCTAGCAGATAATTTAAACTGAGATCTTAAAAAAGAGGAAAGCTATGATCGAAATTGCATCAGCAGTTAACGATAAATCTCAAGACTATAAATCTCAAGACTATAAATCTGATGAATATAAATCTGACTATGCACTTTGGTTACAAAAAGCGATCGCCCAATTAAAAGTTAAAGATTATAACAGTGTTGACTGGGAAAATTTAATTGAGGAGATTGAAAGTTTGGGAAGGACTCAAAGGCGAGAACTGCGAAATCGCCTAATTACGATGTTAGAACATTGCCTCAAACTTTGCTACTCAAATTACATTCAAGACCATCGGGGTTGGACAGAAACAATTAGCCGCAGTCAGCGCGAAATAAAAGGCTTGATTGAAGATTCCCCAAGCTTAAAGCCATATTGGGATGAAATTTTTCTTGGATGTTATACTGAAGCCCTAGAAATTCTGCGAGAATTGGATTATCAATCTTTTCTTTTTCCTGATGACTGTCCTTTTTCTCAAGATATAGATCGAATTTTACAAGAAACTTCTTGGCGAGAATAGATATATGGTTTCATCTTCACTCTTACAAAATATCATCGCCTCGGTTTTAATTGGGACGGAAAGACAATCATTTACACCAATTACTACAGATGGAAATTTAGGGAAGCTTTTAGATGGTATCGCCAATATCGATCCAAACGATCGAGAAATAGCCTTACTCAATAGGTTGGCGGCGATCGCCTTCTACGAACTAGCAGGAAAAATACCAGTTAAAAATAGGTCTGTTTTGCCCAATGTTTGCGATTTGGATAATAAACCGAAGGTAATTGTTCGACTAGGGGGGGATAAAGGAAAGAGAAGAAATAGGAGAAAGAGCATTAATAATAGCCTGAAAAGCAGAGAACCCTTGCCGCTTACCAGTATTAACAATTGACCGTACTGCGGCAAACAGGTTTTTACCCCAATCTGAGCGAAAGCCATTAG
>Ga0163154_10004319_pt1 | contig 18759 bp, 15 predicted proteins | sample OliLakLV19MP9P1_FD_148649 | JGI IMG/M metagenome (GOLD analysis project Ga0163154, IMG submission 148649) | Freshwater microbial mat bacterial communities from Lake Vanda, McMurdo Dry Valleys, Antarctica - Oligotrophic Lake LV.19.MP9.P1 | ecosystem: Environmental > Aquatic > Freshwater > Lake >...
GTCTGATGATGCGCTTCACACCACTCATAGAGACCACGCCAGAACCCGCGCCAGAGGTGATTTTGACCTATGACACGAGTTGCCTGCCACCCGCCATCCCCACACCAGAACCGACACTCGTCCCGCCAGTGGAAGAACCACCCGACATATTGATACAAATCCCACCACTAGAGGGTGAATTCACAATGCTTGAAAATGGTGTGACTGAACAACAATCGTCGCCCATATTTCTGGATGTGGACACAACTGTTGATGATGCTAATTTGAGCCAATGCACTGATGCGCCGAATGATTGTAGTTTGCGCGGGGCAATTGCCATTGCCAGTAGTAATCCAACATTACCTTATGTTATTGTGATACCAAACGATACCTATCGCTTGCAAACAAGATTAAACGTTTCTGGTAGGGCAATTGCATATCAAATCTTTATGAACAGACAATTTTCTCTAAATACTTGTTATCCCAGCGCGCTCGCTGGCGTTTAATGGCAATGCCAACTTTAAGTGATTTTTCTTGTTTGAGTAAATTCAGGGCAATATGGCGTATCAAAGCCATATTTTGAGGCGAATGGTCTTTACGAATACGACTATCGTCTTCTCGAAAAGCAATATCTAATACCCAATGGAGTCCATTTTCGATTTGCCAATGGTCACGAATTGCCTTCAGGAAGCCCTGCGCGGATGCGACCCAGCTACTGATGAAATAGCGAGTGGTTGTTTCCATCTTATCGGTTGCAGGTGAATAGCGTACCGCCACCAGTTTGATAAGGCTATTCAAGTTCACCCATTGACTAGATTGTCGTAAATACTGGCGGTATTCAGGCTTACTCACCACCCACACCTGACGATATTCGTCTCGTCCGTGTCCTCGATGCTTACTGTGGGCTGTTTCATAGCTTACATCACGGTAGCTTACCTCTTCAAATCCTTCAAAGAGTTGTTGTAAGTCTTCATGCAAGTTCCCCTGATTCCCTTTCACAGCCATAATATAATCAGCATCTGCATTGATAATCTGTTGGGCGATGTTGGTTTGGGTATTGAGCGCATCCACCGTAACCACACAACCCGCTAGGTCTAATTGGGCTAATAATTGGGGAACTGCCGTGATTTCATTTGATTTATTATCCACTTTGATCTGACCTAACACCATTTGGTTCTCACTTGCCCATGCGCTCACCATCCAAATCCCATCTCGATGATGCTGGCGGTCATGGCTCCGCCTTAACTTTTTGCCATCTATGGCAACCACCTGACCGCTTGTTGCCTGACAATTGGCGCTCATCCATTCAACAAATCGTGCTTGAAATGCCTGTTCATCTAACCATCGAAAGACCCGTCCAAAGGTGTCATGCGAGGGTATTCCAGTGCTTAAATCTAAAAATGTTCCTAGCCAGTCTGCTTTTGCCTTCCCATATTCCTCTAGCGCCACCCAATTATCTGCTCCACAAATCATCCCTAGTATGGCAATGCTCACGATGTTGCTTAAGGGATGTGCGCGGTTTCTTTCAATCCGCGGGTCTTCTAAATCTGCAAAATAGCTCAAGATACTGGTTTCCAGGTTCATGGTTGCATCCTTTTTGCAACCATTATCATCCATTAACGTTTAATATGCGCTTGCCCTAGAAAGAATAATTTATTTGGCAGTTTAACAAAACTTGTGTTATCATAAAAATGATTATTCCTGTTTAGATTATATATTGCTCCAATATTATGGTTTTAACCAATATTCCATTTCAATCGGTTATTAATACCTCTGATACTAATATCATAGATGATTTTTACATTCCTATGTTACATAATTCGATACGCTATGATAGAGGTGTCGGGTTTTTTAGCGCAATATGGCTGAGTATAACTGCACATGGGATGGTAGAATTTGCCAAAAATCGCGGTCACGCTCGCTGGATAACTAGCCCTATTTTAAGTGAATCCGATTGGGAAGCCCTCAAACATGGCGAAGAAGCCCGCCATGATGTTGTTATCCGCAATGCGCTGGAACGGAATATTATTGGTCTTGAAAGAGACCTGCGAACAGATACACTTTCGGCCTTAGCATGGCTGGTTGCCGACGGGATTCTTGATTTTCGGTTAGCACTTCCTCGTAACAAATTAGCAGGTGGAGAATTCCATGATAAGTTTGGTATCTTCGCCGATGAGTTGGGTAATCAAGTGAGCTTTAGTGGCTCAAATAATGAAAGCCTACAAGGGACTATCAATTATGAGTCCTTCAAGGTGTTCTCTTCGTGGGAGTCTACGCTTGCCACCTTTGTCCAAGACGATGCACGCCGATTTGAACGCCTTTGGAATAACCAAGACCCCAATCTCCAAGTTTATACACTCCCTGAAGCGGCGCTCGCGCAAATCCTAAAATTACGTACTGGTGAACGCCCATATAAATTTAACCGTGCGATAGCTCCAGCTACATGGTATATGCCCCAGAATTTGAATCTGCGCGATTATCAGCTAGACGCAATCGAAGCATGGTTAAAAAATGATGGGCGCGGGTTTTTAGAGATGGCAACTGGCACAGGTAAAACGCTAACGGCTTTATCAGCCGCAATTCGTATGTATGCTAAAAATGGTAAAAAACTGGCAATTATCATTGCTGTCCCATATCAACATTTAGTAGACCAATGGCTAAATGAGACAAAAGAATTTGGGTTTATGCCAATTCTTGCTTATGAGAGCAAGAAAAACTGGATTCAACAACTCACTCAAAAAATGAGGGCATATAAGCGTGGTGATATAGAAGAGATGGTGGTGATTACCACTCATACCACATTTGGTGATTCTGATTTTCAAAATATTATTCGCCAATTACCTGCTCCAACACTACTTATTGCCGATGAAGCTCATCACTTGGGGGCAGAAAATAGTCGCCGAAATTTGCCACAAAATATCACCTATAGATTAGCATTGTCAGCAACACCCGACCGTTGGTTTGATGATAGTGGGACAAAAGCACTGCGTTCCTATTTTGGAGATACCGTTTTTGCCTTTACTTTAGAAGAAGCGATTCAAAGAAAAATTCTTGTTAGTTATCTGTACTATCCAAAATTAGTTGAACTGACCGATGACGAAATACAGGAATATGCAAAATTGTCTGAAAAAATTGCCAAACTTATCAATGTTGATAATGATGAGGCGCAAAAAAGTTTAGAACTTTTATTGTTCAAACGCGCATTATTACTCAATCGTGCCAGTAATAAACTGGTCGAATTGAGTAAGTTATTAAAGGAACTGGGTGAAAAACCATTCTCTCTTTTTTATTGCGCGCCTGAACAAATTGACAATGTGTCTCATCTGCTTGCCTATGAACATGATTGGCGTATTGCCCGTTTTACATCGGAAGAAAGTAATGATATGCGCCAAGAAATTTTGAGTGAATTTGCTAATCAACGCTATCGCGCTCTTGTAGCAATGAAATGTCTCGACGAAGGTGTAGATGTACCAGATACACGGATTGCTTTCATTTTGGCAAGTAGTAGTAACCCACGCGAGTTTATCCAACGGCGTGGGCGTATATTACGTCGAGCAGAGGGTAAAACAGGTGCTATCGTCTATGATTTTATTGTGATACCACCGCGATTTTGGGGAAGTGGGCTTTCCCCAACTGCTGAAAGAAGCATCCTAGAACGTGAGCTAGTGCGTTTTCGAGAATTTTCTAATGCCGCCGATAATAAGCATGAGGCGTTGGATGTACTTTTAGATATTGCCCGTAATTATGGCATCGTTTTGTGAGTTAGGAGAAACTAAATGGTATCAGAGAAAATGTCAATAAAAAAACAAATCTTAGCTTTATTTCAGGAATTACCGCCTGATTTACGCGAGGTTGTTTCTGGGGTACTGGCGATTGAACAACAGAATAGCTCTTATAAACGTATCCCTACACGGGCAAAAGATGAAATACAAAATATATTAGAACGTGTTGCTACAGATAATCTCAATAAGGAAAATGCTAGTCATGAAGATTGAGCGGATTGAATTAAAGAATTTTCGCCAATATTTTGGTGAACAGCAATTCAAGTTTTCTACAGACCCTAATCGAAATGTAACAATTATTCATGGTGTTAATGGGGCAGGTAAGACTTCTTTGTTTATTGCTCTAAATTGGTGCTTATACGGTGAAGGTGTCGATAATATAGGGCAACTTGTTAGCAAAGAGGCTATGGCAAGAGCTAACCCCAATTCTGATATTACTGCTGAAGTAAATATTCTTTTTTCGCATGATGGTGTTCGTTATACCGCTATACGTCAGCTAAGTTGTCGTAAGCAAGAAGATGGTTCTATCCGAGAATTAAGTAATGAGAAAGATTTTAAGTTATACCGACACAAAGAGGCTGGTAAAAATGAAATAATAGATAACTCTATTGGTATAATCAACACTATCTTGCCAAGTAATGCTCGAACCTATTTCTTCTTTGATGGTGAAAAAATAGACAACTTTTCACGTCCAGAATCATCAAGAGAAGTACAAGAAGCCATATTTCAGGTGTTAAACCTAGAAGTGCTTACTCGTGCCAAAGCACATTTAAATGATGCGGCTCAAGATACTCGCACAGAATTAAAGAAAATTGTAAGCGGTGAGTTGAGGGAACTTCTTGATGACGAGACTAGGTTTGCAAATGAAGAAAACGATATTCATGAAGATCAACAACGGCTAAAAGATGAAATCGCGCGTATTGAGCAACATATAGAACAAGTTTCATCTGAATTACGTAATTTGGAAGAAGCGCAATCATTACAAAAAGTGCATGATGAGCTTTCAAAACAGATTCGACAAAGTGAACAAACATACAATCACACCATTGGAAAGATTCAATCGATTGCCAATCAAAGTTATTTGTGGATGGCAAATGATGCAATACAAAAGGCTTCTAATTTATTAGAGGCAAAGAGACAGCGTGGTGAAATTCCTAGCAATATTCGACAACAGTTTGTCAATGATTTACTTGAACGCCAAATTTGTATTTGCGGAAGACCATTTTCTGAGCATGATAATGCATGGTCTCACCTTTCAAATTTACTAGGTGAATCTATTCCATCTAAGTTAGAAGATGACCTTATCACAACATCAGGACAACTGAGTAACTTATTGGAACGTATTCCTGTAGAACGCCAGCAATTAAATGGCGAAATGAAATATATGATGCAATTGTTAGATGACATCAAACGTGCTTTTAATCAACGCGATGATGTAGAACGTCAATTATCTGGTTCTTCCCAAGAAAAAATCGCCAAACTCTCACAGAGCCGTAAGGCATATGAAGATGACTTATTCAAAATGAAAGTAAAGTATCAACTTAATGAACAACGCCTTGTTGATATCACGAAGCAACGGAAAGAACTTGAAAAGAAAATTGAGAGCGCCAAGAAAAATGGCTATCGCCAACGGTTATTGGTGGAAAAGAAACGCTTGGCACAGGAATCCTCTGATGCCATTAATGATATGTATGAGCAATTTGCTGAACAGAAAAGACTTGAAGTTGAAGAACAAACACGCCGTATATTTGGATTGTTGGCTTGGAAGGGTGATCATTTCAGCGATGTGCGACTTTCAGAAGATTATAAACTAGAAGTCTTTGACCGTTATGGGATGCAAGCCAGACCCGAATTATCTGCTGGTGAACGCCAAGTGCTGAGTTTATCCTTCATCAGTGCAATGGCGTATGTTGCCCAAAATGAAGCCCCAATTGTGATGGATACACCCTTTGGAAGACTGTCTTCGCAACATCGGGCATCAATCACCGCAAACCTGCCTGAATTAGCATCCCAGCTCATCTTGTTTGTGACAGATGAAGAACTACGAGACCAAGCCCTCCAGAATCTTGTTGACCGCATCGGCTCTGAATATCGCTTGAATTTTGACAAAGATACCAGCTGTACAACCATTGAGGAGGTGAAACGTGGCTGAGAAAGGGCGTGTCAGCATTAGTGCCGATGTTCATGAGATTTATAAGCAATTGACCAATTCAAGCGATAAAAACATTAAATCTGCCCCATTCAAGACCATGAAGGATGTTTTCATGATGGCAACTTGCTTAGGGTTTCAGAGTAGGAGACGTCAGCTCTCTGGCAAAAAAGAGCAACCTTTCCACTATTCTGTATTCAGCGAATCGCTGGACTTTCCTATTCTCAAGTCCATTGCGATTGCAGAAACAAATGGGATTGCCATTCTAGCCGATTTTGAACAAATCATCGAGATTGCAGAGGAGTATGCCAATGAAGGTATCCATGAGCTTATTATGCTGATGCAACAATCGGATGCGGTTTTTTTATGGAATCTAGTTGAGCGCATCCGCGATGAATAATAACTGGGTATGTGCCGGATGAAAATACATTGGTAGACCTGATTTGTTTCATCGGCATTGCGGGCATCCGTGCCTTGCAAGACCGTTGGAAGAATAAAGGTAAATCCCAGATTCAGTTCGATATTCTGGGGATGGGGGTGGAATAATTTTGTCTGAATATTGAGAACTTCTAAATTATTATCTGCGAAATCTATATGTTAGGATAAAAAATAATGAAATCTCCAGAAAGAGTATCTATTCGTGCATTAATCGAAACACGAAAAGTTTTTGTAGTTCCTAAATATCAAAGAACTTATGCTTGGGAAGATGATGAAATCGATGACTTTATCAAAGATATTACTAATTTAATGCGTATTCGAGTTGATAATAAGCCTCCTATGCAACACTTTTTAGGTGGGTTTGTTAGTATTGAAGAAGATGAGACAAATGCTAATCCTGCCCATAAATATCAAGTTGTAGATGGGCAACAACGATTGTCAACATTTATTTTAGCTTTATCTCTTCTTGCCCGTGCTTTTAATCAAATCAAGAATGATGTGAACGATTCTGATGAAGAATTAAAAGCAAAGAATTTTGCTGAATCAATACAACAATTTCTTCATTATGGAAGGTTGGATAACCATACTGGAATAAAAACAACACCCCCAACATTGAAACTTTCAAAAACAGATTGTGATTTTTTTGAAAGCTTAATTAAGGGAGAATATCAATATGATGAAAAAAAACCACCACAAATAGCTTCTCATAAAAGATTACTTTACTCTTATCAGCAAATTAGTAAACGGCTGATTGATAACATATTATCTGATTCTAATCTCTCATCAGATGGAAAAATTAATCATCTAATTAAGTTACAACAAGCATTGTTGGATGATTGTTATGTAATACATATAATAAGTGAAAATGTAAGCGAAGGATATCGTCTTTTTGCAATATTAAATGATCGTGGACAAAGATTATCCGATGCTGATTTGTTACGTTCTCATACATTAAGTTTACTTGAAGGTAATCCCTTACAAAGTGAAGTGGAGATGTATTGGGATCACTTTACAGAAGGAACTTTTGAAGAAGTTGATGGTTTTTTACGTAGTTATTATGTATCTTATGAAGGTACAAGAGTTTCACGGGGTGGTTTATTCGATAGTTATGTGGAAAAGTATTTTAATTATCGCATGGGAACTACTATAAACGATGCTGATGAAGCACAAAAAATGACCGATAGAGTTAAAAATCTTAGTGAAGAATGGGATATCTATCGAAAAATATCCAATGGTACTTGGCCATATGAACGGTCAGTAGTTAATGCTTGGCAACGTAATCGCCTTTATCTCCTAATAAAAATTTTAGGACATGATTTATGTATTCCACTACTAATGAGCGCATATCAGAAGTATAGCGAAAGTGAATTCGTGAAACTTGTGAGCATATTAGAACGATTTTATTTCAGATACAAAATAATTGTTAATGAACATATGGGAACTGTAGGAAATATATATTACGGATATTCAAAAGGTATACGAGATGATAGTAAGCAATCTACTTTAAGCAACCTTAAAAGTGAGCTTCAAGATAAGATAACAGCTAAAGCGAATGACGATATTTTTAAACTACAATTAGTTGCTGAATTAGCATATCAAGACCGCCCAGCCCGTAAAAATGGGATAAAATATTTCCTCACAACTTTGGATGACTACCTAAAATGGTACGAGAACGGTGCAAATGGGGAACCAAGTCCTAATACATTGAGTAATTTTGATCTCACTCAGATAACTATTGATCATATATATCCTCAGCACCCACAAGAGCCGAATAAAACTCTAGATGATATCCAACATTTACTTGGTAATCTTACACTTTTAAGCGGAGCAGATAATTCTAGTGCTGGTAATAAGTATCCTCCCGACAAAAAGACTGCATATCAAAATGAGAATAAAATATCTTTAACACAAAGGTTAGCTAATCAAGTTGATAGCTGGGATGGAGACAAACCAACTATTGAAACACAAATAAAAAATCGTCAGAACTCTCTCATAAAGATGGCATTAGAAATTTTCAAATTATAGCATCATCTTTGCTAAGCGTTGTGATGAGCGAGTGATTAAATCGGTAGCAGATATAATCTTTTCCTCATCACACCCACGCCCCAAGCCGATACGGATGGCACTATGGGCGCGGTCTTCGCCAAAGCCAAGTGCCATAATCACATGGGATGGTTCGACCTTCAGTTGTTCGGTGGTGCAAGCAGAGCCAACAGAAATGGCAATGCGGTCGCTGACTTGTGCCACCAACGCTTTGCTCTCAATACCCTTGATGGAGATATTCAGGTTATGGGGTAGGCGTTGGGTGGGGTGTCCATTCAACATCACTGCCCCATCAAGGGCTTCGTTAAGTTGGTCAAATATCATCTTTGCCCATGAACCATATTTTTCCGCATCCGATTTCATCTGTGATTTGGCAATCTCAAATGCCTTGCCCATGCCGACAATACCGGGCACATTCAATGTGCCAGAACGTAAGCCTAACTCATGCCCACCACCATAAATGACAGGTGCAACTTTCACACGCGGATTACGCCGACGCACATATAACCCGCCAATGCCTTTTGGTCCATAAGTTTTGTGCGCCGAAAAAGAGAGCAAGTCAATTTTCATCGCCTCAACATCTACGGGGACATGACCCACCGCTTGTGCCGCATCAGTGTGAAATAAGATACCATGCTCGCGGGCAATTGCCCCAATTTCAGCAATAGGCGCAATCGTGCCAATCTCGTTATTGGCAAACATAATCGAAATGAGGATGGTTTGGGGTGTAATGGCTTTGCGAAGCGCATCGAGGTCAACCATGCCATACTGGTCAACTGGCAAATAGGTCACTTTCTTCCCCATTTGCTCCAACCGCTTGCAGGTATCCAAAATCGCCTTGTGTTCGGTTACACAGGTGATGATATGGTCGCCTTTATCTGCATAGCGTTCTGCCACACCGAATAAGGCGATATTATCGGATTCAGTCGCCCCACTGGTGAAGATAATCTCTTTGGGGTCGCGTGCGCCGATAATAGTGGCGCATTGTTCACGCGCCAATTCGACTGCTCGCCGTGCTATAGACCCCGCCTCGTGGTCGGTACTCGCCGCATTCGCAAAAACCTCAGTGAAGTAGGGAAGCATCGTTTCCAACACACGAGGGTCAACTGGTGTTGTTGCGTTGTAATCGAGATAAATATAATTATTTGCCATGTGCCACTTCCTTATTTCTTATCGAATTGGCGATTGTTTTCTTCTACTAATCGGGCTAAATCGCCCAAATGCTTGACATGAAGATATAGCATCAAGACCCCACGATTGATGTGGGCGCGGAATTGGTCTTCAAGGTCATTGTCTAAATTTAATTTATCATAGGCACAACGCTCTTTGAGAAGTGCTATGGAATAATCATCCCATTCACCTGTGAGTGTGTAACGGTTAATCTCGCGGTCACTATCAGGAGGGTAGTCTTCTGGATTTGGTACTCTGGGGTCATTTAGTGATAGGCAGAATCCAATTCGACATAACAAATTAGGATTTAGACCCGTTTTGCCTTTTAGACTAATTAGGCGTTGGTCAACTTCTTGGCAGACACGGAGACGGGTTAATTTCATGATTCTATCTCCATAGATTCTTCGGCGAAATAACGCCGTTCTACTGTGGTGCAATTATTTGCATTGTCATAATTGAGTAAAAAGACATGGGAGATGGCTGGTTTGAGTATTTCATAAGACTCTTCATTGATTTCTGTATCGGTGGAGAGCAATATGAGTTGATGAGACGCATCTGGGAAGAAATACTTCAAGAGTGTGCGCCGATGGTCTGTATCCAAGCGCCCCATTGGGGTATCCACAATGATAGGTAACATTCGCCCAGAGATGGAGCGCAATGCCCAAAGCAATGCCATAGCATATAGTTGGCGTTCTCCTGCGGATAAACTCGACTTGGGTAATTCAACCCGGTTTTCGCCATAGAGGGTTACTGTATAGCGTTTGGCATCAATTTTAACCTCTTGTACCAGCATATCTTTACGGCACAGGATATTAAAGTAGTGGGCGACCATTTTCTCTAACTCATGGATTTTAGTGTCCGTGATGCGAACTAGGTAAGTATCAAGGACGATCTGAACTTTTGCCGCACGTCTAACACGTTCATCCGTATTGCTACTCTCTGCGAGTTGTTGCCATATCTTTTTGCTCTGGTTTTTTAATTCTTCTCGCTGGATGTGTAAGTTGTGAACTTCAAGGTCTAGCTGGTCAATTTGTTGCTGAAGAATTCCTTTCTTCTCTGAGAGTTGATGAAATTCTTCTAATAGTGGATTGGTAAATGCCTCGTCAGGAATTTGTTGCAATGAACGATGTATATCATTTCTTTCCGTCTCTAGCTTCTCTAGCTTATCACCTAATTCAGATATGATTTGGGGTATCTCCTCAATCGCCTTTTTAATCCAAGTCTGGATTTCATTCCGTCTTTGAGAAGACATATCATGTAAAATCACCCGTTTAGATGGGCGAACTGGTTGTAGGTACCCTTGTAAGACATCAGCAATCTCATCCCATTCTTCGGGTTGAATTTTTGAAGAAGCGCGTCTTTGAAACTCTCGTTTCTTGAATAAAGCAGTAATTTCAACTGCCTGTGCCGATTTTGCCTGATAGGTAATCTGTTCCTGCTCATGTGCCTCTTCTTGACTCAGGCTTTCAGCGAGTCGTAAACTCCAGTTGGGGGCAACTGCGAAGGGTAAGAGTTCAGATGCTAAATCGCGTATCGCATTCCGTGTATGTTCAATTGATTTTTCGACCTCAATTTGACGTAACTCTAGCTTTGTCCTATTTTCAATAAATCCAGCGCCTTCTTTAAGTAAACCCTGCCGTGAGTTCTCCAATAGTTTACGCGTATAGCCAATCTCATTTTGCAAACCACCGCGTTTTTGGCTACGTTCTACGTATTGAGCATCCATTATTTCTAATGAGGCTTGTGTATCGCTTGCCGATTTCTGTAAAGCGGATTGCTCTTTATGTTCTTGTTGCTTCACATAAATAGCTAAATCTGCTTTTAACCGTGTTGTCAAATCAAGATTCAATAGTCCTTTTATCGCAGTTTCTAAGGATGAGCTTTCTGTCTCTTCATCGGCAAGATTTTGAATCTGTTCTCCATCGAAGAAGAATAAATCAGAGACACCCGGTGGGATTAAGTCACGTAGAAAATCATTCCAAGAGCCTTCCGGGATGTCACGGAGCGCATAACCATCTTTGAATATAGAGATGGTTTCATGAACGGTTCCCCGTTCAATTTGCCAAGCCCGCTTCGCATCATAAGTGCTTAAAACACCAGCATGAACATGCTCAAATAATAGTCCAACACTCGCTGATTGAGCAGGTAAGTTTTTAGATGAACCACGATGAATGTGGTGACTAATATAGGTTTCATAATCAGTGCGACGTACCTTCGTCCCTAATGCGATTTTCCCATATAGGCACAAGCGAACGGCTTCCAGAATTGTTGTTTTACCTGCACCATTTTTGCCCCCAAAAAGAACAACGGGAATAAACTCTGTTTCCACTTGGCGCGGGCGGAGTTCAAAATCGTTTATCCCACGATAAACCCCGAAATTGTTAATGGTCAATTTCGTAATAATCATAGGATTTCTGTCTCATCACCTTCGTGGAGTGGTGGTAGATTATAGGTAGTACGAATCATGTCTTCATCGCGCCATTCTTCGCTTAAGACACTGCCTATTCTCTGGGTGATGCCTGAACGACGGTGCATTCCTTGTAATTGGCGTTCTTGTTCCATGAGACGAGCAACCAAATCTGTTGGAATCCCATTTTCTTCGCATACCTCTTGAAGAATCTTATATTCTTGAGCAGAAAATGAACCAATATCATCTTGAAGCCAGTCCAGTTGCTTGCCTGTGGCTTCATAATAGATTTGAGGGATGCTATCTTCCCAGTCTTGTCTTTCGGTGCGCCAAATACGACGAATCTCGTGAATTTCTGCCTCTGTAATTAGGTCTGTATTGGGGTCTGGTCCCTCTTGACGAACCAGATGTTGGGTCTCGAATAGCCGTTTTAACATTTCTTTACAGAACGCTAATTTATAAGGTCCGCGAACGAGCTTTGGATCTTTAATGGCTTCGCCACTCTCTTCCATATACATTTCGATGTTCTTTAAGCCACGCACCCGTTGCCCATCTGCTGTTTTGCCTTCAATGAGAACTTCACCTGTACGGCGCTTATGTTCACGGTAAAGATATTTCTTCTCTGGGTCTTGGGTTTCTGCTAACCAATCCCGAAATTCAAGCATGGGGAGCATCCACTCTTCGCCATTATCTATCATGGCTTCCATAGATTTATCACGGGTCACAACTGTGCATGTCCAACATCCAAAACGACTATTCCCGCACGATGGGGTAGTATCGTCTATGACCAATGGACATTCGCCTGAGTTAGCAGACCGATACATACTTGCTAAATCACGATTATTGCTCCCCCATGGAGACGGCACCTGTAATAAATATGTCCAAACATCCTGTGTTGAAAAATCTGCAATCGGTGTATAGACATAAGCACGCGACAAAATATGATGCCTTCCCAATTTACTGCCCGTGATTTTGTGTTCTTTATTATTCATTACTTGAGCGCGACTGATGCTCTCGCTCTTGCGCCCTCCAAGCACCATTACGACCTCGCCAAATTCAGCCGCTCTATCCAAGATGAAACGATTCGCAGGCTGAATCTTCATCCGTTCTGTACACCAACGGAACCTCTGATTAGGTGCAGGATACCCACGCCCAATGAGATTTACCCAAAAGGTATCAGTTATTTGGGGCATGACTTTATGCGCTTCAAATGGGAGACCATTTTCTTTCGCCGATTCGTTCATACGCCGTAAAGTTAAATTGAGATGGTCGACAATCACTGGTGTTTCGACCATTGTATCTGAGGCAATGATGTAGACAGGCATCTTGAGTTGATTTTTAGGTAATCCAGATAACGCGTACCAAATTAGCTGAACGACTGTCGTGGAGTCTTTACCGCCACTGTAACCGATAACCCATGGCAAATTGGTTGAAAGATAAGTTTCTCTAATTTCGGCGTAGATGCTTTCCAAATCTACTTCATTTTCAATATTTTGCGAGTCGTTTTGGCTCATTTTTTACCTCTTCATTGTCTGAACGAGATTGCCTAGCTTTTCTAAGTCAAGCTCGGAATTTGTTAACGGAATATCCAGTGTTTTCATGATTAAGTTGGCAGTTAGCTTAACATTTTCAACCGACTTGCTCATTTTTGCGCGTGTCATTGCACGCCCTTCCCACATTGGATTGGTTCGTGCCCAATCTAATTCTTCTAGTTTTTGAAGTTGTTCTCGCCAATTTTGCGGATACAATTCCATTAAACGATGCCCCACGATGCCGAGTGCATGAAGTGCCACTCCGTGACTATGAACATAGTTCTGACGCAACTCAGAAGCACTTACTTTCTTTTGAATGATTAATCTCCACTCAGGGATAACTTCACCTAGTGCCGTCCAATACTCTTTTGCAACAGGGAAATCTTCATTATATATCTCATCATTTTTATGCTTATTGAGCAATGCTAGTGTCGCTTGATAGATAGCACTTAAGGTGAATAACTTGGAGCTACGCTGTGAGACATTGGTTTTTTCTGCCTCTGTTAATCCCTTAAAAATAGGAATTTCTGTCATCAACCTTCTTGATAAAATCGAAAAAGGGTCACGGTGGTCATATAAAATACCTATGGATTTTGTTGGGCGGATGGCATGAGTATTTAAATCGGCAAAAAGTTGTTGACTTCGTTGTAATCCCATATCTATAAAAAACACAACCGATATGGTTTCATCTCCCAATCTAGGGTTCTCTCGTAAGGCTTCTTCAATAGCCGCCCGCCGATGTTGACCATCATTGATGAGAAAACGGCTTTTCATGGGTATTGTCAACATACCAGCAAATGAGTTACTATCTAAGGGCTGAAATAAAACTTCACCATCAATAGAAGCCGTGAGAGAAGAGAAGACATAGTCATCCTTGTTATCCAGTAAATATCGTGCAATTTCAGGAATACGTGCGCGATTTAAGGTGCGTTGCGATCGAAGCTCTACAGGGATTTCTTCTTCATCAAATAAAAATATTTTGGGGATAAGTTTAAGCGGGCACATGGCTACATAATATTCTTTACCTGCTTGTATTCCCCTTAATGCCACAAATTGATAGCTAAATGCTTCCATATAATACCTTCTGAATTATTTTGTATGTTTATTTTATATCATTGTATGTCAATTTTAACGACTTGCATAGATAAATATAGGCTAATTTTGCAGTTATTTTACTAATGGAAAACCGAAAACAAGTTCATATGATTATTTATTCATTTTGGACGGCATATATGCCGTCCCTACAGGCGGATAACCGTGTTTTTGGTCGTAGGGACGCGATACATCGCGTCCGCAGGTTTGTTGCCTTTGATTGAAATCATTTGAATTTAAAATCGTTACTCCATTTTATCGGGACAGACCAAGTAGATTCTCTTCAGGATACTTTTTATCTGCCCGTTGTTGAAGAAATAAATGGTTGGTATCGGTATGTGTCAAGTAGTTTGAAACAACTTGGATAAAAAGATTAGGAGAGAATCTCCATCGTCTTGGGTGGATTAATCCAGACGGCAATGGGAGCGCCTTTCACACTGGGTATGCCACGACTAAACCGCGCTGGATGTGCCTGATATGCGGTTAGCATCACCCCCTGCCGCACCTGCTGAACCTGATTTGCTTCGCCATAATGGACACTGGCAGGGGTAAGTAAATTTAGTCCCGTGTGGTAGTGGTGGTGGTTATACCACTGGAAGAATTGTCGTGTCCAAGCCCGCGCATCCGCAATGGACTGGAAACGGTCGGGGTAGTCAGGGCGATATTTCATGGTCTTGAAGTGTGCCTCACTGAAGGGATTATCATTGGAGGTGTGCGGACGAGTGTGGGTCCAGTTCACACCCAAGTCGCCCAGTAATTGGGTCAGAGGCTTGCCCTTCATGGGACTGCCATTGTCAGCATGGAGCGTGAGCTGGTTCGGTTGAATACCCTGTTTACGAGCGGTCTCAGCGATGAGTTGACTAGCAAACTCACTGCTCTCCACCTCAGCCAGCATCCAACCGACCACATAACGACTGAAAATATCCAGCATGGTGTAGAGCGAATAATGCTCACCTTTGCTTGCCCCGCGTAATTTTGTGATATCCCACGACCACACCGCATTGGGGCAGGTTGCCAACAATTCAGGCTTTTTGTAGGTCGGATGACAACGAATCAAGCGTCTTTCGCGGATTTCGTGATGCACTGCCAGAACCCGATACATGGTGCGCCAATGACATAGATAAATACCCTCATCCAACAAGGTGGCATACACTTGGCGCGGTGCTTTGTCCATGAACCGCTCACCGTTGAGAACATCACGGATATGGTGGCGTTCCGCTTGCGACAGCGCATGGGCTGGAGCGGGACGTGGCTTGGGTGTGGGACGCGGTTGGTGTGACCGATATACCCGACTGCGGGCGATGTTCAGCACCGCACACGTCCGTTTCATCCCGATTTGAGTGGCGAGTTGGCTCACGATTGGGTCTCCTGCTTCAAGTTCTCGAATAGGCGAGCTAACTTTTTTGGGGCATCAATAATCGCCTCTGCCTGCTCAAGCTGGCGCTTCAAACGGGCATTTTCCGCTTCTAGGCAACGCATCTCTGCCCGATTCGGATTGGCGACGGGACCACGTTTTTTATCCACGAGTGTGCCATCGGCATGGGCTTTGCGCCAGGTGATGAGTTGGGTATAGGTCAATCCTTCGCGTCGCAAAAGTGACCCTAATTCCCCGTGTTGGCAGGTTTCGGCTTCGGCAACGATACGCCGTTTGTAGTCGGCTGTGAAGCGACGACGCTCGGCTTTGGGTTGGACTTCTGGGTTGGGCTTGTCTGTGTGGGACATACTATTGTTTCCTCTTCTCCGCCCTTTAATTCTACACTAATTTTTTTCACTCATTATGGCACACAAGGAATCGACATCTATATCGGCTCTGTGTTCATAATAATATGCCAACGCCACATAAACAGATGCAAGCGGGACATCATAAGCAGTGGCAATTTCATCGGGGTTCTGGTCGTAATAAAGGTGCGCCATCACCACATCACTGACTCGTAATCCTGTGCCAGCGATGCAAGGACGACCGCCCCGCACGTTGGGATTGGTGGTAATTAAATTAATGCTAAATGGTTAACCTTACTTTTTTGTGGTTCATGTCCTCGTTCCGCACATTACCCATCCATCCTGAATTATCAATCACAAGTCTTGTATACAAATCCCTCTTAAGGATGATGTGTCGATCAAATCCAAGCTTTATTATATGTAGAGACGGTATGGTTGGCAAAAATCACCACAACCCCCTAGTATCCAACTTTGTTCACTAGAATACGTTTTTGAACTCGAAAAATCACTGGGCATCGTCGGCTTCAAGTAAATATAGCTATTGAGAAGATGAACAAGATGTGCAAAAAAGCCATTCACTATAGTGAAGAAATAATGAGGAAGACAGATGACTGATGTAATTATAGTAGGCGGTGGCTTGTCGGGTATGAGTGCCGCCCATGAATTAGCCGATGCGGGACTATCTGTTTTATTATTGGAAGCGAAGCCTTATCTGGGGGGGCGTACATCATCGTGGATCGAAGATGGTATGCCAGTCGAATCCGGTTTACACAAGTATCTGGGATTTTATTCCGCGATGCCCCGTCTGTTAAAGAAAGCGGGTATTAATTTAGAAGATGTCTTGATCTGGAACTCGACACTCGAAATTACATTGCCAGATGGACAACCCTCAGGCGAGTTCGGCGCTGCACCGCTTTATAGCCCGCTAAAAACATTATGGGGAGGGATAGGTAACAATGATTTCTTATCTATACGGGACAAGTTATCGTTAATGCCATTTTTTGCGGCAGGTTTATGGGCATATGCCACGAAAGACCCATTGTATCTCGATCAATATAGTGTGGCTGAATTTGCACAGAAGTATAAGGTGACCGCTCGCGCCTGTGAACGGGTACTCATTCCGCTGACGGCGGGGTTATTCTTTTTAATGCCTGAACAGTATTCGGCTTATGTCTTTTTCGGCATTATCGGGAGTGCGCTCAAGCGTGGTTGGCAGACACGCGTTGGCTCATTTCGCGGTGGCATGACCGAAGTTATGATGAATCCGCTTGCAGTAAGTTTGCAGAAGAAAGGCGGGGAGGTGCGATTGAATCAGATGGTCGCACAAATTCTGGTCGAAGATGCGCGTGTTGTTGGTGTACATGTAGCCGATCAAGATATACGTGCGCCCCATGTTATTTTAGCGACTTCCCTGAAACCAGCACAAGACTTAGTGCGTAATACCTTCGGGAATCATCCCGCCTTCGTGGATATGTTACAGCTACAGACAATGCCCGCAGTGACTTTGCAGCTTGAACTAAGTCAGCCTTCCAAGCAACAAGATTGGACAACATTTGGTCCTACAACAGTCATTGGGACTTATGCTGAGCAAAGTCGTACCACCTTCAATCAGTTGCCGGGTCGTCTATCGACAATCCTTAGTCCACCTTCTGAATTTATCAATCAAGAACCCGATCAAATTTATGCACGTGCTTATCCTGATCTTTTGCGATTAGGGCTAGATATTGAAGATCATGTCGAACGTTACCGCGTCATCAAACATCCCTATGATTTTTATGCGCTGACTCCGGGGCAAGATAAATTACGTCCGAATCAACGAACGCCCATTACTGGTTTTACATTGGCAGGTGACTATACACGACAGCCGTTCTTCGCTAGTATGGAAGGGGCAGTGAGATCGGGTGTGCTTGCGGCTGAATGTGTGAAAGAGAGCCTGTGATTTGATCAAGTGATATTAAAGATGCCCTTGGCGAACTCATAAAAGTGCGATTTTGCACAAGAAATTCTCAACTTTCAGTTCAAGAAATCTGGATGATATATCGATTTCGTATCGTTAACCTGAGTTCGCCAATAACGTCATCGATGGGACTATGATGTGTAAACTGGCATCAGTCGCTAGAACATCGAAGAGGTCGTCACTACGTATACCGTCCGCTTATCGGAACTAGGCAAAACACTCCCTAACGCCGATGAAGGATGACAGAGGCACACCAGCCGATGTGCCTCTGCCCTGCGCTAATCCTCATGCAATTCGTCCTCGACTATGCCTGCTCCGTCATCATGTATGCCACAGCCATCGCGTACATTCACCCACCCACGCGCCACAAAACTGTTATAAATATTCCCTACAGCGCCTGCACCTTCACTATTCCCTGCCTCGCGTAAATGGGTAATGTAGCGGTCAAAGATGAGCGCCATCGAGTCATCAGGATATATTTTCACAGGCGA